>JAEEGJ010006784.1_pt1 | contig 33845 bp, 35 predicted proteins | sample 8958761 | NCBI WGS metagenome assembly JAEEGJ01 (sample SAMN16246546, study PRJNA631951) | gut metagenome | biome: gut microbiome; feature: rumen; material: RS-attached | host: Bos | place: Iran: Karaj | collected 2018-10
AACTCGTTGTAGTCTTCCGGCTTGAGTTCGCTCTTTGGGCGCTTCCAGAGTGCAGAGGCACTGTTTACCTGGTCAACCTTATTTTCGCTTCCGGTAACGTTGCCCTTGTCATCATATTTTTTCTGCTCGTAATGCAAATAAATTGGGAAGGCAATATGATCGCTGTAACGCTTAATCAGTTCTTCAATCTTCCAGCGACTTGCAAACTCCTTGCTGTCATCGTTCAAATGCATTTCGATTGCAGAACCTGTGAGTTCACTCTTATCAAAACCATATTTTTTTGCAGTAGCAGAATCTGCGGCAATTTCATCAATGTCATAAGAGTTTGTACCATCGCTCGACCAGTGCCAGATTTTTCCATCGCCTGCAGCCTTGCGGGTATAAACATCAATCTTTTTAGCAGCCATAAATGCCGAATAAAATCCAACACCAAACTGACCAATAAGGGCCGAATCCTTAGCAGCATCCGAAGACAAAGCCTCCATAAAAGCCTTGGTTCCGGAGCGGGCAATAGTTCCCAGGTTGTTGGTAAGGTCTTCGTCGTTCATACCAATACCTGAATCCTGAACAGTTAGTACGCCGTCCTTTTCATCAAAAGAAATATCAATGCGCGGCTCAAACTTAATGCTCTTGTAAGCGTCATCCGAAACCGTCAGATACTTAAGCTTATCCAGCGCATCCGACCCGTTACTAACAATTTCCCTCAGGAAAATATCCTTATTTGAATAAAGTGAATGAATAATTAATTTAAGAAGTTGATTGACTTCTGTCTGAAACTCATGCTTTGCCATGTGTAGCTCCAATTTCGCGAGCAGTGGCGCAGCAAAATTGGAGCGGTGTTCAATAAGAAAAACTTCGAAGAAGTTTTTTCCAAATTCCAACTTTACAATGTCACTTGGCTCAAAAATTTTATACTTTTAAAGATAATAATATTTCAGCCAATCGGCAAGTGGTTTTTATTTTACGTGCAAAATTGCAATAGTATAGTATAATAAATTAAAAAGAGGAGTGATTTACAAATGCTTAAGAAACTTTCAAAGACTTTATTTTTGCTTACACTTGTAACAGCATTTTCGTTGCTGTTTATCTCCTGTCAGACAACAGATAATGAAGCTCAGGTGGGGCCAACAAGTCAGGTCCTGGAAATTTCTTATCCTACAAGAGATTACACAGTAGCAGAAAGTGAATTAAAAGAGCAAGACAGATATTCAAAACGAGCTCTTGTATATCTTCCTGCTGGATATAATGAAAAAGACCCGGAAACAAAATATCCTCTTTTAATTTTGTTGCACGGAAACGGCGGAGACGAATTTTCCTGGGGACTTAACAGATCATACGGCGAAATAAGAATTGCCCTTGATGGTGGAATAGCCAGCGGTGACGTAAAAGAAATGATTGTAGTAACACCAAATGGAGTTTCCGACAAAACCTGGAACAATAAAATGGGATATTCAAACAGAGCCGGTGTAATGCAATTTGGTAAAGAACTCAGAAATGATCTTCTTCCATATCTCAAAGAAAACTTTAATATTCTTGATGGCCGTGAAAACCTTGCAGTGGCAGGATTTTCGATGGGTGCAGAACAAGCTATGGAAATTGGAATTGGTCAAAACCTGGATATAATTGCTTCTTTTGGTGCCTTCTCTTGTACTCCATTTTCAGTCAGCTTTAAGATGGAATCACCATATATGGAACCGTCAGAATTCATTAAGCAGATAGATAATACTTTCCCTGATCAAAACTTAAAAATCAAGCTTCTTTACATGACCTGCGGAACAGCAGATACACCTTTCTATCCCGGCTTCAATGCCTATGTTCCGGCAATGCAGGATTGGAATAGAATTGAAAACTTTAGAAGCACATCTTTTGCCGGAAAAGGTCACGAATGGAAAGTTTGGGTAGATAGCTTTAGTGAATATATTCCACTGTTATTTAAATAATTTTACGGGCGGTCCTCCAGGGGTGGTTAGCAAATAAATTTGCTAACCACCCCTGGAGTCGCTATGTTCCGGGTTCCGCTAACGCTCCAGCCTCCTCGTTCGTTTTACTCTCTGCGGTGGCCACTTCGTGCCCTGCACAGCGCTACCGCAAGGTCATCGTGAGCGTAGCGTGGCAATCAAAATTACAGATACAGCATCCCAAAATCAAAAAATTCCCATAGAAAGTGCAATTTCTTAAATTCTATGGGAAAAATTCTTAAAAATCAGGCCATAAAAAGTAATTTTTGCCAGTTTTCAAGACGCTTTTTTGCATTTTTTCCCATAGAAATTGCTTTTTTGTGATTTCTATAGGAATTTTAAAAAAAAGTTTTCCCATAGAAAGTGTAAATTTTAAAATTCTATGGGAAAAATCTGGAAATTCATACTGTAAAAAGTGATTTTTACTAGTTTTTCAGACATTTTTGGATATTTTTTCCCATAAAATCCCGTTTTTTCAAACTTCTATGGGAATCATGAAAAATCTAACTTAAAACAGCATTCTCATCAAACAACATTCCTCCTTTTTACTTTCATTTTAAACTAATCTATGTTAAATTTATAAAAATGTTAAAATACTATTTCCTAAAAGTGTTAAGGCAAAGCTTTCTCTTTTCAATATTTCTGGCCCTGCTTCTTGGGGCAACTTATCATAGCAGTTTTAACATTGTTATCCGATGTGTTTTTATGCTTTGTTTTATTGCACCAACTTTTGGATTCATTGTCTCCACCCTGTTGATAAAACAATCCTACAAGCCTATAAAATATCTGGCCTTTAATTGCAATATCCACTATTTAAAGCTGGTATTGCTTTCGTTCCTGTTTACGGTCTTGTTTTATTCTGCCTGCTTTGCTGCAACCGGTCTTATAATAAAATATGTTTGAATCACTTAAAATAGAAAGTTTAACTTTTCAGTATTCCTCTGCCAGACCTGTACTAAAAGGTGTATATCTAAATGCTAAAGCCTCCGAAATTGTTGGCATTGCAGGACAAAATGGCGCCGGAAAATCAACACTGTTCAACGCCCTGACACTTTTTAATGAAATGAAAGGGTCTGTTTTTATAAATGACATTTATGTTCCCCCAAAAAACTTGATTAAAGAAATAGCATATCTCCCACAGATGCCATTTTTGCCTAAAGAAAAAAAAGTAAAATCAGTGGTAAAAATGTTCCCCATTTCAAAAGAAAAACAAAGCGCCATTCTGGCAGACGAAAGAATCTCTCAGCTTCAAAACCAACGAATATCCACACTTTCCGGCGGCGAAAAACGATATCTGGAATTTCTTATAATCAATAACCTTTCAAAAAACATTGTGATTCTTGACGAACCCTTCAGCGAAATTGAACCCATTTATGAAGAAAAAATATGTAATCAGATTTTAGAAAATTCAAAGACCAGATTATATTTAATTTCGGATCACAATATTTCCACATTAAAAAAACTTTGCACCAGAATCCTCGTTTTGAAAAATGGTTATTTAGAGGAAGTATAATTGTTTCATAAATCGGGCGGTCCCTCCGGGGTGGTTTCGACAAGCTCAACCACCGCAGTCCTCCCATACAAATTCTATGTAATTTAAAGGAAAATCGCATTCTGAGACTGGTTTGACGATGGTCAATTTTTTGGAGGGTCGTCAACCTGAAGAGATTATAAAAGATATGCCTCTTTGTTATAAAAAAATAATAGAAAAAGAATTTTTGATTTAATTTTTGAATTTTCCCTCTTATAAAAGTATAATCTATATAAGAGGTAATAGATATGAAAAAGATTTTTATTATTTTTTTGATTTTGTTTGTTGGATTGTTGGTTGGATGTGCCAGTAAGCCAGCACAGGATGTTTCAAAGGACTTGTTTTATTTTCCTGAGTTGTATAAAAATACGCTAACATTTCAAGAAATAGATGAAAATTTTCAAAAAATAAAGAAGGAACAAAAAAGTATTATTGATAATTTATATTATTCTGATAAGGCTCAAAATGATTTTACCTGGAGAGTTATTAATGATACTGATCTAAAACAGTATATCTGTATAAGTTTTTATTTAAGTGATGCAGATGTCTATTATGTACAAGATATTGAACCGCATGATACTCTTTATTTTACTTTTAATGATTGTCCATATGAAAAAATCGATAATATTCTTATAAAGACGATGTCTGAAGAAACGAAGTTGGTTGAATATCGTGGAAACCAAAATGATTTTTACTCTTCACCGGATGGTGGTGCTGATTTTTCATTTATCTTCAGAGGAAATGGACAAACACAATATCTTATTCCATTTTGGAGGGCTTACTATTTTAATGAGATATTAAAAACCCATAGTTTTGAGTTTAGAATAACAGATGAAAAGATAAAAGAAACTATTGATCAAGGTTATGACATAGACTCTATTTATGAATGTAAATTTATTACACCGTTTAATAAAAACGACTATCAATTTATTGATAAAGCTTCTGTCTATCCAAAGAACTAACAATTAAAATAATGACTTTCAAAGAGCATCTGTTGATGCTCTTTTATATTTGATAATCTTTAACACAGAGTTTGACGATGGTCAATTTTTGGAGGGGCGTCAATCTGATTAACACATAAGATATATAGTTATGAAGGAAGCCCTGTTGACCTTACACCCTATGATACAAATATTACATTGTAAAATCTCATCCCTATGCTATAATAATCTCGTGAAGACAATAAAATTTCTTTTTTTCTTAATCCTATTTCTTTCATCCTCAACACTATTTGCGCAAAGCACTTACAGGCAAAAAACTTTTGAAACTTTTACAATAAAGTTTGATACTCAAAAACCCTTTCTTAGTATTACAAATACACAAGACAAGACCCTTGTTCTTAAAGATTATCTAAATGATGATACAAAAAAAGAAAAACCAAAATCACTGGCAGAAAAAAATCTTAAAAAGAGAACAGCTGATGATTACACCTATGTTGATTGTATAAAAATAATAGACATGCATGGCAACCTCCAAGACCTTGAAACAATTTACAATTCAATTAATTCTTTAGAAGACTGCTACAATTTTAATCTCAAAAAAATGGGTTTTGAATATTCTTCTGCAAGTTCCATAAGCAAAGATCCCAAAACAGGTGAAATCACACACCGTTGGGATTTAATTATTGGCAAGTTGGAATGGGACGACGAGTAGGTTTGCAACCCTATATCGAAATCCCAATCTTAAACTTATATCCATCCTTGTATGTTTTTTTGTAATAATCTACAAGGCTGGAAGGTTTAAGAGGTTTTTCATCAATAATTTTAATTTCAAGGATGAACATTCGATAGCTGACTTCTACAAACCAGGTATGAAGGGTTTCGTGATTTTTTGGCATTAAGCCAAGGCCTACACCGGCATGGGCATCGAACAGGCCCATCATACCTAAGGCAAGTCCGGCAGAAAACCTGTTAAAATTATCATGCTTTGATCTGGCATAACCGTAAGCAAAATAGGTTCCGGCTCGGGCTTCATTTGTAACAGGTATAAAAAGAGTTTCAAGTCCTATGTCAAAAGAAAAAACTTCCGGATACCCGGTTTCGAGCGATATAATAGGCCAGGGAAAAATAATCTCCATAGCCCGGTTAAAGGATTTCTCAAATGTTGATTCTTCTTCCGCAAACAGATTAGATGTACAAAGTGCGATGAGGATAATAAATATAAAAGAAAACTTCCTCTTCTCCATATATTTTAATAATATCAAAAACCTCAAAAAGTTACTGCACGCCAAAACCATTTTTCGTTGTAAAATCCTAACCCCATGATATAATAAATCTGGAGGAAAAATAAAGTATGAAAATTAAAAAGCTTTCTGCCGGAATAATTTTGGCGGGAGCAACTTTTTGCCTTTGTTCCTGCGGTTCTACAGACGTTCAAGACAATGCTTCGGAGTTGTCTGCTCCAGAAGTTGATTACACAGGAAAAACGACACTTACTTATATCGGACATGCTTCTGTAAAAATTGTTGCTAAGGACGGTTCCGTTCTTTACATAGATCCAAATTATTACAAAGGCGATTATTCTGATCTTGCAGATGCAATTATCATCACACACAGGCACGAAGATCATCTGCCATATTTTAAGGTAAAGCTCAAGGAAGGCGGAAAACAGATAGACAATCGTGATGCGCTTGTAAACGGTGAATATAAAACTTTTGAATTTGGACCTTTTACTGTTGAGGCAGTTGCTGCCGGTGGAAATCCAAATCATGATGTTAAGTATTGCGTAGGCTATCTTGTTAGCGTTGACGGCTATACAATTTATCATGCGGGTGACACTTCAAAAATCGAACAGATGAATGCGCTCAAGGACCGCAGCATTGATTATGCAATGTATCCGATAGACGGCATTTTTAATATGGATGCTGTCGAAGCTACAGAGGTTGCAAATCTCGTTGGTGCAAAGTTCAATATTCCGATTCATGAAAATGATACAAACGGAAGCAAAAAATCCGACAAGTTTACACCACAAGGACGCTTAGTTTTAGATTACGGACAGACCATTGTACTCGAATAGAAATACCGGACATGCAGATCTTCCTCTTCATACTGGTACCGTGCCTCGCTGGCTTGCCGACAGGATGATGGTGCTTGGTACTCTTATCACAGAATCTCTGGTGGAAAATTTTGGACCCGATGAAGTTTTGGTGCGTCTGAGCGATCCACTCTGGTTTCAGTCCTTTGGTGCCGTTATGGGTATGGACTGGCACAGCTCGGGAATTACCACAAGCGTTATGTATGCACTCAAGCGAGGTCTCAATCCCCGGGCAAAGGAGCTTGGCATTTATGTCTGCGGCGGGCGGGGAAAATATTCGCGAATGACACCGGACGAGCTCCTCAATATTGCAGGGCAGGAAGGTCTTAATGGAGATGAACTTGTCCGAAACAGTAAGCTTGTTGCCAAGGTAGATAACAATGCCGTTCAGGATGGATTCCAGCTTTATCAGCATAATTTTATTTTGACCCGCAGCGGAAACTGGGCTGTTGTCCAGCAGGGAATGAATACCGCAGAAAAAAAGGCGCGCCGCTACCACTGGTGTTCGTCGGATCTGCCTTCTTTTGTGGAAGAGCCGCACACCGCAGTAGTTGGGGAAAACCGTGGGAAGATTTTGAATCTTACAGACAAACAGGCCGATGAAGCACGAAATAATATTCTTGAAATGAGTCACGAAGAACCGGAGCGCATGATTAAAGAAATTGAACAGATTGGTAAACCGGCAAGTCAGATGATTTTAATGCAGGGAGGGAAAGTGCAGGGTACACTTTTCCCTGAGTTAGACGAGCCTAACCCATCAGACCAAATCCAACCAACCGGCCGCTCAATCATCCTTCCGGCACACCACGACGTACAGGCCCAGGACGTAGACTTAAAGCGTTTAGGCGGAGTGTTAGCCACAGCTTACGAAAGTCAGCCCAAAGATTTTGAAAGTCTTTTGCTTACACCGGGACTTGGACCTCGCACACTGCAGTCCCTTGCTCTGGTTAGCGAAGTAATTTACGGAACCCCAAGCCGCTTTACCGACCCGGCCAGATTCAGTTTTGCACATGGTGGTAAGGACGGACATCCGTTCCCGGTTCCATTAAAGATTTACGACGAGTCAATCCGTATCCTTCGCGATAGTATAGAAAAATCAAAGCTTGGCTACAAAGATAAATCAGACTGTATCCGCCGTCTGCACGAGACAGCGCTAAACATAGAAAAAAACTGCGCTCCACAGGTAGACTTTGATGCTGCCATAAAGTTTGAGCGCCAACATAGTAAAGAATGGGATGGTAAAACCGTATGACAAAAGAAGAAGAAAACAACACAAACTGGAGCCAATCTGTTGCCGGAGTCTGCATAAAAGACGGCAAGGTTCTGCTCGCAAGACACACCTATGGCAACGGAAAAGGAATGCTTATTATTCCCGGTGGCTACGTACAGTTTGGCGAGATTCCTCAGGAAACTTTGGTTCGTGAATACCTTGAAGAAACCGGTGTTACAGTAAAAGCCTCAAAGCTTTTGGGAATGCGTTTTAGCGACAAGGACTGGTACGCAGTTTTTGCTGCCGATTACGTAGAAGGAGAACCTCGTTCCGACGGAGATGAAAACAGCGAAGTTATCTGGATGCCTGTAGAAGAAGCGCTAAAAGACCCTACAGTTCCAGGCCTTACAAAAACTATGATAGAAAAGGCCGTGAAGGGAAATGGTTTTGAGCTGACCCCATACGAAACAAAAACTCCGGGAAGACATCTTTTTACTTTGAACTAAAAATGAACTCCAAGCTTGCTGAATACCCGATAACTCCTTTTCTCGATGATATTTGTGATGGTCTCAAAAATTCTCCCTCTCGCTATTTGATTTTAACAGCGGAAACTGCAGCGGGTAAATCTACTGTGTTGCCACTGGCGCTTTTGGAAAAGTTTGGCAGCAAGATGATTATGACTGAGCCGCGGCGCATTGCGGTTCTGGGAGTTGCAAACCGAGTGGGAGAGTTATGGGAAACTGCCTGCGGTGGCGACCCGGACGAAGTTGGCTACAAGATTCACCTTGAAAATAAAATTACAAAAAACACCCGGCTCGAAGTTGTGACAGAAGCTATTTTAGTGAGACAGCTGCAAAGTGACCCGGCGCTGGAAGAATACAATCTTGTTGTTCTGGATGAATTTCACGAACGTTCTGTGAACACTGATCTGGCTCTGGCTTTTTTGAAGGAGGCCATGCAGCTGCGGGATGACCTGTATGTAATCATTATGTCTGCAACAATTGATACAGACAGGCTGCAACAGTATCTGGGCGGTGACACACCTGTAATGAAGATTCCGGGAAGGCAGTTTCCGGTACAAGTAAAATATGAGCCGGGGAAGAGTGTTTGTGGTGTAGTAAAGTCTATCCTTGAGGGGCCCTTCGACAGGCTCAGGGACCACAGGAACATTGGGGTTCCTGCCCTTCGACAGGCTCAGGAACCGCGGGTTGAAGGGCAGGTGGAAAACAACATCCTCGTCTTTCTCCCAGGCATATCCGACATACGCAAGACCCAGGAAGAACTTTTGGCAACAGGCCTATTTGATCCTGATTCCAACAACGAACTTTGCATCCTTCATTCAAGCATAAGCCTGGAAGAACAAAAACGAATTATCACTCCGCCACGCGATGGAGAAAAAACAAAACGCCGCGTTATCCTTTCTTCTGCAATTGCAGAAACTTCGCTTACTGTGCCGGGGGTTACGACAGTAATAGATTCAGGTCTTGCCCGCGTAAACAGTATGGACTTGAACACCGGTATGGAAAAACTTACAACCCAGACCGAAAGTGATTTTTCTGCCGAACAGCGTAAGGGACGTGCGGGACGACTTTGCGAAGGAATTTGTATCCGCCTGTGGAACCAGCATGACCCACGCATAAAAGATTTTCCTCCTGAGATTTTACGAGCAGATCTTGTCCCGCTTGTGCTTGAATGCAGCGAGCGCGGCGTATTTAATGTACAAGGAATTGACTGGCTGGACGCACCTTCAACTGCAGCGTGGGAAGAAAGCAAATCACTTTTGTTCGAGCTTGGAATGCTCACTGCAGACGGCAGAATCACCCCAAAAGGAAAGACTGCGCTAACTCTAGGTCTTCATCCTCGTCTTGCAGGAATTGCACTTGCAGGATATCAAAACGGCAGTCTTTGTGGGGAGGCGCGCAACCTTCTCATCAGTTTTGGTTCCTACGTACATTCATCATCAGATATTCAAAAACGCTACATAAATGACCTGGAACGACGACTAAAGGCCTGCGCATACAAAACAGACTTTGACGCTACAACAGTTTTCTTCATTCTTTGCGGGTATCCCGATCGTCTTGCAAAACGTACCAGCGAACCTGGCAAAGATCCTGCAGAATATCAGTTTGCAGGGGGCAGACAGGCAAAAATGTACCTGAATGATGGCGTGGGGGAGCGTAGTAATAAAAAGAACCACGCAAAAACAACTCTGGCCCCACAATGGATTGTAGCTCCCCAAGTTATGGCAGGCCAAAAAGAAGCAGTTATATTTGATTTTGTCGAGCTCCCCGAACCACAAATCACACAATATCTTGAAAAACACAGTACAATCCGCCAGATCTGCACCTTTGAAAACGGAAGGCTGCAAAAACAGGAACAAAAGTGCTTTGGCAGGCTTGTTCTGGCCGCCAAAAAGCTCCCTACATCTACCGAAGATTACGCGCAGGCCTGGCTCACCCAAATTACTGAAAAAGGAATTGACTGTCTTCCAACCGACGAAAAAGTACAAATCCTCCTGCTCAGAACAGAGTTTGTAGAACAGCAAAACGGCACCAAAAACCACATGACAATAAACGAACGTCTGCGCACAACTGCTTCCGAATGGCTCCTTCCTTTCATGGCAGGGAAGACACAACTCGCTGCATCAACAGTTTACGATGCCCTATACTGGTTCCTCAACGGCGCAGAAACAGACCGGCTTGCCCCAGAAACAATAACCCTTGAAAACGGACGCCGCGTTAAAGTAAAATACGAAAAACAGACAGAAATCCGCCCGGTTATAGAAATTATAATTCAAAGAATATTCGGCTGCTTTACTACACCGCAAATCTGTGGGAAAAAAGTTTTGCTGCGCCTGCTTTCTCCTGCAAGCCGCCCATTGCAGGTAACCGAAGATCTCGAACATTTCTGGACCGGCGCCTGGGTAGAAATCTGCAAGGAAATGAAAGGAAGGTATCCTAAGCACAATTGGGATTATCGTGTGGTGGAAAAATGAACATCTTTTTAATACTTTTTGGAACACTCAGCATCTCATATGACATAACCCTCATCCTTTTAAACCCGGGCACTTTCTGGGACAACGTTTTTTCTTTTACACACATCTGGCTGGCACTTGGAGCCTATTTAATTTTTGTGGCTATCTACCGCATAAAGACAAAGCATTCCTTCTGGAGCATCTGGAAGCGCTGGGTTAAACTAACAGTCGTTAGTCTGGGAGCAACAGCTGTCATCATTTCAATAATCAATCTAAGTCTCATTCTCACTCCGGTAGCTGTAGGAACCGACGAAAAAGCAGACCACGTAATTCTTCTTGGCGGAGGAATAAGCAAAGACGGTGTTCTTCCAAAATCTGTAATGTCGCGCGTAGAAAAAGCCGCAGAATACTTAAACAAAAATCCCCAGTCAATCTGCGTAGTAACCGGCGGAACTCTGGACTGGCTACCATGTCCCGAGGCACCGGAATTAAAACGCCAGCTGGTCGCCCGCGGAGTTGAACCCGGGCGTATTCTTGTAGAAGATCAGGCAAAGGACACAATTCAAAATTTTCAGTTCAGTTGCAAAATGCTGGCTGAACATAATGGCATGTCTCTCACAGAAGTTTTGACTACTCCAACCGCAGTAGTGACCAGCCGCTTTCATCTGCGCCGCAGCGAACGCCTTGCCCGACGTATGGGTTTTACCAATATAAAAGGAATACCTGCAGCGTGTCCGCCAATATACGTGCTTCACAATTATGTGCGCGAGATTTGTGCGTATGTAAAGTTAAATTTGAGGATAATGTTGACGGGAAAACCTACTTCCCTAATGCAATAGATCTTTCACAAGCGGCTGTAACAGCCTCAATAACGGCGTTTCTAAAACCGTTCTTTTCCAGGGCAGCTACACCTTCAATTGTGGTACCAGCCGGTGAACAAACCATGTCTTTCAAAGCAGCCGGGTTCTTATCTCCCTGCAAAACCATTCCTGCAGAGCCGTAAACTGTCTGTGCAGCGTAGGTATAGGCCTGTGCGCGAGGCATTCCACAGCGAACGGCAGCATCAGCAAGAGCTTCTATGAACATAAATACAAAGGCAGGGCCCGAACCGCTAACTGCAGTAACACAGTCCATAAGTTTTTCAGGAACAACTTCTACGCGGCCGGCAGTACTCAAAATCTTAATTGCAGCATCAGCTTCGGCAGCTTTAATATCAGAACCGTAAGTAACAGCGGTCATAGCCTGGCCAATCTGGGCGCATACATTAGGCATCATGCGGATAAAACGTGCATCTGGAGCCCAGGCTTTGAGTTTTTCAAGCTTTACACCTGCTGCCATGGAAATAATAACAGCGCTGGCAGGAATCTTTTTTCCAATTTCATCAAATACATCGCCCAAAAACTGAGGCTTTACGGCTAGGAAAATGTAATCACAATCGAGAACATCCTTGTTTGATTTTACATAAACAGCGCCGGTTTCCTTAGCAAATGCTTTTCCCATAGCTGCGTTTTTATCAGTAACCTTAATCTGGCTAACATCATATTTTTTGCAGACAGCACGCATAATTGCACCGCCCATTGCACCAGTTCCAATACATCCGATTTTCATAAAATGCCTCTTTAATAATTTGTTTTACTATATCATTTTTTTGGTTTACAATAAAGATATGACTTCAAGTTATTTGTTTATTTATATGTTCATTATTCTTTTTTGCATAATTCTTCCGCAGTATTATGCCCGAAGAAGAAGACGAATACAGTTACAGCGAAAAAGAAAAATGCTCAAAGGAGAAAATATTATGACATCAAAGTTACTTTCTGAATGTGTAGGCAAAAATGTAGAGCTTTACGGCGAAGGCGGAATTTCCGGTTTTGCAGGAAAAGTTCTCGAAGTAGAAAACAACCTCATCAAAATCGAAGACAAAAAAACCATCCGTATTATCAATGCAGATATGATTGCGCAGATAAAAATCAGGAAGGATAAAGAGTAGGAGGGAGGAGCCCCTCCCTACGCGCAAGTCTCCTCACTTCGTTGCGGTGTCTTGCGCTACCCTCCCAACGGGGGAAACCCCCGTAACGCCCCCAAATTATTCTGCTAAAAATAAAGTTCCTTTAGAATTTTCTTCCATCAAAGAATTTAGCGATTTCTCTTTTTTCCCGTTTGCCAGCAGCATCTGAATTCCGTATTCATTAACCTTTTGTGCAGCCTGAAGCTTTGTTTCAATTCCGCCGGTTCCAAAAGAATTTGTTTCGCCAATCTTAATATTTTTGCGAAGCTCATCTATGTTTTCAACAGTTTCGATGAACTTAGCATCTTTATTTGTTTTAGGATTGTCGGTGTAAATGCCATCTTCGTCGGTAAATACAATTAACATATCTGCAGACCACAAAATTGCGGTAAGCGCACTAAGGTTGTCGTTATCGCCGATTTTAATTTCGTCGTAGCTTACACTGTCGTTTTCGTTGATGATAGGAATTACGCCTTCATCTACAAGGGTAAACAATGTGTTGCGGATATTGAGCGAACGGTGTTCGTTTTCAAAATCGTCCTTGGTAAGCAGCAGCTGGCCGATATGCAGATCCTGCTTTTGGAATGCCTTGCGCCACTGATGCATGAGCTCTACCTGACCAATTGCACAAAGTGCCTGGCGGTAGTGAACGTCCTTTTTGCGGGCCCATTCTTTTGTTGTAGAAACACCTGCAACCTGTGCTCCGGAAGAAACAAGAATTATCTGTTTGCCCTGCTTGATGAGGGAAGCACACTGTTCGGCAAAGTCTAGCATAAAGTCTATGTTGGTTGTGCCGTCTGCTTTGGCCAGTGTGTTGGAGCCAATCTTAATTACAATTTTGCGGGCGCTTTTTAAGCTTTCATTTATCATACTCATCTTATCTGTCCTTCGCCGTCTATTAAGTATTTGGTTGTTGTCAAAACTTTGATTCCCATTGGACCGCGTGCGTGGAGCTTCTGGGTGCTTATTCCAAGTTCGGCACCAAAACCAAACTCTCCGCCGTCGGTAAAGCGGGTACTGGCGTTTACATAAACACAGCTTGCATCAATCATTGCCTGGAAAAGCCTTGTATTTGCACGGCTTTCAGAAATTATGCTTTCGCTATGCTTTGTATTGTGTGTATTTATGTAATTGATTGCTTCTTCAATTGAATCTACAACCTTTATGCAGCATTCATAGTCAAGATATTCGTTGCCAAAGTCGTTTTCTGTGGCAGGGATTATAGTGGTATTGTTTGGTACCACGCTGTTTTTCAATATTTCATATGATCTTTCATCTGCATGAAGCTTTACGCGATCTGCAAAAGTGTCAACAACCATTGGCAAAAAATACTCTGCAACCTTAGAATGTACAACCATACATTCAATTGCGTTGCAAACCGACGGTCTCTGGATTTTTGCATTTTCTGCAACCCGGCACGCCATATCAAGATCTGCAAACTCATCAACATAAAGGTGGCATACACCGCTTCCGGTTTCTATTACAGGAACACGCGCATTGCGTACAACATTTTCAATAAGCTTTTTACCACCGCGTGGGAGGCATACATCAATCAAACCTACTGCGTTCAAAATCTGGTCCACATCGCTGTGGTCATGCTCGTGAACTTCTACAAGCTCAATAGCTTCCGGAACACCGCCTTTAACATTGGCAAGAGCCTCGCGAATTACACGTACAATTTCAACATTAGATTTATACGATGACGACGAACCGCGCAGTAAAATTGCGTTTCCACTTTTGTATGCAAGACTAAAGGCATCTACAGTAACGTTAGGGCGGTTTTCATAAATAATTGCAACAACACCAAGAGGAACACGCACCTGGCGGATATTCAAACCATTAGGAGTTTTCCAGCCGCCAAGCTCTTCGCCAACAGGATCTGTCTGACCAATTACTTCTCTAAGACTTGCAATAATTCCGTTAATTCTTTTTTGATCCAGCATAAGGCGATCAAGAATTGATTCACTCATTCCTGCGGCTATACCGGCATCTAAATCATCCTTATTTGCCGCAATAATGGCATCACGGTTTTTATCAAGAGCAACTGCAACTGCTTCAAGCGCAGCGTTTTTTTCACTCGCATTCTGCAGCGCAAGCTTCTGGCTGGCAGTGCGTAAGGAAAGGCAAACTTTTTCTATGTTCATATGGACCTCAAAAAAAAGACCGGAACTCAATGCTCCGGTCTGCTTAATTCTAGAATATTAGTAATTTGCAAGGAAATACATTCCAAGCAGCATGGCTAACCGGCATTTATCTTCTGACCATTCTGTTTTGGGGGGGAGATTAGATACAAACCACCAGAAAATACCAAATTCAGGGTCAATTCGTAATGTATATTCTGCAAAATCCGGTGTGTCAGGCTTCTGACCAAACATCAAAAATACTGCCTGATTAATAAGCTGAAGGAAAAGTGTGTAGTTGTCTGACCATTTGTCGTTGCTAAGGAAGATTTCAAGCTGATACAAAAGCTGGTCTTTAAGTGCAATGTCCGATTTTTCAACCCAGGTTTTCTGAATCAAAAGTGTTAGATTTTTCTTAAAGCTGGAAACAAGCTTTTCTACACCGTCCTTTTTAATTTTTGAAAACCCCTTGTCCGAACCAAAGGCAATAGCAATAATGTCAACCGAAGCTTCAAAGCCCTTTTCTTTTTCCAAAAAAGTGCCAAGTGCATCAATTGTTTTAGAGTCTAAAAATTCACTTATTTCATCTGCCTGTTTAGTCATACTTAAATATTAAAGTTTTATTACAACTTGGTCAATGTCTTAACACCGCAGTGATTTTGTTTGAAATAAATAAAATATGTGGTAGAATAAATTGTATTATAAAAAAATGGAGGAAAAAAATGAAAAAAAGAAATTTAAAGATTTTTCTTTTGATGGCAGTTGTAGCAACATTGTTTACAGCCTGTAACTGGGCTCCGGAAGGAAACGGTTGGGATTATAAGAACGTTAAAGAGAATAGTCAGAGTAGTCCTCAGAAAATTGTTTCCGGAAGTAAGTTCAGAGGAACCGGCTTTGTTACTAAAACTGGTGGTAGTGCACAGTGGTGGTTCAAGAACGACACAGATGCAGCATTAAAATGTAAGTATGCAGAAAAGCTTTCGCTTAAAGGAACATCAGAGATTCAGATCCTGGTTCCTAACAGTTATGGTAGCTATACATATGAATCCCCAGAAAGCAAAAAAGAATTTGAAGTTCCTGCAGGAGCAATACTTAGAATTTATGCCGGCTCACCTTATAGAATAAAGTCTGGTGGAAACAGCGAAGACTTCTTTAAGTTCTATCTTGCCTGCCACTAATTAATCAGTATTAATTCTGAAAAAAATTAGTCCATAAATGGTGTTCCTTTTCCGGAACACCATTTTTTTCTTTTCCCAAAGCAATAGATTTAATCATAAAGCTCATATTTCGGGCTAAAACTCGCAGAGTCTGCATTCCTTCTTCATCTTTTACAGCTTCTCCAGGGGCTCCACCATGAATATTGTTCCAGTACTGGCTTGGGGCAACCGGCATTCCGCTTATTGTAAAAAACTTATTCAAAACGTCAAAGGCAGCGGTTGTTCCGGCGCGGCGAGCACACACAAAACAAGCTCCCACCTTAAAAGATTTATCAAAATGACTTGAATAAAAAAGCCTCTGCAAAAAGGCCTGGACTGTAGCATTTGGTGCAGCATAATAAACAGGAGATCCAACAACAAGTCCGTCTGCAGCTTCAAATTTGGCGGCAAATTCATTTACTTCATCATCAAAAACACAGGCGCCCTTTTTGCTGCACTGACCGCATGCAATGCACCCGCGTATATCCTTATTCCCAATATTAAAAATCTCTGTCTCAATTCCTTCTTGTGCAAAGACCTTTTCCATTTCATGCAACCCGGCCAGCGTATTACTGTTTGGGCGGGGACTACCATTAACTAAAAGAACCTTCATTCCGAGCCTCCTTTTTTAATACAAATTATATGTCTACCGTCTTCATAAATCAATGTAAAAATCTAGCCTAAAAGTGAACAAATTGCTAAAATTAAACAATGATTGAATTAACAAGTAAACAGAGAAAAGAACTGGAAAAAGTTGCTCACGATTTGCAGCCTGTAGTAATTGTTGGCGGGGCTGGAGTTACCGATGGCGTTATGGACATGGTAGATAAATCGCTTGCGGCACATGAGCTTATCAAGGTTAAATTCAACGAGTACAAGGATGAAAAAAAGGAGCTCACCACTCAGATCTGTCAGAAAACCGATGCCACCCTTGTAAGAATTATAGGCAATATTGCTATTCTCTTCCGCGAAAAAGAAGACAAAGACGAAAAATAACAAATTATTTTATAAATAACCCCCTGAATTAAATTTATTGTTTTCCAAAAAAAACTGATGTATAATTACAATAAGGTTATTTAAATATGTCTAGAGAGTTGTTAACCATTATTAATATTACGCTTGATTATTACAACATAATAGTTGGAATAATTATTTTCATTTCTGCCGTTCTTAGAAAAACAATCCCCGAAAAAGTTAGAATCTGGTTTGAAGGTACTGTTCTTGCAAATGTTCTTATGGCGGGTTCGGATATTTTTACCTGGATATTTGAAGGTACTGCCCATCCCGGAAACCGCATAGTCCTGCCTGTTGCAATGTTCATTTTTTACATAATGTCTTTTTCGGTTGTAATAACCTCGGGCTACTATATAGTTAATTTTATAGACAAAAGCAAATGCAGAAAATTTATAAAGGGTGTTTTATTAGGTACAATAATTGTCTATACCTGTGTTCTTATTATCACACCGTTTACAGATTTCTTATATCAGATTGATGAAAACAATATTTATTCGCGAGGAAAGTATTTTCCATCAACAATTATTCTCGAAGCAATCCTGTACTTTAGCCTTGTAATATATCTTGTTGTAAACCGTAAGATAATTTCAAAGGACAAGATTTTTACCATTATATGGTTTTTAGTATTCCCGCAGGCAACACAGGTTATTCAGATTGCCTTTTATGGAGTTTCTATAATCAACACGGGCTTTACGCTGGCATTTCTTATTACCTTTATACGTTCAAACCAGCGTCTTGAAAAAAGTCTTGGCTTTACCGAAACCGAGCTGGACGAAAAAGAAACCGAGCTTATTGAAAAAATTGCCGAAATTGAACAGTCAAAGCTGCAGGTTATTAAGATGCAGAATCACACAATTGAAAGTCTGTCCAACCTTGTAGAAAACCGTGACGAAGATACCGGCGAGCATGTACGCAGAACCAGAGCCTATGTAGAGCTGCTGGCTGTTCAGATGATGAAAAACGGACACTATCCGGAGATTTTGACTCCGCGCTATATAAGATTTTTAAAACGTGCTGCTCCAATGCATGATATTGGCAAAATTGTAGTACCGGATGCCATTTTGAAAAAGCCCGGACGACTTACTCCTGCCGAATTTGAACAGATGAAACGCCATGCTTCTGAAGGCGGCCGCATTGTTCACGAAATTCTGGACGGCTACGAAGATCCTGAATATATTCAGATTACTGCAAATATAGCCATGCATCATCACGAAAAATGGGACGGTTCGGGCTATCCCGATGGGCTTAAAGGCGAACAAATACCTTTGTGTGCCAGAATTATGGCTATTGCCGACGTTTTTGATGCGCTTGTATCTCCTAGAATCTATAAATCTCCTATGAGCTACGAAGAAGCCTACGAAATCATACAGGAAGGCATAGGAATTCACTTTGATCCTATCATTGCAAAAGAGTTTTTGAACATTAAAGAAAAAACTGCGGCAGTAAACGAAAGCTTTAAGGTTACCTGAAAAACTGACACATAATGACATTTCCTTCCTATCTCGCTATAATTGCTCATTATGATAATTGATTTTCATGCTCATATTTACCCGGAAAAAATTGCAGACAAAGCTACGGCTGCGGTAGGCACTTTTTATGGGGATGCACCAATGGCCTGGCATGGACGTGCGCAGGAGCTCATTCAAAGCGGAGACAAAATTGGTATTGTAAAATATATAGTTCATTCGGTTGCCACAAAGGCTGAACAGGTTGAATCTATAAACAATTTTATTCTTATGGCTTGCGAAAAGTTTCCTCAGTTTGTGGGCTTTGCAACAATGCACCCCGATTATGAAAACTTTGATGCAGAACTTGAACGAGTTCATGCAGCAGGGCTTCGTGGTGTAAAGCTTCATCCGGACTTTCAGCGGTTTGCCTGCGATATGGAAAAGATGGATGCTGTTTATGACAAATGTGCGGCTCTGAATATGCCGGTTCTGTTTCATGCAGGCGACGAACGCTATGATTTTTCGGGTCCGGCCAGAATACGCCACGTGCTTGAAAAACATCCGGACCTTATAGTAATTGCTGCTCACTTTGGCGGCTATACCGAATGGGACAAGGCCATGGAATATCTTGTTGGTCAAAACGTTTATTTTGATACATCCAGCACTCTCTGGAAGCTCCCGGTTGAAAAAGCAAATAAAATGCTCAAGGCTCACGGCTATAAAAAGTTCCTTTTTGGTTCTGATTTTCCAATGTGGGACCACGAGGACGAGCTTGGCCGTTTTAACCAGCTTGATTTGAACCCGGAAGAGCGACAGGCAGTGCTTTATGACAATGCTGCGGAGCTGTTAAAGAAGATAGGAGCGTAGGATGGCTCTGGCCGATGAGCAGTATGAAAAAATGGTAAATACTCCGGTTTGGAAGCTTATTACTACGCTTGCAATTCCTACCATTACTTCCATGCTTGTTACTTCGCTGTACAATATGGCCGACACCTTTTTTGTTTCCCAACTTGGAACAGATGCAAGTGCGGCTGTTGGTATTGTCTTTCCTATAATGTCCATTATTCAGGCGTGCGGTTTTACGCTTGGTATGGGTTCGGGCAGTCTTGTTTCCATTCGTCTTGGCCAGAAGCGTAATGAAGAAGCCAGTATCATAAGCTCTACGGCCTTTTTTGCAGCTCTTGCAGTTGGCATTCTTATTACCTGCTTTGGAAACGTTTTTGCAAAGGGTGTCTTGAGCTTTGCGGGTGCAGACCAGAGTGTTTTGCCCTATGCTCAGGATTATGCGCGCTTTATTTTCTGGGGTGCGCCGTTTATGTGTGCCTCCTTTGTTTTAAACAACGACCTGCGTGCCGAAGGAAAAGCGTTCTTTAGTATGATTGCGCTTACCACCGGTGGCCTCTTAAATCTGATTTTGGATCCGTTCTTTATTTTTGAAGACCTGCCGATTTTTGGATTACATCTGCGTGGCTTTGGTCTTGGAATCCGAGGGGCTGCTCTTTGTACACTGCTTACACAGTTTACAAGCTTCTGGCTTCTGTTCCAGTTTTACCTCAGGCGCAAGTCTATATGCCACATTAGTATTAAAAATATTGCAAAGTCTCCGGCTGTACTTGGAAGGGTTGCCGCTACAGGGCTTCCTTCTCTGGCTCGTCAGGGGCTGGCAAGCATTGCTTCAATTATACTTAATAAAACAGCCGCAGGTTATGGTGTTGCAGCAGTAGCTGCAATGGCAATTGTTTTAAAAATAATTATGTTTATTGCCAGTATGATGATTGGAATAGGGCAGGGCTTTAGTCCGGTTAGCGGCTACAATTACGGAGCAAAGCGTTACGATAGGGTTCGCAAAGCATACGTTTTTCTTGTTGTAAGCGGGGCTTGCGTTATGGCTGTTTTTGCGGCCTTTACGGTGATTTTTGCTCCGCAGATTATACGTGCGTTCCGTAATGATCCGGAGGTTATTGCAGTTGGAACTGTTGCCTTGCGCTGGCAGGCGGCCTTTTTACCACTGCACGCGCTTATTGTTGGAACCAATATGCTCATGCAGTCTACACGTCACATCAAACAGGCAACCTTCCTTTCTATGAACCGCCAGGGGGTTTATTTTATTCCTGCAATTCTTATTTTGCCACGATTGTTCGGTCTTTTTGGTGTAGAAATAAGCCAGGCGGTAGCAGATTTGCTTAGTACCGTTACTGCCGTGCCATATTTTGCGTGGTTCTTTAAAAAACTATCAAAGGTAGAGTCGTAGATTGCTTCGTCGTACACTGCGTGTACTCCTCGCAATGACGGTCATTGCGAGAGGCGAAGCCTCGTGGCAATCTACGACGTTACTATTGCAATGCCTTATAAACTTCCTTATACGCATCCTTAATATCATAATACTGCCCGTATAATCCGCAGTACGGTCCGTTCATTTTGTAGCTGTAGTCGGTTTTTGGCATAGAAGGATTGTCGGCAATTCCCCAGATTGTAAAGCCTGTAAAGTTTGCGCCTTCGTTTATGGCACTAATTACTGTGCGGAACAGGTTTCCGTAGAATTTAGCGTGCTGAGCCATCTGGTCTTTTTCGTAATTGCGCACGGCAACTTCTGTAAGCTGAACTTCAAGTCCAAGGTCGCTGTACATCTTGATTGCAGTTTTTATGAGCGCCAGGTCGTTACTGTTCATACAGCCTGCCTGCTGTCCGTAGCCGCCGATATAGCCCTGCATTCCAAGTCCGTCGCAAAGCTTTTGTTCTGCATTGATGTGCTGGATGAGTTTAATAATAGCGTCGCGCTTGTCCTGGTAAAATGTGTTGTAATCGTTATAAAAAAGCTTTATGTTAGGGTTTACCTTGTTTACTGTTTTACGTGCGCACTGGAAGGCATATTTTACATAATCCGGGCCCATAATTGCATTAAACATGTTTATGCTTCCGCCGCGTGTTTTTCGGATATGATATTCGTTGCCTTCAATCCATTCGTTAGCGCCGTCGGCAACTGCTTCGTTTACGACATCCCAGCAGTAAACAACACCAGGGAACTGGGTTTCAAAGTGGGTGATTACTTCATCAATATAATAAGCAAGGCGTTCTTCCATAACCTCTTTGCTTACAGGAAGCCCGTCCGACTTAAAGCCTTCGCGGAAAAACCATTCGCTCATGTAGGCATCCCAGACAAGCACGTGACCGCGGATTCCAATACCGTTTTCCTGAGCAAGCTGTGCAATTCTGTCGGCCTGAGTGTAATTCATAACAGGCTTTCCTTCTGCAATACTCTTTGCCTGATTCAAAAGTGAATAAGCTTTAAATTCATTTGTTGCAGTTGTTGTATTAAAGTCTCCGGTAAGCATTTTTATATAGCTCTGTCGGTTTACCTGATTATAAGAAATGCAGGCTCCAACCTTAAAACCGTATTTTGCAGCCAGATCACAAAGCTTTGCTTCCTTTACAAAATCATCTGCGCTTTTCTGGGCTTCCAGGGCAGTCTGCTGTGCCTGATTATTTGCCTGAGCCTGTACCTGAACCTCTGTTCCAGCCTGTCTTTTTGTACATCCGGTAAGTAAAACTCCTGCCAGAAGGGTTAAAATCACTATTTTTTTCATATATTCTCCTGTGTAATAGTCAATTAAGAATTCTAGTATACATACTTTCTTTTTCTATGACAATTCATGTAATTTGTGCTATAATGTTGGCATTAAAAACGGAGATTTTTATTATGCAGGATTTTATTTTCAGAATTTCACCTAATATTGTGCTTGGCTCTTATACTGTAAGCAGGCTTGGAATTCAGGCTTTGGAATGGGGTTCGCGATACATGGTAATCATTGACCCTATTTTGAACGAAGTAAAAATGCAGGAAAAGATCATTTCTGCACTTGTAGACCGCAAGCTTGACCATTTTATTTTTAGTGAACTTACCGAAGGTACTTCTACAAAGACAATTCAGCGTGCACTTGCACTTGCAAAAGAAAGTCATGTTCAGGGAATTATTGCCGTTGGTGGTGCAAAAGCCCTTAATATTGGACGCTGTGTTGCCGCCCTTTACAACGAAGTTCATGATTTTTACACCTTTGTAGACGGAGCGCTTCCTACAACTTCGCCAATTTCCTGCATTTGTGTGCCTACAACCTTCCGCACACCTTTTGTATTTACAAACGAAATTCCTGTAACAGATTCACGCAATCATCAGCTTAAACTTATGAAGGTTCAGAACAATCTTACCAAGCTGGTTGTTATAGACCCTAACTTAATGCTCACCCTTACAGACAATCAAAAGTCTTCTATTTCTATGGAAGTTTTGAGCATGGGTATAGAAGCCTATCTTTCGCAAAAGGCAAACTTCTTTAGCGATATGTTTGTAGAAAAGGGTCTGGAGTTGCTTTCTTATGCCCTAGACGGTTCTCCAAGCCTGGACATTACAACTCCCGAAGAAATTCTTTTGGCACAGGCAGGTGCAATGATTTCTCTTGCAACTTCTTCAAGCTCGCTGGGACTTTGTTCGCTGCTTGGTCTTACAATTAATTCACGCTACAAGATTGATAAATCGCTTGTTTCTTCTATTCTGCTGGCCTATTCGGTAGAGGATGCCGCTCAGTTTAAGGCTGCACGGCTGGAAAAAATTGCACACATCATGCGCATTGCACCGGAAGAAGCTACCGGCGAAGAAGCAATAAAGATGTTTGTAGACTATATCCGCCAGAAAATTGCAAAATTCAATCTGCCGGCTCGTCTTAAGGATCTGCAGCTTTCTATTGAACAGCTTTCGCTTGCAGTAGAGGATGTTCGCCCGGTTGATATTATAAACAATCTTCCGCGCAGCATGACTACAGACGATGTATTTGACTTTGTAAAGAATGCCTACTAAGGGCAGACCCGCATAGCCATGATAGAACCAGGAAAGCTTTTTCAACTGGAGGGAGGGCAAAAACGACGCAAGCTTGCCCTTACCTTTGGTGCTCTTGAACGCGATATTCTTGGCATTGCCGAAAAAGGCACGGAATACAATTTTACAACCCTTCCGCGCGTACAGTACATCAAAGAAATTACAAAGCTTTTACTCAAAGACCCAAAGCTGCCTCCACAGGCTGCACAGGAGCTTACCCGGCTTATGGATTCAGAGCCGCTGGATGAACTGCGCCTTTGCAACTGCGCCCGTAATCATCTTCTTGCAATAATAGGAACGTTTCCGGCAGAGTGGGACCTTGTAATTGCACCGCATGCTGCTCCGACAAACTCTGATGGAACTGTGCGACAGAGAAGTTTTTTCCCTGGAGTTGCGGTTTATGCAGAAGATATACGTTCTCCTTTTAATATTGGTTCCATTTTTCGTACCGCAGAGGCAATGGGCGCCCAAAAAGTGTATATTTCTCCGTGCTGCGTAGATCCCCAGCAGCCGCGTGCAGTACGCAGCGGTATGGGCTGTATAGAAACTATGGGCTACGAGCGTGTTGGCCTGGACGAGCTTCCAAAGGATGTACCGGTTTTTGCCCTTGAAACAGGCGGCACAGACATAAACGATTTTGTTTTTCCAAAGCAGGGGATCTGTATTATTGGTTCAGAAGAGCTTGGAGTAAGCCCCCAGGCCCTGCAGAGAGCAGACTACGGACGTGTAACAATTCCTATGAAGGGACTTAAGGCGTCGCTTAATGTGGGTGTTGCTTTTGGAATCTTAATGCAAAAGTGGGTGGAGAGTCTTACAAATATAATCCAGTGATTTTTTGGAATCTATCTTAAAGTAATCAAGTACAGTTTTATTAATCTGGTAGAATTCGGCCTCGCCCTTCTGGTAATACTGCAGGATATCTGCCAGATAAACCACGTAAACAATATCCTTTATTTCTTCAGGGGCGGTTTCGGGCTTGTTGTGAAAGTTTATAACCTGGGCAACCTTTTCCGGGAGACCCCATTTTTGAGCAAGCATATAACAGCCGCGGTTATGACCAAAATCCTTAAGGAACAAATCATACAGCTGTTCGCCGTTTTCTATTGTATCTGCAATTTTTTTAACAGACTGCTTTTGTTCATCGGTTGCAACCTCAAGCAAAAGGCATTCAATATCATGCAAAAGGGCACAGGCATAAACCTCTTCCAGATCATATTGAAGGTGGATAAAGTTTTTTGCCAGATTGTAAGCATAAAACGCAACATCGTATTCATGCTGCCAGAAGCTTGAAGAACGGTCCTGCTTTTTTATGAGCCGGATTGCCACAGAGGAATCCTGGGCTTCTTTAGAAAAGAGCTGGACAACTGCCTGGCGTCCAAGACTTTTGTAGGCCTGGGATATTTTTGAACAGGCGTTTCCGGTGGCTGCAGAATTTTTGAGTACAACTGTAGACAGAAAAACATCCTTTGAAATATAGTCTATGAGTTCGTTATCCTTTGTTTTTGGATCCTGAGCAAGCTTAAGGAATTCGTTTAGGTTTTCTTCAAACACAGGAATTGCATTAAGGTTTTCTGTAAACTCTGCGTACAGGGTATCCATCTGTTTGTTTATCTGTGCATTAAGCGGCAGAATCATCTGGGTAATGGTTTCGGTATCTGTAGAAAAAATCTTAAAATTGTCCTTGGAAAGACCTATTTTCTGCAGCATAAGAACCATAATGATAATACCAAGACCCGCACCTTCGGTCTGATCTATAACCCGTGCAATTACTTGCGAAGGCTCTTCGTATTTTTTTGCAACCTTAAGTTTTTCGTTTATACGCTTTTTTTCAAAAACAGTAAGAACAGAATTGTTTATAATTTCAATCTTGAGTCCTTCGTCATAAAGCTGTATACGGAATTTTACATATAAGCCGGCCTGCTTCTGGAGCTTAAGATAATGTGCCAGATTATTGAGCATGTCTTCCTTAAAGGAAATCATACCCTGGTGGTAATCCATATCGCTGTTGATGTCCAGATTCTGTTCCTTAAAATAGATGCGCTTTGTATTGGCTTTTTTTGCGTTGGTAAGAAGTTCGCCCAGACAAAAAACAAGGTTATCAATCATGTGCTCCTGGTGGCTTGCCTGCAGAAAATACAGCAAAACCTCCTGGATATAAGTTTCCTTTTCCCTGGGTAGTGTATATGACATTACTTCGATGGGAGTGTGAAGCTGTACAGCGAGTTTGATCTTTTCTTTGTCCTCATCGGTGATAAACCTTGTCCGAAACTCCATATCATTATATTTTATTGCATAATTTAAATATTGTAAAATGTTATTTTTTTAGGGTAATATGGGGTTATGGAGAATGAATTTTCAAGATTACAGACGCTGGTAGGAGAGGAGGCCCTGAATAAGCTCAAGGCTGCGCATGTTGCAGTTTTTGGCATCGGCGGAGTTGGCGGTTATGTTGCCGAAGCCCTTGCCCGCAGTGGAATTTCTAATTTTGATTTAATTGATAAGGATACTGTTTCCATTACAAATCTTAACCGGCAGATAGTTGCACTTCATTCTACAATCGGGCGACCTAAGGTAGAGGTTATGAAGGAGCGCATTCTGGATATAAATCCTGCGGCTTGCGTACGTACCTGGGAATGCTTTTATTTACCGCAGACAAAGGATGAGTTTGATTTTTCGCAGTATGATTATGTTGTTGATGCAGTAGATACGGTGACAGCAAAACTTGCCCTTATTGAACAGGCAAAAAAATGCGGAACGCCAATTATCTGCAGTATGGGTGCGGGAAACAAACTGGACCCTGCTGCTTTTGAAGTTGCAGACATTTCCAAAACAAGTGTATGTCCGCTTGCCAGAGTGATGAGGCAGGAATGTAAAAAGCGCGGATTTACAGATGTAAAGGTTGTATATTCAAAGGAAAAACCTGTATTAAAAACAGAGGTTCCCGCAAGCTGTGCCTTTGTTCCTTCGTCCGCAGGTTTGATAATTGCATCAGAGGTAGTAAAGGACTTGATAAATAAATAAAAAATATTTATTATTCAGCCAACATTAAAAAAAGTAGGAGCTTTGTAGAATTTATGTTTAATCGACAGGACTACGTCAGCGACAAAGACTGGCAGCGCTTTTTGGACTTCTCTAAAGATTTGGAAACACCAAATGTTGTAATCAATCTTAACACAATCAAACAGAACTACATAAGACTTAGAGATTCATTTCCGTATGCCCGCATTTACTATGCAATGAAGGCTAATCCGGGCGAACCTGTTCTAGAAATGCTTGCCGAAATGGGCTCCTGCTTTGATATTGCTTCGCGCTACGAGCTGGACATTATTTCCAAATTTAATGTAGAGCCGGAGCGTCTTTCTTATGGCAACACAATCAAAAAAGCACGTGATATAAAATATTTTTACGATAAGGGTGTGCGCATGTTTGCCACCGACAGCAAGGACGACCTTAAAGCAATTGCAGAAAACGCACCGGGCAGCCGCATTTATGTGCGCATCCTGGTAGAAAATTCTGTAAGTGCAGACTGGCCTCTTTCGCGCAAGTTTGGATGCCACCCGGACATGGCTTATGATCTGCTTGTGCTTGCGCGCGACCTTGGACTTACTCCTTATGGAATAAGCTTTCACGTAGGAAGCCAGCAGCGCGATATTGGTCAGTGGAACGATGCCATTGCCAAGGTAAAATATCTTTTTACATCGCTTGAAGAAGAAGAGGGAATCCGTCTTTCCATGATTAATATGGGTGGTGGTTTTCCTGCAAGCTATGTCGAACCAACAAACACACTTTCTGAATATGCTTCGGAAATTACCCGCTATATTGAAGAAGACTTTGGAGAAGATATCCCGGAAATTATTCTTGAACCTGGACGCTCCCTTGTTGGAGACAGCGGTATTTTGACTTCGGAAGTAATCCTGACTTCCCGCAAAAACAATACTGCATTGGCTCGCTGGGTTTATGTAGATGCCGGCAAGTTCAACGGTCTTATAGAAACTCTTGATGAATCAATCAAATACCCTGTTGTTACAAGCCGTGACGCTCCTGGCGAAAAAGAAGGCATTGTAATTATTGCGGGCCCAACCTGTGACAGTATGGACATTATGTACGAGGATGCAAAATACAAGCTGCCGGTTTCTCTCAAGGAAGGAGACAAGCTCTACTGGCTTAGTACAGGTGCTTATACTTCTACCTATGCGTCGGTAGCGTTCAACGGATTCCCTCCGATAAAGACTTATTTTATGAAATAGTGCGGGCGGCCGGCGTCATCCATAAAATTTGCGATTCTGAACTATTGGCTTTATAATTATTAACTGGAGTAGTTATGAAGTCAAAACGAATATTTATTTTTTCATGTCTTTTTAAACGCTGTTTCTAAAGACAAAAATAACCTTGTGATGATGAGCTCTTACGATTTTACTACAGATGAGTTTGAAGCTTTTCTCGATGATTTTGAAAATGACAGTTCGCTCCTTGTTTATCCACAGATAAGAAAAAAGGAATCTGATACATTGTTTTATCAGGATGACAAGAGAATCTCTGTAGGCTTTTTTGATCTTGATTATGATTATAATGCCAAGAATATTCATGAAATGTTTATGGATACACATAATGAAGAGGAGCTTGTCTCGTTTGCGGGAGATTTGCAGATATGGAATACGAAGTAACAAAATTGGATACGCTACTGGTGTAAGAAAATCCCCGAATTACAAAAGCTCCATTTTGTCGTTGTGCCGTCTATAAAGCTTTGACGTGGTTCTTCCTTGCCACGGCCAGGATCAAGAGTGTAGAGCGTGTCACCCTTCCAGTAAGTTAGAACATAATGTAAAGGGTTATGCATTGGCGCCAGCATATCTACACCTGCACGAGGTACAACAATTTCTATAACATAATCATTTTTGCCAAGTGCAGAAGGAATGTCTGCAATGTCGGTGAACTGTGAAGTGTCTGCGCCAAGGCCTGTTGCAAGAAGCTGCATCAGTTTTTCGCCGTCAGACTGTGGGTTAGAAACATTCATGGCAAAGTCTACGGATGAGGCATAGGCGCTGGCTTCTCTAACAATTTTGAATGGGTCGCTGTAGTCACCAAACCCAGCGGCAGGATCAAACTTAATTTTTGAATATATTTTTTTAGCGGTGGCCTCTACTTTATTGCCAGGAATCTGTTCTGTTTCTGCAAGGTAATAAGCCAGAGAAAAAGCCCCGCACGCATTTGCCGACCAGGCGTTGTCCTTTTGTGTCGCATAAGGCTGCCCTTTTGTAGATTTGCAGGCTGTAATCATAAACATCCCCATCAAAAAAGTTGCAATCATCAAGCTTGCCGCCTTCATCAATCCTTTTTTAGCTGTCATTTTATGCCTCTGAAATTATTATATATGGGAATGTGTTATACTTTCAATAAAGGATGGGGATTTCAGAAATATTGATTGACTTTTTTTCACTATATGATATATTGAATATCGGATAGTGGACTGTAAGAAATTGCAGTTGTTACGCTCTAGGAGCCGCTATCGCCCGCCCTTGTTGTTTATGACAAGGGCTAATTTTTTTAACTATCTGTTACTCTTTATATTATTATCATACCTGCAAAGCATCTGCAGATTTTCAAGTGTTGTCTTGCCACCACGACTCCATGGAACAATGTGATCGCCTTCCATTTCTGTAAACTCAAAATGCTGTTTGCATACAGGACAAATACCGCCTTGTTTTTCATAGGCTTTGCGTTTCATTCTTTCATCAAACTCGCGCAAGCTCAAATGACTTTCTTTACGGTCAAAAAGATAATAGTAAATGCCCTTGTGATTTGTAACTTCTTCATTGTCTATAAGAGAAACAATTTCGGCTTCAAGTTTATCCGGGTCATAGTCGTTGTCATGATACTGATTGTAAATGCTTCCCCAATCAATACCTTTCATCTCTCTTCTGTAATTAGGAAACAGAGCCTTTACCCAAGCAATAACAACCTGAAAGTAAACCCATAATTCATTTGCGTTTGTATCGTTCTGATGCTTACCCATATAGTTACGGATAAGTTTATCATCCTTGCCTACATACCAGCCCAAAACAGTTTCCAGAAATTCCTGACGGATAGGATTCCCGTTTACATATTTATCTCCAAGAAGCTTTGCCGCACAATTAGATTTAGAAAAAATCTTTTTTGCTTCGGCAGTCCATGGACCTGCAAAAACAGCATTTCTTATTTCCTGATTCGTCAGCTTTTCTCCCGCAATATTTATAGTCTGAAACCATTCCAGCTTTTCACTCGGAGTTCCTTCGCAAAAATAAACCTGAAGCTCATAATTTAAAATCTGTTCTTTTTCGTCGGGCTGAAGGTTTGTAAAGTAACGCATATTGTGAGAAAAAGCCCCGTTCACATAATGACAAATAGAAATTGTCCTCTGCTGTCCATCCAGAACTTCATAACGCCCGTCATCCCTAACAACCCAGTACATCGTATTAAGCGGAAAGCCCTTTATCACCGTATCCATAACCGCCTGCTGCTGATTATCGTTATAACAAAATTCCCTCTGATACGGAGGCCGAATATCCAGCTGTCCGCCGTAGCCTACAACTCCGGCTTCGTCATTATCTGCAAAACCATTTACCAGGTCCCGTACTTTTATTGTGTGAAGTGTGATTTTCATTTTTTTTCTCCTTATAAAACCCCGCCCGTCATTGCGAGCAAAGCGAAGCAATCTATATACAAACAAGCCCCGTCATTCCGAACTTGTTTCGGAATCTATTTTTTCCGACGAATGATAATTCTAAAATACATAGCTTTTCCATTTACCATAGACAGATATTTTCCGGCAGCTTTTGTTTCTTCATTATGTAAGATACTATATCTACCAATTCCATCTATAACTTCAAATTGATCTGGATTATATTTATCAAAGAATGTTATTGGAACGCCCATAAGTCCGTCATAATCCATTGGAATATCAGAAGTTTTATTAACATTTATAGCATCATAGTTATCAAATTTTGGATATTCTTCAGGAGTGTAATTTTTATATAAAACAAGGTCTTCATGTCGTTCTTTATAATCAAGATTAGTAAACCATCTGACACCTTTTACTCGTATAAATTTATTTCCTTTATCATCAACCCGTGAACCACTGGCGGTCAGAGGATAATCCTTTGGAACACCAAATTCTCTATCGCCACTATGAATTGTTTTTCCGAGCCAAAGTTTGTTTTCTTTTATAAATGGAAATATTTCTTTATATGACAAGGCATTAACATTACCAATTATGATAAACTTTTTATTATGGCCTATCAGTTGTGCAACATATTCTCTGAATAAACTAAACGGTGGATTGGTAACAACAATATCAGCTTGTTCAAGTAATTCAATACATTCTTCACTTCTAAAATCTCCATCTCCCTTTAGAGATTTAACTTCAATTGTTGAAAAATCTGTTGAAGTAGGATCATTTGGATTTCCAGAATACTCAAGATATACAGCTTTTTCACATTCATTTTGAGTAAATAAATCAACATCTTGGTTTTTGTAACAAGTTGATATGATTTTCTTTAATCCAAACTCATTAAAATTTAATGCAAAATATTTAAAGAAGTTCGATATTCTTGGATCATCACAATTACATAAAATTGTTTTCCCCTTAAAGTATTCACGATAATTGGATAATTCTTTTTCTATATCACTTAATTGAGTATAGAATTCATCATTCTTTGCACCATCAGCTTTTCGTAAGCCAGCATTACTAGGCATAATACTAAAAATCTCCGCTAATAAGAAATTTTCTACCCAAAACTTAAAACTGGGCAATGGTTCATTATATCACAATTATCTGCATTTAGTTCACTTTTTAAAGAAAAAGTAAACAATTTCTTATTCACTAGTAATATGAGCGATTTTTGGAAAAGAGTAGAAGAAGAACTTGATTATTTAGGAAAAAACAGAACTTATTTAGCCAGGAAATGTGGTTTTAGCCTTACAAATATTGGAAAAGGAATAAAACTTGGCAGTATTCCCTCCGCCGACACCGCTGTCAAAATTGCACAGGTGCTGGGGGTTAGTGTTGAATATCTTGTAAACGGCACAAACAAATCAACAGAAAAAAATCAGGAAAACGAAGAACTGCAGCTCAAGCTTTACCGCAAATATCATGATCTCATAGCCAAATGCGAAAAACTACCTTCGGAGCAGGTAGAGCTTCTTTCTCAAGTGGCAGATAAGCTGGAAAAATAATTATTTTTTTCTTACTTCCTACAGAAACATCAAACATTTCATTTCTATGGGAAATTAATAAACTTGTATTTTGGAATTTGGTTCTGTTTTATAAGGTTTTTCCCATAGAAATATTCAAATTCAATTTCCTATGGGAAAATTTCACATATAAATTTGTCAATCTTGTGTGCTATAATCAATTTATTCCCATAGAAATATAAGAATTTTGATTTCTATGGGAAAAAATCATAAACGTCCTTGCAAAACAAGTGTTGTGGCATCAATTGTTTCCCATAGAAACATAAAAAATCTATTTTCTATGGGAAACAATCGTTATATATGCAAAATATTTGAAAAATAAATAGACTACATTTAGTTGTTCAAAAACTCAAATCATATGGTAAAATAGATAAAGAGGTCTTTGTTTATGAAAAAGCTTTCTGCCATATTGGGTTTGTTTTTTGCCGGATTTTTTCTTTTTGCGACGGAGCGGCTCATTGTTAACAATATTGAGATAAATGATTTTAAAAACCCCACAGACATTCTGGGCGATGGAACAACTGTCTTTGACCCGGCAAGCGCAACCTTAACATTAAACAAAGCCACTCTTACCAAGGGTGCCAGCGACAAAGGCCTTGAATATGCAGAGTTCCCGGCCATTCTTTTTGAAGGAAACCTTACCATAGTGCTGAAAGGGAAAAACATTATTTCTGTTGGTTCTGACAGCCTTGTGATGGGCGAAAAACTTCACAACAATGCGATTGTAGGAAGCGGAACCCTTATAATTTCAGGAGAAAAAAATGCTAGCCTTGAGATTAACGGTATGGTCAATGCTCCCGAATATATCCAGAAAAGTGGAAATGTTATCATAGCGATTGAAAACAACCACAGTAAAATCACGAAATGGGGCTTATATTGCGACAACAAAATTGAAATAAGCAGCGGCACCTTAAGCATCTGTATGACAGGCAAAAACCCCGGCGGTGCTTTGATGATGGATAAAAATGGAGACCTGACATATGCCCAGGGAGCCGCCCTCTACGAAGGTAATTCTGAACCAGGATCTCTGGTAAAGGCACTTACCTGGAGCAAAGGACTCTCGAAAGAAACAAAAAGATTTGTAAAGATTATTTTGAACTAAGATTACTTTATGATTTCTCCAACAACCAAAAAAATCTATGAAGCAGTGAAACTAATACCTCGAGGCAAAGTGGCGACTTATTCTCAAATAGCGGCGCTGGCGGGGAACTGTAATCTGCGACGTTATGTGGGAAATGCCCTTCATGTGAACCCGGAGCCAGGGATTATACCATGCCACAGAGTTGTGAATGCCAAGGGCTTTTGTTCAGGCAGCTTTGCGTTTGGGGGCCCGTGTGTACAACAGGAAAAGCTTGAAGCGGAAGGCATTGTTTTTGTTGACGGGCATGTGGATATGAGCCGTTTTTGTATAAATGAAGATGAATTTGAAATCATTCATTCAAATCTATGATTTTTGTAATCTTTGAAATTGCAGATTTACGTGTGGATTCTGTTTTTGAAAATCAAACTCACGTAACAGAAGCTCTCTTCTAATGTCTTTAATTCAATAAAATTAAAGTTTTACGTGAGGATTATATTTTTCAAAACCAAACTCACGTAATATAAGTTCATTTATTATACATTTTTATGCTTTGAAATTGAAATTTACGTGAGGTTTCTATAGTTCGAAGTAAAACTCACGTAATAAAGGCTCTCTTCTTAGGACTTTTAATATTTGAAATTCCAAATTTACGTGAGGATTCTGTTTCTGAAAACCAAACTCACGTATTTCTTGTTTTAGTTCTGGGCTTTTGTTCATCTGAGATTCAAAAATTACGTGAGGATTTAATTCAAACAGATAAAACTCACGTAAATAAACTCGCAGGTAATTTCTTTTTAATATATGTATGAAAGCAGGCGTTGCGGGCGGCGTTTGAGCCCGCTGGGTGGGTAGGCGGAAATGAGCGAAGCGAATTGCAGCCGAGGGAGGGGCTCCTCCCAATTTACTATTCCCTAAACCCTCAAAATCTTCTATAATAAAACATTAAAATTTTTTTGGGGACGACAAAATGCCTAAAATTGAATGTAACGAAAAACTGTTTTTTGATGCTATTGGAAAAAAATACACTTATGATGTTCTGGAAGATATTCTTCCTTGCGCAAAGGCCGAGCTTGATGAAAAGCCTGATATGAGCCAGCCGGAAAACGAACGCGTTGTAAAAATCGAATTAAATGATACAAACCGCCCTGACCTCTGGTCTACAAATGGTGTTGCACGCCA
>JAEEGJ010006785.1_pt1 | contig 33844 bp, 29 predicted proteins | sample 8958761 | NCBI WGS metagenome assembly JAEEGJ01 (sample SAMN16246546, study PRJNA631951) | gut metagenome | biome: gut microbiome; feature: rumen; material: RS-attached | host: Bos | place: Iran: Karaj | collected 2018-10
GGTGCGACACCGGCATCGGGCAGCCATGAATTAAACGGACATACCGCAGCCTTAACGCCGAAGCCCATGAACGCGAACACATAAATAAGCAAAAGCACGTTGGTCCTGTCTCCGACCTTGGCCATATCAAGCACTCCGCCCAGAGTGAAGTTGATCGTCGTTCCGAAGGTTATGATGAATATCATGCCAAGGAAGGCGAAAGCCGCACCGCCGAGTGAATAGTACATGTATTTACGACCCGCAAGAATTGCCTTACGTGTAAGGGTATGCATGACAAGCGGGACCGTAACGATTGTAAGCAGCTCATAGAAGAAGTACATCGTCAGGATATTGGCTGCAAGCGAGATACCAAGCGTCACTCCGTATGTCATCGTATAGAACATAAAGAATATCTTCGAATCTCCTCCGTGAGGATCTTCCATATATTCAATCGCATACAGGGTCGCAAGCGGCCATAATGCTGATATAAGTCCCGAGAACACCATACTGAGTCCGTCCATCTTAAATGCAATGGACAGTTCACCGGGGAAGGTCAAAAGCGTAAAACTCTCAACACCCGGAGTCAGAATAAGATACCAGACTCCCAGCGCATTTAAAAGCACCGCGATCAGCATGAATATATGCATTTGTCTTTTACTGCCCCACTTGATAAGCGATATCAACGCACCCGCTATCAGGGGAATAACTACAGTTGCAAATATCATATTATGTAAACCTCTAACCGATTAACATTCAATATCAAAGATAAGTAAATATCTGTCTTATAAGCGCCACCGTCTGATCGGGAAATATACCTATCAGTACTGACAGCAGCGTAAGTGTCGCTATCGGAACGGTCATTAAAGGACCGACTTCACTGCGCGAAAGGTCTTTGCCCGAAGATCTGTATTCCGCACCCGGGAAAAACGCCCACACTGCGGGAGTCAAAAGATAACCCGCCGTAAGCAGCGCGCTGACAAGCAATATAACGGGACCCAGCCAGGAGAATACCGGTATATCCGAAGCAAGCGCTCCCGTGGCCAGATACCACTTGGATATGAATCCTCCTGTCGGAGGTATACCTATAAGACCCAAAGAAACAACGGTATAGCAGCACATCGTAAACGGCATGCGCATTCCGATGCCTCTCATATCTTCTACCTTCGTAATCTTAAGATGATGTATTATTGCACCCGCAACAAGGAAAAGCGCCGCCTTTATAAATCCGTGCGCAAGTACGTGAAGTATCGCACCTACAAGCGCATCGTTCGGATAAGAGATTGCACCCTCTGCGGAATTAACACCTGTCTGTCCCATGGATATTGCAAGCCCGAAAAGGATATATGATACCTGGCTGACCGTTGAATAGGCCAGTCTCTTTTTAAGGACGCTCTCCCTGTAGGCCAGCATCGAACCCATGAACACCGTCAAAAGCGCAAGCGTCATAAATGCAGTCTGAACCGCGGTTCCCTTAAGCTTATCGGCACCGAGCACATACCAAAGGCTTCTTATGATACCCAGGACTCCCGCCTTTACTATACATGCCGACAAAGCCGCAGAAGCAGGTGCCGGTGCTATCGGATGCGCCGAAGGCAGCCATGCATGAAGCGGCCACATTCCGGCTTTGACGCCAAAGCCCATTATAAGAGCCATCGCCGCTATAAGTATTATCTTCTGATCGGATGCAAATACCGAAGCCGGTACGCTTCCTCCCTGTATAAAGTCAAGCGTATCCGAATACTTGGCCAGGTTGTATATTCCGAAAAGCGCGCCATACGCTCCGAACATCGAGAAGAAAAGATACTTAAGCGCAGACATCTTGGCTTCCTTTGTTCTGTCATGTATAACAAGCGGAACCGTAAGCACTGTTAAAAGCTCGTAGCACATATAAAACGTAACGAGATTTGATGCCGCACACAGCATGATCTCGATAAATCCCGAAAGGATAAAGAAGATAAAAAAGCTTCTCTTATGCTCTTTTTCCTTCATGTAATCTGTTGCGAAAACACCCGAGCACAGGAAGATCACGAGTGTGAGCAGCGCAAAGATCGCACCGAGCGGATCCATATGAAATTTTAGAGGAAGCATATTCATAATGTTCATGATCTGTTCCACACTCTTAAGCAAACATGTCAAGTCCGGTCCTTATAAGATTAACTATCGAATCGGACATGACTCCCAAAAATACGTTAAGAATTACAAATGCGCAAAGAACAACTCCGTAAAGAGGAACCTGACGCATATGTACCGGCTCATAACCTTCTTTCTTAACACGGTTCACTTCATCAACCGGCGTATATATCCTTATAACCGTCTTCATGAAATATATGGCATTAAGTATCGTACTTATACCGAGTACGATAAGCACGGGTAACATGCGTCCCGTAAGTGTAACTGCCGCCTCGGCAAACAAAAGCTTGCTTATAAATCCCGAGAACAACGGCACACCGACCATCGAAAGAGAACCTACGGCAAAAGCAAGTCCCGCGATTCTGTTGCGGTATCCGCTTCCGGTTAACGGACCGAACTTTCTGCTTCCGTCCGATACATCCGTAAGACCTATGGCCGATATGAACAGAAGCGACTTCGTCGAAGCGTGGCTTAACATATGGAATATCGCAGCCACCATTCCGAACTGTGTACCCATACCTATACCCATGAAGATGTAACCTATCTGAGCAACGGATGAATAAGCTATCATTCGGCGCACGTCATTCTCTCTTATCGCACTCACGGAACCGAATATCATGCCCGCAAGTCCGAATATGAAAAGCACGTCTATGACACCACTGCCTCTGTATATCTCAAAGCCGATAACTCTGTATATGATCTTGATAAGAAGGAAAATATAGCCCTTCGAAACAAGACTTGAAAGAATAGCAGCACTTGACACCGTCGAATATCCGTAGGCATCGGGAAGCCATGCATGGAAGGGGAAAAGCGCACACTTGATTGCAAGTCCCACACTCATAAGCGCTATCGTACATAACAAAGGCTCGGGATAACTGCCGTCTGCAACAAGTAAAGCCACCTGTTCCTTAATGTTGCTCATAAGAAGATGACCCGTCAGATCATAGAGCACACATATACCAAGCAGTATCATGGCCGAACCTATAAGGCTCATGATCATATATCTTACTGCTGCCTCTATCGTACGGCCGTTCTCTCTTATCATGATAAGTCCGCAGGCCGATATCGTATTGATCTCGACAAATACGTATGCGGTAAAGAGGTCATTCGTATATACGAGTGCAAGAAGCGAACTTAACATCAGTCCGACAAGCACATAGTAAAGGTTGTGCTTGCTTACAACAACTTCATCAAAAAGCTTCTTGATACCGCCAAGCACCGATAAAAGCATTACTATCGAGAAAAAAAGTGCCATTCCGGCTTCCAGAACTCCGGCTCTTATCTCATTGCCCCAGGGTGCCGGGAAATGTCCCATCATGAATACAAAACTTTCACCCGAAGCCATTAAGAAGGCCAAAAGCACAGCCGAAAGCATCGCAACAATCGATATGACTATCGCATTCACGACTCTGGCAACCTTACCCGGAAGTACCGAACACACAGGACCTGAGAACATCGCAAGCATTATTGAGAAAAAGGGGAAATTGCGCACGAGTTCCATTATAACCCCTCCTTCTTAAGTCTGGTCGATATCTCATCAAGGTTAAGAGTCTGATATCTTCTGTATAATCTTATCGTAAGCGACAGCATTAAAGCAGACACCGAAACCGATACCACGATACCCGTAAGCACGAGTCCCGCAGGAATCGGGTTGATATACTTCTCAACACTTGTAACACCGTCGACAACAATCGGCACGGTTCTTCCGGTGATATAACCTTTCACCGCAAGGAAGAGATATACCGATGAATCCATGATGTTAAGACCTATTATTTTTTTGATAAGGTTCTTCTGCAGAAGAAGATTTGCAAATCCCGTCGCAAAAAGCACCATTGCTATGGCTTCCGCATAGTTGACCGCAAGATTGCTTCCCATCAGAAATCTCCTTTCCTGAACATTACATAGAAGGTGTACATCGTACATGCCACTACAAGTCCGACGCATATGTTCAGTATAAGTATCAAACCGCTTGATAAAATCGCACCGGGCGTACCGAGCGGTATATGACTGTCAAGATGATTGGCCCCGCAGAAGAACGAATAAGCCTTGCACATACAATAAGTCGTAAGTGCGCCGAAACTTACCCACTTATAGGTCTTCTCGGTAAAGAATCTCTCCGTCTTCTTAAAGCCGAAGGCATTAAGATAAAGTATAAGGCCGGCTCCTATTATGGCACCGCCGGAAAAACCTCCTCCGGGCGAGAGATGTCCGTTAAGTATTACGTATATTCCGAATACGATTATGATAGGAACAAGGAATTTAGCAACCGTCTGGAGTATCACATCGTTCTTCGGCTCATATCCATGGTCGCTTTGCTCAGCCTTATCCTTATCTTCTTTCTTGTTAAGACGCAATAGTATAAGCACCGTGATTGTAGCCACGAAAAGCACGTTGGACTCTCCGAACGTATCGAAGGCTCTGTAATCAAGGATCATACCCGTAACAATGTTAACGGCACCCGTCTCTTCGATTCCCTTCTCAATGTATCTGGCGGGAACTTCATTGTTCGTAGCCTTATCGGCTGCGCCTACAGGCGGCAGATAAGAAGCGTTATACACCAGTAAAGCACCCAGCATGATGCAGAAGACTACGGCAACAATCCTGTAAAGCTTGTTGAATATCCTTAATAAGCTGTTGGTCTTCTCGTCATAGGCCTTTTCTTTGGCCAACTGCTTATCTTTCATCCTCTCTAAAAGAGTGGATTCATCCTCATCCGGAATAAGCAGATCCATATCCATCCTGGTCTCATCAGGATAGTATTCGTCCTCGCCGCTTAGCCATCTGAAAAATCTGTATGCTCTTGTCTTTTTGTATTCTTCGTCAGTCTTACGCCTGCTCATCGAGTCCGTCCACCTCTTCGGTATTGATATCCGTATCCGTAATTTCCTTCGTGCCCTTCTCTATGTTGATGGCATGAATCTTCTTAAGCGTAACAAAAAACAGCACGCTCGTAACACCCGCGCCTACTGCCGCTTCCGTTATGGCAAGGTCTGGTGATTCAAGCGTAACCCATATTATCGACATGATCAGTGAGAATGACATGTATATCAGGATCGCATTCAAAAGATCCTTTGTGATACTCACGCTCACCGCACATACAATAAGGAATATCAGTAAGATTATCTGCAAAGCCGTCATATATCATACCTCTTCGCATGAGTGTCTATATCTTCATTGGTCGTCACTTCAAGTCGTGCCAGAAGATGGGATGCCACGGGTGACGAAAACCACAGAAATACCACGATAAGCGCTATCTTAAGCGTAGTCATGTTAAGGCCCGAATAAATCATAAGGCCGATAAGGGAAGAACTTAATCCCAGAGTATCTCCAAGCGCCGCAGCCTGCATACGGTTAAGCACATACTTCATATGGAACACACCGTATATCTCAACCACGAAGATTATGAGTCCTATGAGAAGGAATGCTCCGCCGATTATAAGTCTGATCCATTCCATATCATTCCTCTCCTTCCAGGCGCTCCTTCGCTGCCTTCCTCTCTTCGTATATACCTATATACACCTTGGTGATAACAACCACCGCCAAAAAGCTTATCATCGCATATATAAGCGATATGTCCACAAGATAGCTTTCATCAAGCAAAAGTGACAGCACTGTCATGATTACCATGACCATGGTTCCCATCATATTGACGGCAACTATTCTGTCCGCAATCCTGGGTCCGCGTATTGCTCTTATAAGGCAGGCAAACAAGGCCAGTGACAGGAAAATGATCACAAACATATATATGTATCTGTAAGCTATATCTACAGTCATATCCTACTCCTCCGTACATTTTGGAATATCGTCAAATCCGCCGTATGCTTTCTCCCACCTGTTCTCAAACTCATGTAAAAGTGTCACAAACTCCGAATCCTTGATGCCTTCCGCAAGACTGATATCCAGACAGTGAACCGTAAATCTGTCCCCATCTACGGTCATGGTGATGGTTCCGGGTGTCAATGTAATGCTGTTGGCCAACATCACTCTTGCCGAATCAGTCTTAAAATCCGTATCAAAACTGACAATCGCAGGCTCAACATCATATCTTGAGCTCATGATCATCCTTATTACTGCGAAATTGGCTTTGACTATCTCTGAAAAAAGAAGTGCAAAATACTTTATGAAAAGCCCCGGGTTGCGCAACGCGAAGCGATCTATCCTTGGTGAATAATCAAGAAAATGACAGATAAAGAAATATACAAGTCCGGATATCACCAGACCGAAGAGTGCGGTCTCCACGGTGAGTCTTCCGTTAAATATGATCCATACAAAGAATAAAAACAAAAACATATACTGTTTCTTCCTATATAATATCGCCTTCTCTGATATAATATTCACATTTTACACCTATTTTGCAAAAAAGCCAATAATACGGCTTTATTGTTGTTGATAATTTGCGGTATTTTCCTTATAATAATGTATTGTCATACGGCAGGCAGGGCAAAGTACCCCGAAAGGCCGTATAAACAGCGGATTTATCAGGAAGGACCGGTGTCATGGAAAAGATAAAGATCAAATATTTCACGGATAAGATAGAAAAACTCACTTATATCGACGGAAAGTCCGACTGGATCGACTTACGTTGTGCCGAAGATATAGATATGAAGGCCGGTGAATGGAAGCTGATTCCTTTAGGTGTTGCCATGGAGCTTCCCAAGGGTTACGAAGCCCACATCGTTCCCAGAAGTTCGACATACAAGAACTTCGGTATCATACAGACCAACCATCAGGGTGTGGTTGACTGCTCATACTGCGGAGACAACGATCAGTGGTTTATGCCGGCATATGCCGTAAGGGATACACATATCTCGGTCAATGACAGAGTTTGCCAGTTCCGTATAATGGAGAATCAGCCCAAGATAGAGTTTGACGAAGTACAGCACCTTGAGGGTAACGACAGAGGCGGCTTCGGTTCTACAGGCAAGCAGTAAAAACAGGTGATAAAGATGCATAACAATGTGATAGATTATCTTAACAATATAGTTCGTATAAAGCCGGATAAGACTGCATACAGCGACGGAACGGTTGCTCTTACTTTTTCGGATGTGTATGAACTGTCGGGAAGCATAGGCACGTATATTGCCAACAGAGGAATATACAAAAAGCCCATCGTAGTCTTCATGAGCAAGTCACCGATGGAAGTTGCGACCTTCCTCGGAGTTGTATCGGCCGGATGCTTCTATGTACCGATCGATGAGGAGATGCCCGCAGACAGGATCAAGCTTATACTTGATAATGTTCGCACACCTCTTATCATCTGTGACAGGGACACGGCAAGCAAGGCGTCCGATTTGCAGCAAAGCGGCACGGATGTCATTCTCTATGACAATATCGTTGCCGATACAAAGCGCGATGATGCCGTGCTTAAAGAGATTCATGACAAGGCGATCGATATAGATCCTATATATATTGTCTTTACTTCAGGTTCGACAGGAGTTCCGAAAGGTGTTGTGGCATGTCACCGTTCGGTTATAGATTATATAGAGCAGCTATCGGAGATACTTGATTTTAACGAGGATACCGTTTTCGGCAATCAGTCTCCTCTCTACTTCGACGCCTGCCTTAAGGAACTTTATCCGACGCTTAAGTTCGGTGCTACGGATTATCTGATACCCAAGCAGCTTTTCTCAATGCCTTATAAGCTTATTGAGTATCTCAACGAACATAAGATCAATACGATATGCTGGGTTGTATCGGCACTCACAATGGTGAGCGCATTCTCTACCTTTGACGATATCAAGCCCGAATATCTGCATACCATAGCTTTCGGAAGCGAAGTCTTCCCGATAAAACAGTTCAGGATTTGGAAAGAGACCCTTCCGAATGCAACATTCACCAACCTCTACGGTCCGACCGAGGGAACCGGAATGTGCTGCTATTACAGAGTTAACAGAGACTTTGCGGATGATGAGCCGATTCCTATCGGAAAGCCTTTCGACAATCGCGAGATTCTGCTTATCAAGGATGACGATACGCTTGCGGACAAAGGCGAAGAAGGCGAGATCTGCATAAGAGCCACTTCCGTGACACTGGGATATTATAACGATCCCGAGCGTACGGCTGCGGTATTTACACAGAATCCGCTTAACAAGGCTTATCCCGAGATCATCTACAGAACCGGTGATATCGGTAAGTATAACGATAAAGGCGAGCTTATATACATATCGCGCAAGGATTACCAGATTAAGCACATGGGCCACAGAGTCGAACTCGGTGAGATTGAAGCCGACGTGGATGCAATGGATGTGATCAAGATGGCCGCCTGCATATATGACAATGACAAAAAGCTGATCATCCTGTATTATATAGGAGATATTGAGCCAAGAGAGCTTGACGGACGCCTTAAAGAGAAGCTTCCCAGATACATGCTTCCGGGGCGTACATATAAGCTTGAGAGCATGCCTTTTACCGGCAACGGAAAGATAGACAGAGTTACTCTTAAAAAGATGTATCTCGGAGAAGCTTAAGAGAAAACAGACTTCCAAGGAGGATTTATAAAATGAACGAATTAATGGAGATACTTAAGTCCCTTCATCCCGATGTGGATTTTGAGAACGAGCAGCACCTTATCGACGATAAGATTCTTGATTCCATGGATATAGTAAGACTTGTAACCGAGCTTACCGATAAGTTCGACATCAAGATCAAGGCCAAGGATATCATCCCCGACAATTTCAATTCGGCTGCTGCGATCAGTGCGCTGATAGACAGAATTAACGAGGAGTGATCATTTAATGCTTTTCACATCCTATGGCTTTATAGGATTGCTCATTATTCTCTTTATCCTCTACTATACGGTGCCTAAGAAGCTGCAGATGCCGCTTCTGCTTATCACCTCACTTACATACTACGCTATGGCCGATGTAAGATTTTTGATATTCATCGGCGTGAGTGTTGTAACCGTATGGTTTGGTGCGATAAAGATCGAAGACAACAACAAAGCCATCAAAGAATATGTAAAACTGCATAAGAACGAGATGTCCGTCGATGAAAAGAAGGCATACAAGAAGGCCGGTGCAAGGAAAAGTGTTATCTTTTTTACCCTTACACTGCTGCTTAACTTAGGTATACTGGCCACGGTAAAGCTGGCAGGACTTAAGTTTACCGGTATACTTATACCCTTAGGAATTTCCTTCTATACCTTCCAATCGGTCGGATACCTTATCGACGTATACAGAGAGAGTATCGATGCGCAGCGCAGTCTGCCGAGGTACGCTCTCTTTATCACTTTTTTCCCCCAGCTTATTCAGGGCCCGATCAACAGATATGATGACCTGGCTCCTTCACTGCTTTCCGAGCATAACTTTGACTTCTCGGTCTTTAGCAGAGGAATGGAACGTATACTCTGGGGATATTTTAAAAAGCTTGTTATTGCCGACAGACTGCTTATGGGTGTAAGCACACTTATAAGCGACCCGTCGACCTATAAAGGCGGTTATGTCCTTATGACTCTGATCCTCTATACGCTTGAATTATATGCGGACTTCACCGGAGGAATAGATATCACTATAGGTATAGCCGAAGCTTTGGGCATAAACATGAAGGAGAACTTCATCCGCCCTTACTTCTCGACATCGCTTGCCGATTACTGGCGCAGATGGCACATATCAATGTGCAGCTGGTTCCGCGACTATGTCTTCTATCCCATGTCAACAAGCTCATTAAGCTTACGTTTATCAAAATGGGCAAGGAAGCATATAAGCGACAGCGCGGGCGGCAAACTCCCCGTATATCTTTCAAGCTTCGTTGTATGGTTCTGCACGGGCATATGGCACGGAACAACCTTAAACTTTATAGTATGGGGAATGCTTAACTTCCTTGTGCTTACGATTTCCGAGGAACTTTCACCCGCATACAAGAAATTTCATGAGCGTTTTGCGTTCGCCGACGGCCCAATATACAAGGCATTTATGATAATCCGCACCTTCCTTTTGGTATGCGTGCTCAATCTTTTTGACTGCTTTGTCGATGTCAGGGACACGGTCGGACTTTTGATCTCAATCTTTAAGAAGGGAAGCTTCTCCTTAATGGAAAAGGGAGCGCTTTTAAATATCGGATTGTCCGCTGCCGACTACATTGTGGCGGGCGTTGCATTAATCATCGTATTCATTGTGAGTGCATCCGAAGAAAAAGATAATATCAGCGTAAGAGACAAATTAAGAAAGAATCCCTATCCCGTAAGATTCATCGTATGGACGCTTTTGCTTACGGCAACGCTCATATTCGGAATATACGGAATAGGCTATGACTCATCACAGTTTATATATAACAGGTTCTAGATAACCATGAAGAACAATAAGGCTAAAAACATTACAATTGCATGCATATCGGTAATCATAGTGCTTGGCATTCTCTTCCTTGCACAGAGACTGCTTATGCCCAAATATGTCGACGATATCGTGGAAGGCGGTATGGTATCGGAATATTATGATGAGAAGTCAAAGGATTTTAACGTAATATTCATCGGGGACTGCGAGGTATATGAGAACTTCTCTCCCGTTACCTTATGGGAGAACTACGGAATCAACAGTTATATAAGAGGAAGTGCCGAGCAGTATATCTTCCAGTCTTATTATCTGCTTGAAGATACGATAAGATACAACAAGCCCGATGTGGTTGTATTTAACATACAGTCACTACAGTTTGACGAGTCAAGAAGCGAAGCATATAACCGAATGACCATAGACGGAATGAAATGGTCAAAGCATAAGCTCGGCTGTATCAAGGCTTCGAACACCGGAGACGAGCATCTTATAGAATATGTATTCCCGATACTCAGATACCATTCAAGATGGAACGAGCTTACTTCAACCGATGTTGAATATATGTTTAAGCACAAAAAGGTTACGCACAACGGCTACTATATGAGAGTCGATGCTCTTCCGGCCGAGAACATTCCGCCTGCAAAGCCTTTGGGAGACTACAGTTTCGGAGACAAAGCATGGGAATATCTGGATAAGATAAGAACATGCTGTGAAAAGAACAATATACAGCTTTTGTTTATCAAGGCACCGAGCCTTTACCCCTACTGGTATCCCGAATGGGATGAGCAGGTTAAGGCCTATGCCGACAAATATGGCATTAAATACATTAATTTCCTTGACGTGGCAGATGAGATAGGTATAGATTATAACACGGACACATACGACGGCGGTCTTCATATGAACTTAAGCGGTGCCGTAAAGTGTGCGGATTATATTGGTCCCATACTGCAAAACGAGTTTAATGTTCCCGACAGAAGAAGCGATGCTGCTCTGTCGGCTTCATGGGATCAGAAGATACAGGATTATAATGACGAGATAGAGTATCAGAAGAAACTCTACAATATACAATAAGTTAAACCGGACGATTATTTCATCCGGCGGAGAATAAGATGTGCGGAATATGCGGAATATATAATAAAGAAAATACTCATGCCTTCTCTGAAGAAGTCCTTGGCAATATGATGAAAGCAATTGCTCACAGAGGACCCGACGGGAGCGGAAGCGTGATTGATAAAGAAGTAGCATTGGGCTTTCAGAGACTGAGCTTTATCGATCTTGAAGGTGGAATGCAGCCTTTATACAACGGCGATAAGAGCGTTGTTATGGTATGCAACGGAGAGATATTCAACCACAATGAATTAAGGGATGAACTCATGGCCAAGGGTTATGTGTTCAGAACACGTACCGACGTTGAAGTTATCCCTCATATGTATGATGAGTACGGACTTGATTTCCCCAAGTATCTTAACGGACAGTTTGCCATCGCCTTATATGATGCGAAGATTGACCGTTTATTCCTTATAAGAGATCAGGTGGGCATCTGCCCTCTTTACTACACAATATATGACGGACGTGTCATATTTGGTTCCGAAATCAAGGCCATCCTTGAATATCCCGGTGTACCCAGAAAGCTTAATATGAAAGCTGTCGATCAGCTTATGAACTTCCCGGGCATCGTATCTCCCACCACATTCTTTGAAGGTGTGCATGCACTCAGGGCAGGACACATCTTAAGTTTCGGCAAGGGAGATGAATTTAAGGACATCGAGTTCTGGGATATGATCTATTCCGAGGACATTGAAGATAAAGGTGAGGAATACTACGTCGAGAACGTTAAGTCGCTTTTTAAGGACGCCGTTGCAAGACGACTCGAAGCCGATGTTCCGATCGGATTCTATATATCCGGCGGTCTGGACAGTTCGCTTGTGGCATGTTACATCGGAAAGTTCCTGCTTAACAGCTACTACTCTTTTTCCGCAGAGATCGGTACCGACGAACTGGATGAGAGCAAGTTCCAGAAGATGGTCAAGGACTGCGTTAAGTCTACACACTATTCGGTTCCCGTAACCGATGAAAGCATATACGAGAATCTCAGGAAGGTTATTCATCACACGGAATCCGCAGTCAAGGAAAGCTATGACGTTGCGGCATTCCTTTTAAGCTCACTTGTACAGGGATCTCCCGCCAAGGCCGTACTTACGGGTCAGGGCTCGGATGAATTCTTCTGCGGTTATGTGGGATATATGCTTGATATGTTCCGCGGTATGCAGAGAGGCAGCATGTCCGAGGAAGAGCTTAAGTACAATGAACACCTTTGGGGCGATAAGTACTTCAGATACGAAAGAATACATTCGGATATCCGTAAGGTACATAAGCAGGTTTATGCACCTGAGTTTGCGGCCGATCTTGAGAACTTCTCGGCACTTAAGGAAAGCCCTATTGATATCAAAAAGGTCGAGGGCTTAAGCGATGCCAAGAGAAGATCTTACATAGACTATAAGCTTCGTCTGTCGGATCATCTGCTTATCGAACACGGTGACCACATGTTCTTCTCGCATTCGGTAGAGGGCAGACATCCCTTCCTTGATGCGAAACTTTTGGATTTCGTAAGACAGATACCGGATGAATACAAGATCAACGGTACGAACGAGAAATATATACTCAAAAAAGCCGGTGCGGGTATCGTTCCAGAGCCGATACTTAAGAGAGTAAAGTTCCCCTTCCAGGCACAGGGTATGTCAACTCTTATAAAGAATACAAGGATTGAGGAATTTATCGATGATTCTCAGATAAAGAAGTACGGAATATTTAACCCCGACTTTATCAGCAGAATGAGACAGGATTACAGACAGGAAGACTTCAAACTCATGGGTGCATACGAAATCGATTATCTTATGATAGTCATGACCGTGACCATGTTATGCGAAGAGTTTTCTTTAAGCGTATAGATTTAACACAGAGGGAGAAAAATGAGCAGGATTGATGAAGATATGGAGATAATCGATCTGGACAACGAAGAAATCTCCGAAGATGCCGCAGAGGAAGAGGTTTTTGACGATGCGGACGAGGAGGATTTCAATCAGGCAGACGAAGAGTCCGAAGAGGAATATAATGACGAAGATTCGGATGAATCGTATGAGGCGGAAGATGCCGGTGAGCCTGTTACGGAGTCATCAGATGATGATATAAATGATTTCCTTGCACGAAGCGAACATAAGAAAAAGCGTAAGCATAAAAAGCACGGTAAACACGGAAAGCACGGCAAGGCAAAGAAACGCGGACACGGCGTACTTGTAGCGGTATTACTCATAACGCTGCTCGCAGGTCTTGGTGTCGGCGGATATTTTGTGTATACGGATTATACAGGAAGGGTATATTCTCATGCCATTATAGAGGCGGGTGATGTTGAAGTCACTCCTGCGGATTTTGCCAAGGATCCCCTTAAAGAAGTGTTCTTTGCGGAAGGCTTTGACATATCTTCAGTAGATACAAAGGTGCCCGGAGATTATTATGTTGCTCTTGCATCCGGCTTCTATACGTATAACTCCGTTTTAACCGTGGAGGATACAACGGCTCCCACAGCCGAAACGGTACCCGTTACACTTGAGTTTGGGGCAAGCGCTTCACCCGAAGACTTCCTTACAAATATCACGGATGTGACCGAGGTGACTGCGGCGTTCGTTGACGAACCTGATTACACCAAGGGCGGCGAAAGCAAAGTGTCGCTTCTTTTGACAGATACGTCAGGCAATCAGACAACATATGAAAGCTCACTTACAATAATCCCCGTTCACAGCAGCGTGACGATAGAGGCCGGCGAGGAATTCCCTTCGGTGGATGCATATCTGCTTGATGAGATGGGTGCAGAGAATAACGGTGCCGTACTTCTTACATCAGCAGATTCCATAGATACGCTCATTCCCGGAGAATATCCCGTAAGCATCAAGCTTGCAGGGGGTACATATGAATCAAAGCTTGTGATAGAAGATACAGTTGCTCCCGTAATAACGGTAAAGGATTTTGAGGGCTTCACAACTTCGAACATAACTCCGGAAAGTCTTATTGAGACGGCTGAGGATTTAACGGAACTCACTTACAGTTTCAAAGAAGAGCCTTCTTTTGATAATGAAGGAACATATGAAGTGACAGTCGTTGCTACGGATATGGGCGGCAATACCGCCGAGGCCGTATCGGTACTTACACTTGCAAAGGATACGGAGGCTCCCGTAATAACCGGCGCAAAGGATATCACGATCATGCAGAACTATCCCATAAGTTACAGGGACGGAATAACCGTTACGGATAACTGCGACGAGGATATCGTACTTAAGATAGAAGCAGACAGTGTCAATCCCAAGGAACTCGGAACATATCCGATCGTCTACTCTGCCACGGACAGAGCGGGCAATACCACGGAGATACCTGTCTCACTTACAATCATAGAGGAACATTATGATGAGGCAACCGTATATGCGCTTGCTTCACAGACCGTAGCAAGGATCACAAATCCTACCATGACGGATTATGAGAAGATTTCGGCCATATACTGGTACGTTAAGAAGAATATGGCTTATACCGAGTCCGACAATAAGGACGACTGGCTTAAGGCTGCATACTACGGGCTTGCGCTGCACAAGGGCGACTGCTACTCATACTGCTGCTCATGTAAGGCAATGTTTGATGTGCTCGGTATCAAGAACATGATCATAGATACTTATCCTTTAAGAATCATACACTTCTGGAATCTCGTGGATTTAGGCGAAGGCTGGAGACATTTTGATACGACTCCCAGAATAGGCGGCGGTGATTTCTTATACATGGATGATGCAACAATAACGGCATATTCAGTCACCCACGGTAATTCACACATATATGACCACTCAAGATTCCCCGGAATCCAATAGGAATATACGTATGAACAAACTCGGAATAATCGGCGGACTCGGCCCGATGGCCACAGTCAGCTTCATGAAAAGAATAATCGATATGACGGATGCATCCTGCGACCAGGAGCACATCCACATGGTTGTGGAACACTGCCCCACGATACCCGACAGGACCGCATATATCTTAGACCACAGCAAGGATAATCCTGCACCTGCCATAATTGAAGCGTGCAGAATACTTGAGGGTGCCGGCGTGGATGAGATAGCCATCCCCTGTGTTACCGCGCACTTTTTCAGGGATGAGATTGCAAAGAACACCTCTATTCCCGTACTTGACGGTGTGCTTCTTAGCGCAGACTATCTTAAGTCTAAGGGAGTAAGCAGGGTCGGAATAATGGCAACCGACGGCACGATAAAATCCGGAATATTCAACAGATCTCTTTCAGAGCACGGAATTTCAACCGTTGTCCCTTCAGCCAAGGCGCAGAAATATGTCATGGATCTGATATATAATGACGTCAAGGGCGGAAAACCGATAGAGCAGGACAAATTCGGAGCCGTTGCCGTGGAACTGCGTGAAGAAGGCGCCGAAGTCATTATCTTAGGCTGTACCGAACTGTCGGTAATCGCGGATGAATGGCTGCCTGACGGCAAATTTTTGGACGTTTTATCTGTTTTATCCCGTGCATGTGTCATGGATTTCGGCAAATTGAAGGGTGCATACAGAGAATTATTGTGATAGAATGTAAATCTACCGAAGAAGATTTATGCTTTCGGTTGTTACGGACATGGGTCCGATTGGAGGATATTATGAGAAAATTTAGCAGAGTTTTATCACTTATAGCCGCTACAGCAATACTTGCGGCAATGCTCACGGCATGCGGTTCATCTTCGGATGATGTCAAGCGTATCGAGAAAGAAGCCGCAGATACCGCAGTTGCAGATACTGAAGAAGTTGCAGAGGAAAGCACGGAAGCTGCCGAAGAAGCAGCTCCTGTCACAACAGACGGCGGATATATATATCATGCCGAGACATCCGCAGGTGCAATTGACGTATCAGTCGATATGCCGATGGAGACAGTACTTGCATCACTCGGTGAAGCAGACAGTTACTTCGAAGCCAAGAGCTGTGCTTTCGACGGTCTTGATAAGATGTATACATACGGACACTTCGAGATAGATACTTATCCTTCCGAAGCCGGTGACATGGTTTCTGCCGTATATCTTACGGATGACCTTACCGGAACACCCGAAGGACTTTATATCGGTTCATCTCTTGAAGATATGGAATCAATATACGGAACGGATTACGAAGTGAACGGTAACGAATATATATATAAGGCAGGCGATATGAGCCTTAAGATACAGGTTATACACAGCAAGGTGAGTTACATTACTTATGCTTCCAAGGTTTTAGGCACAGTAGCCGGTAACTGATGATTTTTTCTCTTTTAAGAGTCAGAGGGAATTAATATGTTGAAAGAAAGGTTTAGCGCATTATACAGAGCGACTGCCACGGCACTTATACTTACCTGTGCCGTTTCATCGGCATCCCTTCCCGTATTTGCGGCCAATACAGGTTCTTCATCTTCGTCTTCTTCATCAGTATCATCCGCATCATCAGGTTCGGGATATATACCTTCCGAGGTAATCAAAGCACAGAAGGAAGCCGAGGAGCGTAAGATTGAGGAGCAGAGAGTTGCGGCTGCCAAGCAGGCTGCTGCCGAACAGGCTGCAATTGCCGATGCTGAGATGCAGAAAAGAGCCGCTTTGATTGCAGCAGGCGCTTATATACCTCAGCCGGTAAGAGGCGAGATTTTGCCGGATACCACGGGATATACGATATTAGCCGTATATTCAACCAAATATGACGACAGTCTGCCCCGTGCCAACAACATTACACTCGCTGCCAACAGAATCAACGGAGTCGTACTTAATAAGGGAGACGTATTCTCCTTTACCCATACAATCCTTCCCCGTACCATAGAGAACGGCTACGTGGCAGGCCCCATATTTGTTCAGAAAGAGCATTCAAAGGGTATCGGCGGCGGAATATGCCAGGTATCTTCGACACTGTACGCATGTACTCTGACAGCAGGTATTCCTGCTTTGGAAAGACATGAACACGGTCTGCCCGTTACCTACATTCCTGCAGGTATGGACGCAACCATTGACGGAACAAGGCTTGACTTTAAGTTTGCAAATCCTTACGACAAGCCATTAATGATAACAGCCACACCCAACTACGGTGTTCTCACAGTCGGGTTATGGCTTAAGAACTAAACCTTTATTCTGCTGCCTCTTACAGCCTGCTTAACCTTAAGTAAGCTGCCAGGGGCAACGGATAATTCATCTACACCCATTCTAAGCAGATCGCCGGTGAATGTCGTATCGGCGGCAAGTTCTCCACAGACACAAACTTTTTTACCGTTATCATGAGCGTTGGATATTATTGTATTCAACAGGCGCAATATTGCCTGATGATGGTAATCGCATATAAATTCAAGGGCGGTATTCTGCCTGTCTACCGCAAGAGTATACTGAGTCAGGTCATTGGTTCCTATTGAGAAGAAATCAACTTCCTTGGCCATAAGATCCGATATCACCGCAGCCGCCGGAGTCTCTATCATTGCACCCAGTCTGCATTCCCTGTATTCTTTGCCTTCTCTGTCAAGCTCGGTCTTGGCCTCGGCTATAACTGAACGTACCTGCCATACTTCCTCTATTGAGATAAGCATAGGGATCAATATCGATACCGGTCCGTAAACCGCGGCTCTCATTATTGCCTTAAGCTGTGTACTGAACACATTCTTATGTCCGAGGCAATATCTGACCGCTCTCATGCCCATGGCCGGATTATCCTCATGCTTAAACTGCATATAAGGCTCCTGCTTGTCAGCTCCTATATCTATTGTTCTGACTATGAGTTCCTTGCCGTCAAGCATGTGTACGGCCTCAACATAGGCCTTAAACTGCTCTTCTTCCGAAGGATAATCATCCCTGTCCAAATAAAACAGCTCCGATCTGAACAGACCTATACCTTCACATCCGTATTCCACGGCTTTCTTAATATCCTCTATGCTTCCGACATTGGCCATAAGTCCGATATGCTTACCGTCCAGGGTCATACACTCCTCAGACTTAAGAGCCGCTAACGTCTTCTCTCTTAACTCAAGTTCTTCTTTTCTCTTACGGTAAGAATCAAGCTCGGCTTCTGTAGGATCAATAATAAGCGTACCCGAATAAGCATCGACAATGGCCATCTTACCGTCACAATCCGACGGATAATCAAGTGCCACTATGGCCGGTATATTCATCGAACGCGCCAGGATGGCGGTATGGGACAGATTAGAGCCTCGTCTTGTAACAAAAGCCAGGATACTGTCCTTATCAAGCTGCATCGTCTCGCTCGGCGTAAGGTCATCCGCAAGCAATATTACCTTACCGTCGGGCACACTGACAACAGGATGATTCTGACCCATTAAGATTCTTAACACCCTGTCACTTATATCACTGATATCCTCTGCCCTGGCACGCATGTATTCATCATCCATAGATGAAAAAAGCCTGCAGATACTGTCTCTTGTCTTCTCAACGGCAACTTCGGCCGGGAGCGGATTCTCCCTGATACGCTTCTCAACTGCCTCAACATAGGCGGGATCCTGTGCCATGACAAGATAGGAATTAAGCAGGGCAACATTCACATTATTGCCTTCCTTCGTTGCCGTATCCCTTAACTGTTCCAACTGCTTTACGGCTTCAGCCCTGGCCGAATTGAATCTGCTTATCTCATCAACGCTTCCAAGGTGTCCCGTTATGCTTCCGGTCCTGATATGCTTTCTGTATACAGTTAATACTCCGATGGCTATACCTTCGGATACCGCTTTACCTTGCATTCTTGCCTTTCTTCTTATCAAGGCCCTCTGCCTTGATATAATACTCAAGGAGTCTTAATACATACTCAGGAGCATGTCTGTTGTCTCTTTCCCATTCCGTAACGGTACGATATGAGATTCCGAAGAAATCACAGAACTCTCTTCTGTTCATCCCGGTAAGCATACGCAACTCTTTGATCTTTTCCTGACATTTCATATCCATGGTATGACACCTCCTATTCTTTCTATATGTGGAACCTTCTGTATAACTCTCTCTTAGCCCTGTCTCCTCCGAGAATCAGAGTCCCCGATAACAAAAGTACGGATACCATCAGGGCAATATATATGATATTCGGGTAAGTGACCACACCTACCAGACTGAGGATCAGCATAAACACCGACAATACCACCAGGAATATCTCAAGCGGTATATAACTCTGCCAGTTCCGCATGTTGATAAACATTAATAAAAAAGTGATTAGGCTGAGTAACATTACCGACGACGGTACTATTACGCTTAGCGACCACCCTATAAAACCCGTGAGTGCATCAATACCTATAAGAATTGCCACCGCTATAAACGTAAGCCACAATGTCTTGGACTGGTATCCAACTCTTCCGGTTATTCCCATGCGAAGAGCGGTATTGACATACACAAGTATTAAACCTATTATGACCGTCCATACCACAAAAGGGTGTCCGAGGATATTGGCAAGTATTAAAGCCATCATTGTTACGAATGATATAAAAAGAACCAGCCTTTCTACAAAGCGTAACTTCCTTGCATTTACGGCCACATCCGGATATATATCTTTATTGTCATTCTCCTCAATTACGGAATGGCATAACGGACATTCACAGGAAGCGTCCAGTATATCTACTCCGCATTTAACGCACTTACTCATTGATTAACAAATACTCCGTTAGTCTCTATCTTAACATCCACGCCCTCTTCGGCTATATGCCTGAAGAATACTCTCTCAACCGAAGTGTCGGATAAGATCGTACTGAACGTGAATACATATTCATCTCTGAATGCACATATCGTTCCCTTTAAGAACTGTCCCTTGGACATCGCGATATTGGCATGGAACCTCTCTATATAAGGCTCGTATATATCATCAACCTTTATCTTGCCGATATTGGTTACGGTCGTTGTATTGGCCAAAGCGGACTGATTATACACTATCCTCATGGCAATGCTCTTAATCGGAAGCGGGAATATCCTTAACCAGATATTCTGCTGATTCGCAACCCCGTAAGAGAACAGATCCTCCAGATGCTCTTTGTTGATCTGACTCTTTAAGCTCTTATCAATTATTTCAAGTATCTCTTTAAAGTCGTATTCTTTCTCATCCGGATGGAATTCCGCAGATACCATCATAAAGAAATTCTTCGTGGTTATAGAGTCGTAGTATGGTCTTAAATTAACCGGAACCGCTATTCTTATGGCTTTATCGGAAGGACCCTTTTTAAGGCAGGCCACGTATACACTGTATGCAAAACATGCCACAAGATAAGTATTGACTGACACTCCGTATCCCGATGCAACTTCCTTAAGCTTATCTATCGGCATATATCCATGCATAAGACCCAACTCTCCGTCAGGAAGTTTCTCTCCTTTTATCAGATACGCTCTCTTTCTTTCAAAACCTCTGGGTCTGCTCTTTTTAAAGTTTCTTACAAAGCTGTCATCAAGATTAAGCGAAGTATCGGATGTAAGGCTGTCCTTATCCGTCTTAAGTTCATCATGCTTAAGCCTTAAATACTGATATGTAAGTTCTCTTAAGAAATTGATGCCGCCCATGCCGTCGGTCAAGACATGGAAGACCTCAAGATTGATCCTCTTACCGTAATAGGATACCCTGAACAGATAGCTGTGATTAAGATTGGGTCTTATATATCTGCAGGGAAAGGTGTGCTCTTTCTCAACTTTAGGGGCGGGCTTGCCGTTCTCCTCAAAGTAATACCAGAAAAAGCCCTTGCGAAGTCTGACATTGAATCCGTCTATTTTGGGAAGGACAATATCAAGTGCCTGCTGCAAAAGCACGGGATCCACATCTTCAAAAAGCGTCACGCTTATACGGTACACATTTGTCATGTTCTCGCCGGCAATCGCAGGGAAAAGATTGGCTGTATTGTCAAGTCTGTCCCAACGAATCACCCTGTCCGTGTCAGCATGCTTAAGCCTGCGCTTTTTGATTTTTGCGGAATTATCTGTTGTTTTATCTTTACTCTTTTGTGTCTTTTCTTTCACTTCTGTATCTTACTGTTCCGTATTATTCCCTTATTCTTATATCCGTAAGAGCTACCTGATCACCGGTGAGCGCAACATATACTTTATGGTTGCCGTCAATGATCGTAGTGGTATTCTCTATCGATATACCGAGATTTTTGGTGATTACCGTTACCTTATCGCCATGCTTTGTAAAGTCTACACGGCATTCTATTCCCTTTTTGTTAAGCTCTTTCCATTCGCTCCAACCGGCGAATTCCTCACCTCTCTTCATAGAGAAACTGTTATGGGCATATTCCTCTTCTCCGGACACTTCGCCGTTTAGCTTGATAAGAGCATATTCCTTATAGCCCTCTCCTCCGACCTTTTTATCATCGGAATAGAATAAGACGATATAAGGGCAATGCCAAACAAGATTGGATGTAGGCAGACTCATCGAATAGAAATCAATACGCAGTCCGTTCTTAACCTCCACCGCTTCTGTCGATAACGAACGCGTACGGTCAATCTGAATATTCGGTGAATCAGACTCAAGCCTGTCTATGTAACTTACCGCATCGCAGATCCTCTCAATATCTCCTTCACCAATCTTTTCTTCCGTCTGAACATTCTTAATGTTAAGCAATGTGCAATGCTCTCCGGTAAGGCCTATATAAGACGCTTTACTTCTGTCAGGAAGTGCAACTATTATGTCAGTCTCTTTTTCCGGTCCGATAAGTTTTAATGACATATGATCCTCATATCTTGAGGCAACAATCTCATAATGTTCAAGATTCTTATCATGCAGCAATCTGCCGACACCTGTGTCATGTTTAGCTTCGTTAACCGTGACTTTCATATTCCTTGATGCCGTGGATACATGGTGTCCGTCAAACCACAGTTCTCCGTATTCAAGATATCCGAAAGTCTCTATGGAGTTGGCGTCGCTGTGCATCCGCTTATCATATGAATCAAAAAGTATGATCGAAGGTGCGGAGAATTCAACATTTTCACCTTTATCTTTCCTGCAGTCAAAACTTACTTTTGAAACATTCTGCTCCACACGTATACCCACGGATACCGCATCTCTGTATTCATTACATTCAAGTTCGCTTTCAAGTTTTGCTTCTTCGGCATCGACTTTGTTAAGCGTTCCCGAATCAATTAGTTGAACCATGATATCGGAAAATGCAGGATCATACTGCTGTCCCGCTTCCTTGACAAATACCTCTCTTACGATAGCCGGCGGCATCGCACTTCTTTTCTCTGTTCTTGATGTCATCATGTCATATGCATCCGCAACAGAGATTATTCTTGAAATCTCAGGAATCAGCCTGCCCTTAAGTCCCTCCGGATATCCGGAACCGTCATATTTTTCATAACAGTACTTAACACTCTGAGCAAGGAAAGGGTATTCCGATATGCCTGATACAATCTCACTGGAAAACAGAGGCTTTTCTTTAATCTTCTCAAATTCCTCTTCGGATATCGTCTCCAGTTTATTCATAAGACTGTCGGGAAGATCAATGACACCGATATTATGAAGCAGGGCAGAATAATACACTTCATCACACTCTTCATCATTCTTGCCTGCTGCCTTTGCAATCTTATATGCAACATCGGCAACCCTTTTTGAGTGTCCGGCAAGGTAATCATTCCTCTTCTCGGAGGCAGTCACAAAAGCCGTGGCGGTCTGATCAAACAGACGCTTCATGCTCTCATGCTCACTCTGCAGATTCCTTACCTCCAGTTCGTGTGCTCTTTCAACTTCATCATTAATATCAAGATAAGTAAAGATATAAAGACTTACCGATACCAGGACCATGGCCATATTGACTATCGATATGCCGTATGTGAATATCTGTACGATTCCGACGATTATCGGAACAAATATATACAAAAGAAGCGATACGTATATAAGACGGCTGAAGCATTTCTTATACTTGCATATAACGGTAAACTGAATGATCGGGCAGATGACCGGAATAATATAGTTAAGCAAAAATCCCGGACCTCTTTGATAATGATTCTGGGCATCGAATGAATACAGCAAACCCGTAAACTGAGAAAAGATTACGAGCAGCATACCCAAAACCGCACCGACATTTACAAAAGTCAGCCTCTTGATCGAATCACTTTTTTCACCAGAACTCGCAATCAAATCCATAAGATACAGATTAAAGTTCAATACGATGGCAGACGTTAAGAAGAACACCATGAAGTTGGACAATCTGACCATAACAAATCCCAAACGGCTTACATCACCCGAATAGGTATATGCCGCACGGTCAAAGCCCAATAGAAGTGTAGCCATAACCTCCATTCCGATAAGTATCCACTTTCTCTTCTTTGGAAGGAATCGCGTAAAGCCAAGCATAACACCCATAAGTGCACAGATTGCACACAGTGCCAGCATTATATTCATTTGATGCTCTCTGATAAATCCAAACATCTGTAAACTCCCGGATCTTATAATCGGTTAATCATCATTTCTTATGGAGAATAAAGAACTCCTGCAGTTTTTCAAGCAATTCTTCTTTTTCAATCGTCTTAAGGAAGTATCCTTCGGGCTTAAGCGCCACAACCTCCATTACACTGTTCTTATCACTCTTGCCGGTAAGGAACATTACGGGGATTGACTTGGTCTCCTCATCGCTTCTTAACATCTCAAGTACCTGAGGTCCGCTCGTGACAGGCATTTCGTGATCAAGAAGAATGAGATCCACCTTGTTCTTGCCCAGAAACTTAATGGCCTGAAGTCCGGAATTGACCATGTTAACCTTATATGTTCCCTTAAGCCACTGTCTTACAAGGGATAAATAGTTCGGATCGTCATCCACGATAAGTATGCTTTTTTTGAATTCGCCGGAGTGCATCTTTTCAAAGTACTCCTTAACAGCGGCCGAATATTCCGCATTGTCAACGGGTCTTGTAAAGGTCTTGTATATTATGTCTCCGGGCATCTTATCACAAACATAATTGATGTCATTCTGCTCGCCGATAAGTATGAGCATCTTACCCTTCTCTTCCATATTGTCTGAAAGGAAGTGTATAACTTCTCCCTTTGGCTTAGTGTCATCTTCCATAAAAAGAACAATAAGTTCAGCTTCATCAAATGATGCGTGGATATCATTAACTGTCCAAGGCACGAACTTACACTCAGCTCCCGAATCCTGTGCTTTCTTTATAAGCGTCCTGACGATGAATGACTCCTTTTCACCCGTAACGATCATATGACTGCTTACCATAATCTTTCCTTCCTCTTCTTTACAATCCTAACAATTCTTCCATTCCGTCCCAGTCAAAGCTCTTAAGCTTTGATGCAAGTTTATCAATCTTCTCTTTATCTTCGGCAGGCAGCTTATATTCTCCAAGCTGCTCGATTATCATCTCAACCGAATCATAATCCATCTGAGGTATCACATCCGCAAGTGCCGAATAGGCATCCTTAAGGTCTGCCTCAGATATCATCTCCTTGTCATCATCGGCATGATCATCCTGCTTAATGCCGGCAAGCTTCTCCTTATATGCCGCATAGTCTTTAAGAAGCTTAGGGGTATTCTCATCTATAAATGCCGTATCGGAGCGATTACCCGCATCTTCCAGACTTTCGGCAAGCGATGAAAGTGCTGCCGCACCTATAATACGTGCAGAACTCTTAAGCGCATGAACCTTTATAGTATAAAGTCTTAAATTGCCACTGTCATAAGCATCTTTAATGACCTTGGCTGTCTCATCAATCGTATCGTAGAATAGGTTGAGTGAGAATAAGAAATTGCTTATTCCTCCCGAATACTTAACGCCGTCTTCGACAGAGATTCCTTTAGTGTCATTAAGCCATGATAAATTATCCGGAATCTCTTCAAGTTCTTCCGTCTCGGTCTCAGCCTCAGGCTTTAACATCATCTCCTCCGGCAGATGACGCATGATGGTCTTCTCCAAAGTCTCACTCTCAACAGGCTTTGCAAGATAGCCGTTGAATCCCTTCTCTATGTAGAAATCCTCGCCCGCAGTACTGTTGGCGGTAAGGGCATATACCGGCAGATCCTTATCTATCTTCCTTATCTCCGCCACCGTTTCTATACCGTCCATTCCGGGCATCATATGATCTAAGAGTACAATATTGAAATTGGTCTCCTTGATCTTATCAAGGGCCTCTTCTCCGCTTGTAGCCGTCGTAACATAAACCTTGGTCGATTTAAGCAGTCCCTTAATTACGTTAAGGTTCATCGGATTATCATCGACTACCAATACGTCTGCATCGGGTGCTATGAACTTAGGAACATAAGGCCCCTTAGCAGCATTCTCATCATGTTCAACAAATATACCAAGAGGCGTGGGATCCACTATCTTCTGCGTTACGGTAAGAATGAATTCGGAACCTTCGCCATATACACTCTCACAGACTAACGTACCGCCCATAAGTTCCGCAAATCGCCTTGAAATGTCAAGACCGAGTCCAGTTCCCTGAATACCGCTGTTCTTCTCTTCATCCAGTCTCTCATAGGCCGTGAAGAGTTTCTCCATGTCTTCTTCCTTAACACCTATTCCGGTATCTTTAACGGAGAACTTAAGCTCACATGTATCATCATGTCTTGAGTCCATATAGACATTGAGTTCAAATCCGCCTTTTTCGGTATACTTAACGGCATTTGTAAGAAGGTTAAGCACGATCTGCTTGATCTTGCCCATATCTCCGTAAAGACGCTTGGGCATAATCTCATCCACAACCACATCAAACATCAGGTCTTTTTCGTTGCTTCTTACTCTGATCATGGATACAATCTGTCTTAACATATCCTGAACATCATATTCCTGTTCAACAAGATGCATCTTGCCCGATTCTATCTTTGACATATCAAGAAGGTCATTGATGAGGCTTAAGAGAGATTCAGATGCATTACGTATATCCAAAGCATAGTTGATAACGGACATGAAGTATCCCTTAGGAACACCCGTCGCATCCTCTCTCAATACCATCTCATTCATACCCATGATGGTATTGATGGGAGTTCTTATCTCATGAGACATATTGGCCAGGAATCTTGACTTGGCACTGTTGGCTCTCTCCGCCTCGTCCTTGGCCTGACGTATCTCATCATACTGCCTTCTGATGACAGTCGATCTCATGAATCTCCATACTATGAAGCCTGCCGTAAGAGCCAGGATAAGAAGGAAAAGTATCCTTATGATCAACAGTTCCATAATCTTCGGAGTCTTCTTGATTCTGAACTTGGCATCCTGATATACATTCCTTGTAGCCTTATCGAGCACACGAATATGAAGTGTATAATCACCGTACTTTAAGTTCGTATATTCAAGAGGTGTTAAATTACTCTGTTCACTCATGATACCCGGTTCATCGGTACCCTCAAGGTAGGCATGAACCAAAGGATTGGTCATAGTATAGTCAAGAATGGATAGTGTAATCTGTATACGTCCCGCATCAGCAGGCAAGGTATATACTCCGTCCTTGTCCGGATATATATATCCTTCATTACATGTGACCGATTTGATTCCCGTTATTATCTGCGATTCCTGCTCAAAGAATCTGTTGATGTTGACCTCGCACACACCTGTCCTTCCCGATACATACAGATTGCCCTTGTCATCCATATCACTGAATGAATTGGCCGTAGGTGCACTCGGAAGTCCGTTGGCTATGGTATACAGTCTGTAATCGGCCACCTTGTTATTTATTGCATCTTCGGCACTTAGGCAATATATACCCATCGAAGACAATATCCACAGATTATCGTCATTATCCCAGAAGATATCGAAGTTATTGTTATAAGGGAAGGAATCCACATTATAAATCCTTCCTTTCTTCATATATTCTATTGAGTTCGAGGTAATGATCCAATACACACCCCTGACTTCATCCCACTTCATCTTAAGGATGACATCACTTGTAAGACCGTCCCTTTTGCCGATCCTTCTTGCATCATCTCCGTCTATCTCATATATACCGTCTCCGTCTGAGCCGGCATATACTTCTCCGTTCTCACCTTCGCATATGGTCAAAAATACCGTATTGCTTATTACATCCGAGGCTCCGACCGTCTTTGTGATCTTACCGTCCTTAATAACTGCCAGACCTCCGTTGGTTCCGACAAGTATCGATCCGTCTTTGGCCGTTACCATTCCTCTGACTCTGTTATCGGGCAGGCCTGTCTCTTTCGTATAGGAAACAATCTCTCCTTCGGATGTCAGGCAGACCAGACCAAGATCGTTGGTATAAGTCGAGAACCACAGATTGCCCGAATCATCTTCCGTGATACAACGTATTCTTGTACCCTTAAGATATTCGGTAAGTTCAGTGGTATTCGGTCTTAAGTGTTTGTCCAGTATATAAAGGCCCGTATCCGTACCGATGTATATCAGTTCGTTGCTTATACATGTCGTATTGACGGTTCCGGTAGTAAGACCTGCTCCTTCGGTTATATCCCTGAAGTTACTCGTCACGACCTTCATGACACCCTGTCTTGAAGAAGCAAACCACAGATTGCCCTGGTAATCCGACGTGAGCATATCTATTGAATTATTCATCGGGATATTTTCAAGAACCTGGAAATAATCCCTCTCATCTATGTATCCCGTAACGTTCTCGGCCGAGATCCATATCCTTCCGCAGGCCGAAGTGATCCAATAGATTGAATCGGCAGGAGACACATTTATTCTTTTTAACCTGTCTTTCTTATCTCCTAGCCTTCCGTAATACAACACATCCGAATTGGTACCTATATATATCCTTCCGGGCTCATCGGGATCTGCGTATACTGTGGATATCGTCTCTACCTCAAGTTCTTCACTTGTATAAAAAGCCGTAACCTCTCCGTCCTTTATCGAAAAGACTGCTCCGTTATTGGTGTTGCCGTATATCTCCCCGCGCGAATCCGCCACAAGACGAAGGACCGTCTCGTTATTAAGCCTCTCGTCATCCAGTCTGTAAAGCGTTCCCTCTTCATTGACAAAAGATATGCCGCTCGTCGAACCGATATACATGTTGCCGTCGCTTCCCTGCACAAAGGTACGGATGGAAGATGAAGGAAGTCCGTCCTCATCCGTATATCTCTTCCTCTCGTTCCCGTCCAGTACGACCACGCCGTTGTCGTTGGTTCCGACCCAGAGCCTGTTACGGTCATCCTCATAAATAACTCTTCCGCTTGTAAGTCCGTCGGAAGAATCAAGTCTTTCGAAGGTTATTCCGTCATAGCGCAGAATACCGCTGTATCCTCCGACATATATATATCCGTCGCTGGCACAGAAGATATAATTGGCATCCGATGTGGGCAACCCGTTCGAAGCATCATAAAGCTTGGCCATGTATCCGGCTCCCGAAAGCTGCCCGGTAACCGCATAGCCTCCTCCGTGCTTGCCGTAGATATCTGCTTCTTCATTCGGCTTAACAATCTCGGTTGCATCGACTTCGATGCCGTATATGCCCGCCGACAGCACGCATACGGTTGCCATTAATGCCGCTATGCACTTTTTCTTACTGCGAATCGTCAACACGTGACAACCTCCGACTATACAATCTGATTGTATTTGTTAAGGATCACTTTCACTTCGGGAAGCGAATCCATCAAAACTTCAACGCACTTGGGATCGAACTGTGTTCCGGATCCCTCCTGTATCATCTCCAAAGCCTTGCTTAATTCAAAAGCAGGCTTATATACTCTGGGCGATGTCAATGCATCAAAAACATCCGCAACTGCCATAATACGAGCCGAAAGCGGAATGACCTCCCCGTGCAAACCTTCGGGATAGCCCTTGCCGTCCCAACGCTCGTGGTGATATGCAGCCATATTCCTTGCTTCCTTAAGGTAATTCTCACCCTTAACCGTACTTATGGCTTTCTCCATGATATGCTTGCCGGCTGTGGTATGTGTCTTAATAATCTCATATTCTTCAGGTGTAAGCTTACCCGGCTTATTAAGAACATTATCCGGTATGTTGATCTTGCCCACGTCATGAAGCGGCGCACTTCTTACCACGTCTGATATGAACTTGGGAGTGATCTTCTCGACATAATATCCCTTCTTCTTAAGTCCTTCCACTATGATTCTTACATAGGCGGAAGTCTTCTGAATGTGGGCACCGGTGTCTGAGTCCCTGTTCTCGACAAGGTCCGCCATTGTTATGATAAGGCCGTCCTGCATCTTAGCCGTCGAATCCGAAAAACGTCTGATACTTCTGATCTGCTCCGTCTGGTTCACAGCCATGTTACATACCGAATGATACAATACCTCTATCTCATCATTGGTTCTGACATCAATGGACCTTAACCTCCTTACACTCTCATCAAGTTGTGCCTGATCATCTCCGGCACGAATAAATCTGTCTACACAGAACGCGATACTGTTAATCGGATATACCATGTAGTATCTTGTCATCAACAGACCGCCTGCAAGTATAACCGTAATGATTCCGACCATGATAAGAACAATTCTTAACATAAAATCCTTCATTGCAATGGATACGAAATTAACGGATGCATCCGCTCCGGCGTAACAGATGAAATGGCCCTTTTTATCGTATATCGGATAATATGAAGTAATGACCCAGTTCCATGCGCCTTTGGTCTCAATAGGCTCGATAAGCTTGCCCGAAAGAAGGTCGTCAAGGTAAGGCTTGAATTCTTCTTCAAGCGGAACAAAATCTCCGGGCTCATAACCGTCCATATCTTCAAAGAAGCCGTCTCTTACCTTCGTATCAAGGTCAAAGATAAAAGTAGATCCCTCTTCTTCGACTTTGAGAACATACAGATACTCAACTCCCGAAGCATTCGAACGGATTTTATACAGGAGATCCTCCGTCTCCTTATATCCGGGAGTCTCTTTTCCGTTCTTAAGATAATCATCTATCCGATCGGGATCCACAACGCTTGCCGCAAACCTTGCCGCATTCTCCGCGTTCCCGGTCTTCTCCTGAATCTCACTTGTAAAATAAAGTCTTACTTCAAGCCACGTCATAATTGCCGAAAGAATAACCGCAATTGCAACTAACATAACAGTCATACGTGTCCTTAACGAATGACTTGTGTGCAGAGCCCTTAATCCCATACCGGAAATTTCGGCGTCGGTTAAGGGTCTTTGCTTCCAGCCGCTGTTCCTTATACCCGTCCTGATGGTCTGCGGGATAATCTTTAAGATTCCCAAAGCCACCAACGTACAAAGAGCTTTATCGAAAATATTCAAAAGAATATTGATTGTAAGAAATGCACTGAATTCCGTAACCCCGACAGAAAGCTTAAGAGAATCCATCAAAGTCGCAACAGACTCATTCTGCGGACCTCCAAGCAGACACCACTGAATAATGGCACTCAATACACCGCTTATGATGCCGACAGATAAAATATACTCTGTGATATTCTTAGCATTGTGTGAAGACTTGCTCCTGAAATGCCATACCGTAAAGATAGCTATAAGAGCATTGACTATTCCGAAATAGACAGCTTCGGGATTAAATAATGTACACGCAATATTCGTGGCCACAGCCACGGCTATACCGGGAAAAGAGCCGCCCAAAGCCGCTACTGCGATTGTTCCTACCGAATCCATATAGATGGGAAGATCTACGCTGTACACCGCAAAGGCGCACAGAAAGTTAACCGCTATGCCTATTGCTATCGACAGGGCACGCAGTATGCTGTCACGATTAGATCTGTGTGGTCTGCTGTTCGCCATATTTCCTCCATGAAACATAACGTAATCACTACATCAAAACATACACTCCCACTTTTATGATGCTACCACAAAGTGGCAAAAACTTCAACTTATTATGCGGACTCAACGTGTAAATTCCGAGTCCGCATTCCTTCATCTCTATACATCTAAAATTATGGTCACAGGACCGTCATTGACCGACTCAACCTTCATATCCGCGCCGAACCGTCCCGTTCCCACTTTAAAGCCTCTTTCTCTGCATTCGGATACGACAAGTTCATACAAAGGCTCAGATATCTCCGGTCTTGCCGCATCCGTAAAACCGGGTCTTCTTTTGGAACAGTCCGCATACAGCGTAAACTGGCTGACTATTAAAATCTCAGCGCCGGCATCCATGGGATTGATATTCATCTTGCCGTTCTCATCTTCGAATATCCTGAGGCCGCAGATCTTATCGGCCATCTTTTTTGCATTCTGCTCCGTGTCATCGACGTGAACACCCAAAAGTACAAGGAATCCGCCGTCAATCTCGGATACCTTCTCCCCGTCTATCGTCACCGATGCCGAAAGCACTCTTGTAACAACCGCTCTCATTATTATTCTCCGTTATTGCGGGATCATTATACCTCCGAAATATTCCGGATTACCGTCGGAATCATTAAGGACAAAGGCTTTGGTCTTAATCTCCACAAACTTATCATCATGTCTTCTCGCGCGGTAAAGTAAGGGTTCCGGATCCTCATTGCCCGCAACAACCGCTTCCACCACCTGTTTATAATCCTCAATATCCTCGGGATGTATATAATCCTGCCAGATTTTGCCTGCATGATACATATATTCGGATTCAATACCGAAGTCATGAACAAGCGAAAATGACCATCTTGAGTAATCATACTTAAGATCGTTTAAGAATACATATCCGTCTCCCGCCATAGTAAAAAATGCATCGAACAAACTGTCCAGCCTGCGTCTTCTTTCATCCGGAACCGGTATTTCAAGTTTTGTGGCATTGCTAAAATTGGCTGCCGGTCCGTCTGACTTAAGCATTGTCTTATTCTCATACATCTCAGCATCCGCACGCTTCTCAACATCCGTTAGCTTTGCATCAACGGACGGGTCAAAAACAGCCATTCCGCATGCTATAACCGGACCGGAACGCATTCGGTTATTGGCAATGGATTCACTTCTTAAATTCTCAAGAAGTTCTTCCCTGATCTCATAATCTTCGCCCATCAAAACTACCACAAACTCATCACCGCCTGTCCTGTAGACCTGGCTGTTGCGGTATACGTCGCATATCATACGGCACGCTCTCTGAAGCATCTCATCTCCGAATCTGTGACCTCTCGTATCATTGACACGCTTAAGATCATTGACGTCGCACATGACGATACCAAAAGCAAGCTCTTTGTCCGCGGAATGAATTCTGTTGTCGATGGATTGAACACGCTCGACGAACGCATTGTTATTCCTGATTCCGGTGAGGCGGTCGATTCTGGCCATGAGCTCAACGGACTTAAGATGCTGCAGCTGCTCTTCCTTTTCCCGTACTTCCTCATCTATATTCTCCATGCAGAACAAGACGTGTCTCTTATCCTCGCACATCATCTCTATATGCCTGACATGCTTGGTCTTGCCGTTAACCGAGAGTCTGCAGCTTATTGAATACGATCCGTTCTTGTAAAGATAGTCACGAATCGTCTCTCTGTCATGAATACGCAGTAAAAGATCCAGGTCATTGGGATGGACCAGTCCTACTGCTTTCTCCCTTGACATGGCGAAGAAATCATCACCCTCCCCGGGAATGTCTAAGTGTGAAAAAAAACGAGTCGGAACAAATTCAGTATAGGCTCCGGTCTCTATATCAACATAAAAGACACTGTCAAAATGTCCCGCCAACGTTGTCGCTATCTGATTAAATACTGTCTGATCCATGTTCATATGGTACCCCTCCTACCAATATGCATTTACAGAGAAAGTATCATCAGTATAACATATTTGATCTTTTCAATCTATTATTATTGCAGGAAGATCAACGCAACATTTCCTCTACTGCTTTTCTGACATTCTTCATGTCTTCCGTAGGCTCAAAACGTGCAACCACGTTACCGCTTCTGTCGATAAGGAACTTTGTGAAATTCCATTTAATATAAGCTTTATCCCCAAATGCTTTGTTGTTCATATCAGTAAACTTTTTAAGCGCCGCATTCTTCACTCCCTTACCGAAGCCCTTAAACGGCTTCTCACCTGCAAGGTATGCAAAAAGCGGATCCGCCTCTTCACCATTCACATTGATCTTGGCAAACTGAGGGAATTCGGTTCCGAACTTCATGGTACAGAACTCATGAATCTCATCCTCCGAACCCGGAGCCTGGCCCGCAAACTGATTGCATGGGAAATCCAGAATCTCAAATCCCTTGTCTCTTAAATCCTTATACATTGCTTCAAGAGGCTCATAATGCGGTGTGAATCCGCAGCCTGTTGCCGTATTGACGATCAAAAGGACCTTTCCCTCATAATCCTTAAGACTGACCTCATTGCCGCTTCTGTCTTTTACATTGAAATCATATACCGATGCCATAATCATTCCTCCTATCTCTGCTACACTTATATATACGCACTCATTACCTGTCCCTTATCCTTGTAATAGGTTTTATCTTTTGCTACATTATATTGCGCGCAATATAAATTGTCAATACCTTTTTTCAAAAAAAGAAGAACACCTGCATTTGAACTGCACCCCGAATGTTAGACAAAACATTCGGGGTGATTTTATGTCTAAATATAGTTTTGAGGAAAAATGCGAAGCTGTTAAGCGCGTTGTGGA
>JAEEGJ010006787.1_pt1 | contig 33834 bp, 24 predicted proteins | sample 8958761 | NCBI WGS metagenome assembly JAEEGJ01 (sample SAMN16246546, study PRJNA631951) | gut metagenome | biome: gut microbiome; feature: rumen; material: RS-attached | host: Bos | place: Iran: Karaj | collected 2018-10
TCCTTGCACGTTTTTCTGCACGAAACGCGCCACCTTGTCGTAGTACAGGACGACAAACGGGGCATCCGTCACTAAAATCGAGTCCATTCGGGTATAATATTCGTTGCGGATTGAATCATCCGTGCAAAGCTGGGATTTCTCATACAATTTGTCGAACGCAGGGTTCACGTAATGGGTGTAGTTGGAGCCCACAGGTTGCAGGTTTTTGGAATAGAAGAGCGACATCTGGTTTTCAGCGTCGGGATAGTCACAAATCCACGAACCACGGAAAAACGGCAGCTGGTAAGCCCGCATCATCTGGCGTTGTTGCGCGGGTTGCGCGATATCCAGCTTCAAGGCGATGCCCAACTGCTCCAATTCGTGCTGGATGTACTGGCACAGATCCGCATACTGCGCCGACACGGTGAGCGTGATTTCCGGCAATCCCTTGCCATTTGGATAGCCAGCCTCCGCCAATAGCTTCAACGCTTTCTGCGGATTGTAATCGTAACCGCCCGTGCGCTCAGGCCCGTACGACGGCATCCCTCGCGGCACAAACCCGCCAACTCCGGCATACCCCATATTGTTACGCAGATATTTCATCATCTTGTCCCGGTCGAAACCGTAATTGATGGCCTGACGAACCCGCTTGTCCAACAAAGGATTGGGTTTCCCCGTTGGTTTCAAGTTGAATCCCAAATACTCTGTGTTCAGATACGGACCCGTAATCAGCGTGATTTTGTCCGCATAGTCCGGATTCAACCGGCCGTCTTTCGTCAGCAAGGCATCCTTGTAGCTCGGATCCACTCCGGACATAAAGTCAAGGGTCCCTTTCATAAACTCCATGAACACAGACTGTTTATCGACAATGAAGGAAACCGCGACCGCATCAATATAAGGCAAGCGGTTGCCGGCGGAATCTTTCTCAAAGTAATTGGGATTCTTGCGCATCACGAGCTTCACACCCTCCTCCCACAGCTGCATTTGGAATGGTCCCGTGCCGACGGGATATTTGCGGTAATCCTTGCCGTAGCGTTCCACCACCTCGTGCGGCACCACGGAACAGTATTTCATCGTCAGAATCCCCAAAAACGGCGGAAACGGCTCGGAGAGTTCAATCTGGAAAACCGTATCATTCAACGCTTTGAATGCGGGTTTGCCGTCCTTGTCGCGCTTCACTTTCTGGAAAATCCACGCACCTGGCGAGGCCACTTCGGGATCAAGAATGCGCCCGAGACTATAGACGAAATCGGATGCGGTGACATATCGCGGCTTGTTAAACGGGAAGTATTCCGTCTGATGGAACTGCACATCATCGCGCAGGATGAACGTGTAGGTTTTCCCGTCATCGGAAATCGTCCAGCTTTTCGCTATGGCTGGCACCACCTGTAGATTCTCGTCCATATCCACCAAGCCGTTATACAGTTGGTTGCACGGCCATATCGTGGACTGACCTGAAGCGTACGCCGGATCCAATGACAGGATGCCGGAAGATTCGTTATAGTGGAAAATCTGCTTGTCGGGGTGGTCGAACTTGGTCTTGCAAGATACCAGCAAAGCAGTAAACAATAACGCGATAACGGCTATTGCAACAAACTTTCTCAAACTGTCGTACTCGTACTGCATTTTAATAGATTCGGGTTTTATACGGAAGCGCAAAAGTACTAATATTTTCACTACATCTCTTCTATCGACAGCCCTTTGTATGAGATATCATACTTCTTGAACTCGTGCGTCGCCTGCAGGAACACTTCCGCTTTCTGTTTCAGCACACCGATGCTGATATCCTCCATCTGGCGCTTGATTTCATAGAACGTCACACGTTTCGACAGTTCATCCTCCGCAATCATGTCAATCTCCTTCTCCCCCTTACGGTCCCACCAGCGGCCTATACGGGTAAACTCGCCCGACTCCACTGCAACACGGTGGAAATATCGCTCCAGCATCAGCCCGCTGAAGGTGTTGTAGTCACGCATCACTATCTCCTGCAACTTCGCATAGTTCTCAATCTCAACAACATAGCTATACTTGAAGATAAAGCGAAACCAAAAACTATAGAACACGTCGTCCAACTCGTAGCGCACATTTTTGTTGGCACTTTTCTCAAACAGAGGCTGTCGCTTGCTAATCAGTTCATATTCCTCTGCCAGATTAGTCAGATAACCGCCCACCTCCTTGCCTATTACATCTTCTATTTCGTTGCGGGTGTTCTTACCCCGTGCAATGCACGAGAGGATGGAAAAATAAATGCCGTAGTCCTTTCCAAATTCCTCTATCAGGTTGTTCTTACCTTCATTTAGAAAGATTGAATTGGGACTGATAATGTGCCTTATCATGCCATCCTTGTCCAGTGCCTCTCCGTCCACCAGTTGAGCCACATACTTAGCCACACCGCCCGTAAACGTGAACAGTGCCAACAAATCGTCCTTGCTATAGTTGGGATTTGCGTCCGCCATAATCTGCTTCAGTACTGAAGGTCTAAAAGGTTTCAGCCTCAGCTCGCCCGTATTCCGCCCGTACAGCGGCTCCTTCTTATTCTTGAAAATCTTCTGCATCAGCGAGTAAATGCTGCCGCACACCACCAGGTTGATCTTCGACGTCTTTTCGTACTTGTCCCAAATGTCCTGCATCTCGCTGTAAACGGCCTTGTTCACCCGGAAAAAATCCTGGAACTCGTCAATTACCAGCGTGAAACTCCTGCTCTGCGACAGTTCCATCAGGAAGCGGAAAATGTCTCTAAAGTGTCTGCTGCTGCCTAATGTGGGGATGCCCAGCTTCTCGCTAACTTCCTCCAGATACACCTCGCACAAATCCGATTCTGCCTTCCTTGCCACAAAGAAATACACAAAGGGGGCATCCTTGTAAGCCTCCCTTATCAGTGTTGTCTTGCCGATACGCCTCCGACCGGTCACCACCGTAAAACGGGCCACCTTTTCAGCCGTTTCCCGACTTTCCCTCAGAAAGTCTATTTCTTGTTCCCTGTCATAGAATCTCATCTTTTATTACATCATAAATTATTGAACTATTGAATTTTAATTTACGCAACAGCCATTTCCGAAATGGCTGTTGCGGTTGCAAAAATACAACTTTTTCTGATTCAGCGAAAGTTTTGTAACAAAAAACATACTTGTCAATCTGGTTTTCATCTATGCTGGGCAGAACAAAGACTTACAGATAATAACATTGCCCAAAACAAGACATTTGACTTCATACTTCCAAAAATGTATGTCTTAAAAACTGATTCCGTTGACACTATGACAACGCTTGGTTGATTTTCTTGGAGGACTCCAACAGTGAATTATACTCTTCGGGGGTAATGTCAATGTAGAAGTAATAAATCGGATTGACAGGCTGGCCGTTTTTGATGACCTCGTAATGCAGGTGTGTGCCAGAGGACATGCCGGAAGAGCCCACGTAGCCAATCAGTTGGCCTCGTTTCACCTTTTGTCCGGGTTTCACGGCGGCCTTCGACATGTGGGCATAGAGCGTCTGGTAGGAGTAGCCGTGGTTCAGCAGCACGCAGATACCGTAGCCGGAACCGGGATTTTCGCGGGAGACTGTGCCATCAGCCGTGGCGTAGATGGGCGTGCCTTTCGGAGCGGCGATGTCTATGCCCGTGTGATTACGTAACGTCTTGAGAACCGGATGGTAACGGCGACCAAAACCGGATGTGATTGTGTACATGTTCTTCAGTGGACGGATAGCGGGAATTGCCGCAAGCATCTTGGCTTTTGAGGTGGCGATCTTTTCCAACGTGTCCAACGAGCGGGTCTGCACCGCCAACCTGACCGTCAGTTGGTCGGCTTTCTTGTTGGCTGCCTTCAGCAAGGAATAAGTTTCAGAACGCGACAGGCTGTCAAAATGCGAATCCTCCGCTATTAACGGATAGCGTTCACTCGCCGGCACTGGATCCGCTTCGAATACATTACGATACACATTGTCATCCCGATCTTCAATATCTGCCAAAACATCGGACATGACATCAATACGGGCACTCAAGTGATTGACCTCGTCCTTCAATTCGTTATTCTCCCTTTCCAGAATTTTCACCTTGGGCGAGTCTATGAAATAGAAACCTATCCACACAAAGACCAGTGCAAAGGCCACACCGCTGGCGAAAACCCACGCCACGCGTTTGAAAAGGTGCTTGAAACTGAGTTTCACCTTTTCATACGTTAATGTTTTGGGGTTAAAATGGTAGAAGGACTTAGGCATTTCTAATTACAACCAATACAAATCTGGTCTCCTACTTTGTAATTGTTGATGTTTCCGCTGTTTCTCTTGATTAAGATCTTCAGCTGCAGACCATATAGTTGTGCAATATAGCGGTAGGTATCACCTTCCTGCAAAGTGTGATAAGGAACCGGTGATTTCGTACTTTTCATCTCTAAGTAAATCACCTCATCCTCAATGGGTTCCGAACCGTCATAGACATCATTATACAGGCGCAGATTCTTCTCCGTCATCTGTAATGAAGCCGCCAGCTTCTGATAAGTGTCGCCGGGGCGAGCCAAGATGAACTTTGTCTTGTTATTCTCATAGACAGGGCGGCTGGTATAAGGGTAATATGCGGATTTATATGGTATCGAATATGGATCCAGTACAAATACATTTATTCCGTCCACTTTCTCAGGCGTTGTGGGTTGTGTCTGAGCGACAGGTTGTTCCGGTTTTTGCACTTGTTGGGGTTCTTTTGTCTGTTGGGGTTTCGGTTTCTCTTTTTTCTCCACCAGAACCTGGATTCCGTTCACCTCCATAGTGTCTGTTTTCACCACAGGCTGCTGAGGTTCCGCTTTTGGTGTTTCAACAGGTTTTCGAGAGGTAGGTTCCGCTTTGGGGGCTACAGGCTGCTGCGCCACTTCTGTCGGTTTCTCGACAGGTTTGGCCGCTGGAGTTACAGGAGTCTGTGATTCCGTATGTGCTACAACCCCAGTACGTTCCGGTTGCGGTTTATCCATAGCTTTCAAAGCTTCCGTATCTCCCATTTTCTGCGCCACCTTACGGTCATAATGCATCAGATAGTACTTCTCAATGATGGAAATCAACGTGTCGGCATATTTCGGATTACCTGAAAAGCCTGCTTCTAAAAGGCCGTTAGCCCATGATTTATAATCCGTTATGGGATAATAGAAAAGCTTTACATAACGGCTGCGTGTTGAGAGGAACAGCGAATGGTCGCGGTAAGATTCTGCGTCGGAGGCATATTTCCGATAACAGTTCTCCTGCTTCTTGTCGGAAGGGCGATAGTAGGTCTCCCCTTTCCATTCCTGCGTGTGGCACATGATGGCGAAATGGTTGTGGCACTCGCGAACCAAGTCGTTGGTGCCAGCTTGCGAAGCATAAATGGCCTGCGCCAACGTGATGCTGGCCGGCACCCCGTATAATTCCATCTCTTGCATTGCAAGATTCTTATAATTGTCAATGTAATCATAAATGTGATCCTCCATCGTGTATTGTGCGAAACCGACGAAGGTCAGGCATAAACCAGCCAATAAACCTAATATTTTTTTCATCGTTTTTTGAAATTATCGTCTTAATAAAATCTGGTCACCAGGATATATAATCGAATTTTCATCCAACATATTGTATTTGAAAATGTATCGAAGCTGGACACCATAACGTTGCGAAATGTATCGAAGTGTTTCGCCAGGCTGAACAGTGTGGATGCGCGTGGCGTTCCCGTGTGCTTTGGCCTCCACATACACGATTTCGTTTTCCACAGGCTCGTCATTCGGCCCTGCATCGTTGAATTTCCGCAAATTGTCGGACATCACTAAAATGTCCTGTGCGATTTTCTCGTAAGTGTCCCCTTTTTCAGCTATGACGAAATAGGTATTGTTGTTCTTGAACACCTTCCGATAGGTGAACGGACTCTCATCCGATGGATACTCGCTTCCGATGGCTGTGAACACTTTCTTGCCATTCTTTTTCGGTTCTGCCGGTTTCTCAACAGGTTTCGTGTTTTGAACCACGGGCTTGGACTCGTTAACCACAACTGGCAATTCACCATTTTGCCGCTGGTAATAAATGGTGTCCAAACGGGCGATGTTGAAACGCTCGATCAGACTGATGAGCCGGTCGGCGTACTGCGGATTAGTGGCATAACCATCCTGCTTCAATGTTCTGGCCCACGACTTATAATCCATGATGTCTAACTGAAACAAGTTGGAATAGCGTTTCCTGTTAGTCAAAAACAGCGAATGGTCATTGTAAGATTCCTCCACTGAAGGGTATTTACGGAAGCATTCCTGCAACTCATCATCATCCACCAGAATGGTGTCGCCAGTCCATTCGTGACATTTGATGCCGAAATGATTGTTTCCTTCCACTGCGAGACGACTTTTGCCGCAAGCGCTCTCGAAGATGCCCTGCGCCACCGTTATGCTCGCTGGTATCTTGTATTCGTGCATCTTCTGGATGGCCACCTCCGAATATTGTTCGATGTAATCACGGATGTCCTGCTCGTTGTACTGCGCAAATGTCGCAAAACCAAACATCAAACATCCCAACAAACATATTGTTCTTTTCATACAATTCATACGATATCTTTTTTGCTACCAAGCTCTTGCCCCTACGGGGATGCTCAAGGAAAACTGCTAACTACTAACTGCTAACTGCTAACTATCCAACACCTCAAGAACCAGCTTTGTATAGAACTCCCGAACATCCAACCCTAAGCATTTCACCTGCGCAGGGATAATGCTCAATGCCGTCTGCCCAGGTATTGTATTGACTTCCAAGAAATAGGGTTTCCTTGCCTCCTCATCGAGGATAAAGTCCACACGGACAATGCCTTTGCAGTCGAGTTGACGAAAGACCAACTCGGCATATTTTTTCACAAGTTCTTGCATATCAGGAGCTATGTTAGCAGGAGTAATCAGACTGTGACCCACATCGGTATATTTGGCATCGTAGTCATAGAACTCGTTATGTGCCACGATCTCCGTGATAGCCAACATTTTAACACCGCCGTAAGCCGTTGTAACACCGCAGGCCAACTCACGACCGTGAATCATCTTCTCCACGATCAGCTGATTGTCGTACTTTAGCGCTTCCTCGAACGCAGTTTTCAGTTCCTCACGCCCGTGCACTTTCGTCACGCCCACACTGGAACCGGAGTTGCAAGACTTCACGAAGCAGGGATAGCCGCAGACTTCCTCGATTCGCTCAATATCAATCGGATCTCCAGCATAGAAATGCAAGGACGGAGCAATCGGAACGCCTAACTGCGCGACCGCCAAATTGCAATAGAACTTATTGAATGTCAAGGCCGATGGGAAACTGGTGCAACCCACATACGGCATTTTGATCATCTCAAAATAGCTCTGCAGCTTGCCGTTCTCGCCGGGGGTGCCGTGAATGGCGATAAACGCAATATCAAAGACGATTTTTTGACCGTCAATCGTCAATGAAAAGTCGTTTTTGTCAATCTGGAAAACTCGACCGTCAGCAGTTTTGTGATGCCAGTCACTTCCCTTAAAATGAATCAAATAGGGCTCAAACAATGTCTTGTCTAACTGTTGGAAGATATTGTCGCCCGATCTTAAAGAGACTTCATACTCGCCAGAGTCTCCGCCAGCTATTACTGCAATTCTATACATAATTAACCATATTACATACAAATCGCAAATATAAAGTTATTATAGACGGATTCTTTCCGAACGGAAAATGTTTTTTAACAACAAAATGTGTGTTATTCTCGCACCTGTTGGGCAGTATAAAAGAGATAATATTCCCCTTTTTTGTCCATCAGCTCGTCGTGGGAACCGAACTCTTCGACTTTCCCGTCTTTGAGGAAAAGAATATGGTCCACAAAGCGGATGGTACTGAGTCTGTGGGCGATGATAAGGCCTGTATATTGCTCAATATAAGGAAGTAATGCTTCTTGGAAAAGGAGTTCTGATTCGTTGTCTAAAGCGGAAGTGGCTTCGTCGAGGATGAAGATCTGAGGTTTTTTCAAGATGGCGCGGGCGATGCTGAGGCGTTGTCGTTGACCGCCGGAAAGTCGCATTCCGCGGTTGCCGATCGGCGTCTGATAACCCTCCTCCAACTCCATAATGAAGTCGTGTGCCTGTGCTATTTTCGCGGCGGCCACCACCTCTTCCTCTGTGGCGTTCTCCGTCCCGAAGATCAAGTTATTATACACCGTGTCATCGAAAAGAAACACGTCTTGGTTGACGATGCCGAACAAACTTCTTAAATCGGACAAGGCATATTGGTTGATGGGCACCCCGTCAATCAGTATCTCACCGAAGCGGATATCGTAAAACCGTGAGAGCAAATCCACCAAAGTTGATTTCCCGCTACCGGACGGGCCCACAATGGCCATCGTATCTCCTTTCTTCAACGTAAAGCTGACATTCCGCAGCACCTCACAATCCTCAGCGTTTTCAATTTCAGGATTATAGGAGAAGCTTACATTCTTAAACTCAATAGTGTTCTGAAAATCAGCAATATGCTTTGCATTTGGAATATCCTTGATCTCTTCTTCTGCATCGATCACCTCATAGATACGGGCAGCTGCACCCAATCCCTTGCGTATCTGGTAATATGTAGTGGCCAACGATTTGGCTGGGGGAATCATGCGGGCGAAGACCACGAAATAGAGCATGAAGGCGGAACCGCGAGAAGCGAAACTCTCTGGAAACGCCACTAACCCGATTATGGAGATAGCCAATACCGCAAAAATGCAGAGGAACTCGATGAACGGGGACCCCAATTCCTTAATTCTGAAAATCTTCTTGTTAAGACGATAGAACTGAAAATTCTCCTTCCTGAATTGCTCGGAGACATAATTCTGCGCGTTGTATCCTTTGATAATACGCAAGCCATCCACAGCCTCTTCGAAATAGGCTGTCATGCGCCCAATTAGCTCCTGTGACAGCAGCGAATAATTGCGAATATTCTTACCAATAATGGAGAGGATGACTGCCATGAGCGGCATGACGATAAGGGTCACAACACTGAGTTTCACACTGATAGCAAACAGTGTAATCAAGTAGGCCATGATCAGAAATGGGTCGCGACAAAGGGTTAACAATGAGGAAATCACCGTCCACTCCACTTCCAGGACATCGGCACCCATGCGGCTGACGATGTCTCCAGAGCGCTGTTTCGCGTAATATGACATCGGCAGGCGGATCAGCTTGCGATAAAATTCATCGCGGATGTTGGAGAGGATGCCGGAGCGGATGTGCGAGAGCCAGAACATGCCGGCGTAGCGACACAGATTCGCGAGGAACGAAAGCAGAATCATGGTGCCGGCGATGAACAGCAGCGCGGAAGCTTGCCCGTGGCGTTCAATCACCGAGTTCATTAGGTAATAGAACGTGTCTATGAGGTACTGCGGGGAAAAGGAGAATTCGGGACGCGTGGTCACCGCCTCCACTTGGCGGAACAGCACCTGAAGGAACGGTACCAGAAGGGTGAGGGTGAAGATGGAAAAAAACGCATATAGCAACTGCACGAACAAGATGAGTGCAATCTGCAACTTGTAATTTTTCAGATACTTAAAGATTCTGCCAAGATATTCCATACCTTTCCAAAACGGCGGCAAAGGTACGATATTTTTGTTTCCCAATTTTTTGTACTTTTGCGGCGCAAAAATTTACTATGGCAAATTATCCGGATTCGATAGACAAAATAACGAAAGCGCGGCTCAGACTCTCCGCTTTCGGTTCTATTTTCAGCATCGCACTCACCATGTTCTTCATCGGGGCACTGGGCTTTTTCGCCTTTTTCTCGATGAGGTATCTCCAAAATCTCTCCCAAAAAATCGAAATGGAAGTGCTTTTCTATTCCGACATCAAGGAGGCTGACATTGACGCACTGGAAAAACAGATCAAACTGAAACCTTACATCGAGTCATCGAGGGTGTCGTCGCGGGAGGAGAACACACGCACCGCGCAACAAATCATCGGCAGCAACTTCACCGAAGTGATTTCCAACCCCATCAACGCCTCTGTCATCGTCAATGTAAAACCGCAATATGCCAACACCGATTCCCTCAACAAAATCTCCAAAGAGCTGAAGCGCAATCCCATCGTGCAAGACGTTGATTATCCAGATTTTATCGTCAAATCCATCAGCAACAATTTCCGTAAGATCCAATGGGTGATTTTGGCCATCTGCGCCGTCTTCATGATCATTTCCATGTTGTTAGTGGCCAATAGCATACGACTCAATATTTTCGCTAAAAGATTCAGTATCAAGAGTATGCTACTGGTTGGTGCTACACCCAAATTCGTCCGAAGACCTTTTGTCACCAAAGGAATGCTGCAAGGCATCTGGGGTGGTATCATCGCTGTGGCGCTGCTGGCGTTAACACTGCTTTATGGCAATCGGATGGCACCCGATTTCGTGGACTTTTCGGCCATGCTCTATATTGTCATTATCCTGGCTGCCGTATTTGTGTTTAGCATGTTGTTCACCATGCTGATTTCGGCCTTCTCGGTCAATCGGTACATTCGCATCAACGACGAAAGATTATACATGTAAATAATTAATAACCAAAATATTATGAGTAACAATATGAATAGTGAAAACGATAATGTGAAAGGTAACCGCCCGCCTTTGTTCCGCAAAATGAATTACATCCTGATGGGCATTGGTGCGATTCTCCTGCTTATCGGCTATATCTGTTTGGCTGGCGGCGATGTCCCGGACGAAGTTTTCGACGGCGAAATCTTCAACACCCGCCGAATTGTGGTGGCCCCAATCCTGATTTTCATAGGCTTAGTGGTGGAAATCGTGGCCATCATGTGGCATCCGAAAGCCACCGAAAACAACAATCAATAACCCCGCGACATGAGCTGGTTAGAAGCATTAATCTTAGGTGTTGTTCAAGGATTGACTGAATTCCTGCCGGTCAGCAGCAGCGGGCATCTCACTATCCTGTCTAACCTGTTCGGGTTAGAGGGTGAATCCAACCTGACGATGATTGTAGTCCTGCATGTAGCCACCGTGCTCAGCACCTTGACCATCTTGTGGAAAGAAGTCGTATGGATTTTCAAAGATCTGTTCTCAAAACAGTCGTGGAAAAGCTATTCCGGGTTGAACGAAGGAACTAAATTCGCCATCAACATCCTGATTTCCATGATTCCCGTTGCCATTGTGGGCTTCTGTTTCAAAGACACAGTGGAAGAGATTTTTGGTTCCGGTCTGCTGATCGTCGGCATCATGCTGTTGGTCACGGCCTCGCTGTTGGCTTTCTCCTATTATGCAAAACCGCGCCAGCGTGAGGACATTTCCCCGCTGCACGCCTTCATCATCGGCATCGGACAGGCAGTCGCCGTAATGCCCGGTCTTTCCCGTTCGGGAACAACCATCGCCACGGGACTGCTGTTAGGCAACAAAAAAGAGCGGATGGCGCAATTCTCCTTCCTGATGGTCATCCCGCCCGTGTTGGGAGAGGCACTGCTTGACACCCTCGACATTGCCGAACAAGGATTCAGCACGGCTATGAGCGGCATTTCCGCCGTTTCCTTGGCCGTGGGTTTCATCGCCGCTTTCATCACCGGCTGTCTGGCATGCAAATGGATGATTAACATCGTGAAGAAGGGCAAACTGATCTGGTTCGCCGTTTATTGTGTGATTGTCGGCATTTTGGCTATCATTCTGGGCTTATGCTAAAGAAGATGATTCATGATGTCACCTTCGAGCTACCGCCCGATTTGGACATCAATCCAGAAGGTGATTTGTTGCTGATTGACAAACCTTACAAATGTACGTCGTTTGATGTGGTCGGGCGGGTGCGTCGGCATGTGCAACGCGCTGTTGGCCACAAAGTAAAAGTGGGTCATGCAGGCACGCTGGATCCGTTGGCCACTGGCTTGCTGCTCATCTGCGTGGGCAAGATGACCAAACAGGTCGATTCGTTGCAGGCGCAGGAGAAAACCTATACCGGCACGTTCATGATGGGCGCGACCACGCCGAGCTACGATTTGGAAAAACCGATTGACGCGACATTCCCCTACGAGCATATCACCCGCGAGATGGCCGAGGCTGCCGCACAATCGTTCACAGGGGAGATTCAGCAGGTGCCGCCGATGTTCTCCGCCGTAAAACACCAAGGCGAACGTTCCTACGAAATCGCCCGCCGAGGCGAGGAGGCTGCCTTAACAGCCAAAACCATCACCGTTTATGAGTTCGAAATCACCCGCTTTGAGCTGCCGGAAATCGATTTCCGCATCCGCTGCTCAAAAGGGACGTACATCCGCGCCATCGCCCGTGACTTCGGCACCGCGCTCAACAGCGGCGCACACCTCTCTGCGCTGCGGAGAACCCGCATCGGCAGTTTGTGCGTGGAGGACGCGATTAAGCCGGAAATTACAATCAGGCATTCGAAACTTGAATATTAATTCTGTTTGTTCTCATCATATCCTCTTATTGATATGGTACATCTAAAAAAGGCGACCCAAAGAAGTCGCCTTGTAAATCTTAAGTCTCAAGTTTAACGTCTTACTCCGCCAACAGCAAAACCTTGTCGTGGCTTACTTCGACAACACCGCCGCGGATGTCGAAGAACTGCTCTTGATTCTGTTCGTCCACCACTTTCACGCGGCCTTCTTTCAAGGCGGAAACCAGCGGAGCATGTGATTTAAGAATCTCGAACAGACCGTCAATGCCGGGGAGTTGCACCAAGGAGACCTCTCCGGTGAACAAAGTATTTGCTGGAGTGATAATTTCTAATACCATAACCCCTTATTTTGCAGCAGCTAACTCTTTTTCACCTTTCTCGATAGCCTCCTCAATGGTACCCACGAGGTTGAAGGCGGTTTCAGGCAGGTGGTCCAGTTCTCCGTCCAGAATCATATTGAAGCCCTTGATGGTATCCTCGATATTGACGAACTTGCCGGGAATACCCGTGAACTGCTCGGCCACGAAGAACGGCTGTGACATGAAACGCTGCACACGACGTGCGCGGTGCACCGTTTTACGGTCTTCCTCAGAGAGCTCCTCCATACCAAGGATAGCGATGATGTCCTGCAGTTCCTTGTAGCGTTGCAGGGATTCTTTCACACGCTGAGCGGTTTTGTAGTGTTCCTCACCCACAATATCGGGAGAAAGAATACGGGAGGTGGAATCCAGTGGATCGACAGCGGGATAAATACCCAGTTCGGAAATCTTACGGCTCAGCACCGTGGTGGCGTCCAAGTGGGAGAACGTGGTGGCGGGTGCGGGGTCGGTCAAGTCGTCGGCAGGTACGTAAATGGCTTGCACTGAGGTAATGGAACCGCGTTTCGTGGAGGTAATACGCTCCTGCATGGTACCCATCTCGGTGGCCAGTGTCGGTTGGTAACCCACGGCAGACGGCATACGACCGAGCAATGCGGACACTTCGGAACCGGCCTGCGTGAAACGGAAGATGTTATCGACAAAGAAGAGTATGTCGCGGCCACCGGTGGTCTCGTCACCGTCGCGGTAGCCCTCAGCCACGGTCAGGCCGGAGAGAGCCACGCGGGCACGAGCTCCGGGCGGTTCGTTCATCTGACCGAACACCAATGTAGCCTGCGACTTGGCCAATTCTTCCATATCCACTTTGGTAAGATCCCAGCTGCCCTGTTTCATGCTTTCGAGGAAGGCATCGCCGTAGCGGATGACCTTGGACTCTAACATCTCACGGAGCAGGTCGTTACCCTCACGGGTACGCTCGCCCACGCCGGTGAACACGGTCGTGCCACCGTAGTTTTTCGCGATATTGTGAATCATCTCCATAATCAGCACCGTCTTGCCCACGCCAGCACCGCCGAACAGACCGATTTTACCGCCTTTGGCGTAAGGCTCAATCAGGTCGATGACTTTGATACCGGTGTAGAAGACCTCTTGAGAAGTGGAGAGGTTGTCGAAGGTGGGCGGCATGCGATGGATGTCGCTGCGTTTCTTGGAGGGAATTTCGCCGATGCCGTCAATGCTGTCGCCAATGACATTCATCAAACGGCCGTTGATATTCTCCGTGGGCATGGTGATCATGCGGCCGGTGGCCACCGCCTCCATGCCACGGTGCAAACCGTCGGTGGAATCCATGGAGATGCACCGCATGGTGTTTTCACCGATATCCTGCTCACACTCCAAAATCAGTTTTTCGCCGTTTTCCTTGCGCACTTCCAGTGCATCATAAATGTTGGGCAGTGTGACGTTCTCTTCAAAATGAACGTCAACGACAGCGCCAATGATTTGGGAAATCTTCCCCTTTATTTGTTCTGACATATATTTACTTACATTAATTTCTTCGCATAAAAATTGAGCCGCCAAAGATATAATTTTTTTCGGTACTAACGGATTCAGTATCTACATAAAAACAGCAGCAAAATGCTTTTCTTTATTTCTTGACAACCTTGCCCAACGATTTGCCCACCTTTATCAAATAAAGACCTGCGGGATAACTGGTCAAATCAATCTGAATTTTCGTTTCGTTGAGAGGTTTGCTTTGCAAAAGTTTCCCCTGCAAATCGTACACCATCACCTGTTCATTCCCTTCCAGCTTATCCACTTCAACAATCACATATTGCGTGGTTGGATTGGGATAGACTTTAATCGGAAGTGTCGGAGGGGAAATGGTTTGGACATCAAGGAAGAGCATTGTCACATGGTCGCATCCATCCACAGAGGGTTCAGACAACGTATAGACGTATGTCCCTGGCGTCTCCGTTTCCTGCTCCGGAATGTCGAACCCGTTGTCGTGATAACCGGCACCCGGCAAAACACCCGCGTGTATCAACGTGATGCGGGGAACCACGGTAAGATGCAATTGGTAAACCGTATCGGCGATGTCATTGGAATGGAGTGTGTTTCTTGCGATATGGGAGTACACTCCCGACTGGTCGCAGAACTTCCCGAAAAAGTCGAATTCCTCCCCTTCGCAAATCGTTTCGTACAGATTGTTAACCACAGGCATAACGAACTGCTGACTACGATATTCGGGGTTCACATGGGAAAGGCTGTCCATGCTGATGCCGGAACTGCCAACCGCATAATGGTGGGGAAGTGTCACCATACAGAAGGACACCTCCTGCATCTCTCCCGCATTGAGGTTGAACGGTCCCATCGAAGCGATGCCGCGGCGGTCGTAAGGGCTGTTTCCTGCGGACGACTCCGTCCAGCCCGCTCCCGCATATAATAAACTGTCGGGCAATTCCACCCCATACGTGCCGAAGTCGCAGGGATAGCTATTGCCAGAATAGACAAATCGGCAGTCTATGCCACTGTTTCCGTCGGAAGGACATCCGTCAGCCCCGTATTTCAGGTGCATTCCATCATACCAGTAACTGCGCATCAGATTATAATAGTCCACGCCAGTGTTCGGATTCCCATTTGAAGCCGTGGTGTTGTTGTAATAGATAAAGCCCGTCAGGCCATAGCGCTCATTGTCTGTAATGCCGTCTCCAAAGCCAAACCCGTTGATAGCATATTCATTGTGACCGTTATTCATAAACAATGAGCAATCAGCACCATCGGAGTAAGCGGGGCTGTCCTGATTGTCAGCGGGAATAGTCGGCCCAGACAGTATTTGGAGTGTCTGCACCGGCCAATCCCTGCCATACGTCCATGCATCCCCAACATCAGCCCTTTCGCCGTCCTCCTCATATCCATTGTAACAATACACCACATTCTTTTCCACATCGCAACCCAGGTAATCATCATAGCCGTAGCCTAAATCCCAGTCATTCCATAGACCGATGTAGTTTTCATGGTAATCGTTTTGCGAACGATTGAAAACCTTATAGTTGAAGAAAAGGGTATTGTTCATGACGGTGTCCTCGGAAGCATCGTAAGCATACACTAACACATGCGTTTCCACTCCGAAAGGTGCGCCTCCGCTTTCTGCATGTTCTCCATAACTATCGTTGAAGATGACAAACTGCGCCATGTCACCCGGAAAGTCAGGATAATCACCGTGCTCAGGATTATATACCCCGTCGCCATCCACATCAATGAAGGGAGCCAGCAGCCAAGCCTGCCCTTTGGTGGTGTCGCCATGCGCGGGCCAGTCGAGGATGTGCTGCGGAATCGTGTAATCCGGATACTGATAACCAGCTAAGAACTCCAGCACCTCCTGACGGGTGATTTTGAATGTGCGGTTCCATGCCGATACCGTCTGTTCGTCCGTGGAGGCGTCAATTGTGGATAGCGGGCCAGGCCATGTGTCGTATCCGGAATCGTGGAATGTTTCGGCAAACAGATGCAGGGAATCTTGTCCGTCCAGACCGCCCATCCAGAAAGAGTAGGCGTACATTGTACTGCGGTTCACCCCTTTGGGATACTTGAAAAAAGGTTCGCTCGTATTGGTGTTTCTGAACCAACCTCCGCTGCACGGACTGACCACCGCGTCAACATTATTGATATCTATATGATTGTCTGTCAATATATTATAATCAATGTCGAAAAGCGAATAATCTTGTACTACATCGTAATCTTGGGTGGAGAACGAAAACATCGGGGCATTCTCGTTGGCTGGTTCCTCCGGCCCGGTCCCCACCGCCGAAGAATAGAACATGTACGGCCTTGTCACCCTGATTCTCACCGTTGCAGTGTTGTCCAACCACTGGTCCTCCATCCCTTCCGCAGGCATCGGGATTCCCGTCCACATCACGTTGTTGAACACCTGCATTTTTCGACTCTTTCGCGTAGGATTGGTGATGGCAAGACCTTCGGTTGTCTTGAATTTCTCACTCAACCATTTGCCTTCGTCATACACACCGCATTCGTAGTAAGGATATGACACGCTATCACTGCCGTAAAACGTGCCGCCATGCATACCGCCTGACATTATTTGGTCATTGTCGTTGTAGTTTCTCTGGCGGTTGGCAAAGCGATAGAATGTGTTGGCTGTGTTGCCGGAACTGCCGCAAATATAAACGTAATGCCTACCTCCATAGAGTGGCTCGCCAAAGGGATTGCTGCTGTAAAACGTTTCGTACAGGGAATCGTATTCATGCACACTCATAGGGATGGGGTTGCCGTTGCCATCCAACAAGTAGTTTCCGACTGAATCTTTCTGGAAGGCAAAGACACTGGTGGGGTTGAAAAGCATGTCATTGCCGTGATTGTATTCATCTTCTGAATTCTCGGCAAACATGATGTTGAGACGCTCCCCTGTTTCCACATTGATGGCATACCCGGGAAACCATCCGAAGCCGGTGGTGCCGCTGTTGTCAGGATTTCCGTCCTTATCGACAGATGGGCAGGTTTTCGGTTCATGCCGGACATTGTAATAAGTTTGACCGTGAAACTGTTGGGTGACTTCGTACGTGTCATTGTTGGAACTTGAGCCGGCTTCCAGCACCAATGCTCTGGTCCACAAAGAAGTATCGGGGGTGAATACGATATCTACGGAGTAAAGATTGGTGAGGGTCTGGTTGTATCCGCAAGGGTAACTAGAATTGTAAGGATACCGGGGATCATAGTAAGAAAAAGGACCGTTATAGCCAGTAAACGCGACATCTTTGTTTAGGCACCAGGCTCTCGGTCCTCCGTCGTAGGGGGAACCCAGCACGTACGGTGCCCATACGCCGCCGGCAACATGTTCAAATTGGCCATGATAATCCGCAAACCCACGTATCACTTCCCATCCATTCTCTTTATAGGTGTTGTAACAATCATCCTTGCGCCACTGGCGATAAGGAACCCAACTCTCAATCATGGAATAGACTTCCACATCTTGGTAGTCGTATTTGTGTCCGGCGCGGATCCAGTTGCCCGGAGCATGCACATTCACATCCTCCAGTCCGGCTAACCAATGAACCGGCGACTCGTAGTTTACTTCCGAGCCGATCAGGTCAGGTTGGGCATATTGGGCATTGTTAGCGTAGGTTCGATTTCCACCTATATGATGATCAAGCAGTGTGTCATAAATCATAAACGGGCGGTTTTTCACCGTGATAGCGATGCCGTGCCCCTCAACAACCTCCTCCTTGCCTTCCCCGATGGTATATTGCGAGACGAAACTCCCCATCGGCGTACCATTCTGACACCACGTCAGTGTCCAATGGGCGGAAGCGTCCACGAGTGAGCTGTCCAGGCTGTTGGCCACGGGGTCGATATTGAGGAAGTAGTCATACGTCTGCAACGCTGTAGGGTCGATCACGCGCACCAGCACGGGAGAGGTGCCGCACTCGTATTCGGGCTGTCGCACCTTCCACGGCGCACCCGCCATGATGCTGTCGCGGGAGGAGGCGGTGAGGTTCAGCCAGTTGCCGCCGTTACCCTGCCCCTCAATACGTTTCACCTTAACGTAAAGTTGGTCGGATTGCTGCGCGGTAGCAACGCCGCTGTAGGCGAAAAGGAAAAACATAACAGCGAAAATAAATCGGATATTATGTGTTATATTTTTCATAACCAGAATGTTTTAAAACCTTGCTGCAAAGATATAATAATTTCCAAACACACTCCATATTTCCGAAAGATTTTCACGCCGTCAAAAAAAAATTCGCCAACTGTCGTACTATATCAAAAAAAGTGTATTTTTGCCGCCGATTTCCCAAGCGGAAGTAGCTCAGTTGGTAGAGCACAACCTTGCCAAGGTTGGGGTCGCGAGTTCGAGTCTCGTTTTCCGCTCAACAGTAGAGACGTTTCCTGAAACGTCTCTACGTGTTTTTAAACCATTGCGTTTCCTTTATATACACCCAAAGAGGTATTGTTCTTTCAACAAAATCAAAAAAATATTGTCGGACTACTTGTTATTTAAAAAACTTTGCTAATTTTGCAATTTCTTTGCAGGATACATGAAATACCTGCAATAACTTTGAGAAACTTAGTATGTTAAAAGACGATTCATCGAACGACTATTCATCATTTGGTCCGGCGTACCACAATTTCAAGGTCAGAGAGGGAGTGTATGTCCCTGAACCTGAAGTGGAATTCCCTGGCGACAATCCGTTCACGCGGATGACTCCCATACGCGGGAAGTCCAAGAACATAAAGTTTGACGACACCTACCCCTACCTTGACAAATCGTTGAAATTCAAAATATGGCATGTTCTCTTATATCTTACCACATGGATTGCCGCTTTTCTGGTAAACCGCATCCGGTTTGGTCTCAGGATTGAAGGACGGGAGAAAATACGTCAGCATCGCAAACTCTTTGCCAACGGGGTGATGACCGTCTGCAATCACGTTCACCGATGGGATATGATTTGCGTATTGCAGGCGATGCGCTTCCGAAAGGCGTGGATTCCAATGTACGCCCAGGCCTTCAATGGCAAAGACGGTTTCCTGATGAAACACATAGGCGGCATTGCCATTCCGGACAACTACAGCGGACTCAGGAAGTTTGACCAGGCACTGGATGAACTGCATTCCAAAAAACAGTGGATTCACATCTTTCCTGAAAGTTGCAGTTGGTACAACTATGCTCCGCTCCGGCCTTTCAAAACAGGGGCTTTCAACATGGCCTACAAATATTCTCTTCCTGTACTTCCATTGATGATTTCGTTCAGACCCCGCACCGGATGGCGCCGATTTTTCAGCAAAAGCGGTCCTCTGCTTACCATTCGTGTGGGCGATCCAATCGTGCCCAACCCAAACGCATCACGAAAAGAGGAGGTGGCTCGACTGCGCGACCTCGCACACCAAATCATGCTTGATTTGGCGGGCGTTGTTTCCAATCCCTGGCCATCCCATATTGATTGACAAATTCTACCATCATGAATACCATAATCGATCCCGTACCCGTTAAACTGCTCAAAGCAGAACTTACCAAATCTAAAAAGTTGGAAGACACGAACAAAGGACACAATGAGCTTTACATTGTGACTTGGCAAGATTCTCCAAATGTTGTCAAAGAGATTGGCAGATTGCGTGAACTGACTTTCCGCGAAGCCGGCGGTTCTACAGGCAATGCCATTGATCTTGACGAGTATGACAAGATGGAAAATCCTTATAAGCAGCTGATTGTTTGGGATCCAGACAACGAAGCAATTATCGGAGGCTATCGTTTCTTCTTTGGCTCTGATGCGGTGTTTGACGATAAAGGTCAACCCATCATGGCAAGTTCTCATCAATTCCGCTTTTCCCAGAAGTTCATCGATGAGTATCTGCCGCATGTCTTGGAACTTGGACGCAATTTTGTTGCTCCGGAATACCAGAGTTCCAAAAATGGCGCAAAGTCCATGTATGCCTTCGACAACCTATGGGATGGTTTGGTGGCCATTATCATGAAGAATCCGAATATGCTTTATTTCTTTGGCAAGATCACCATATATCCTTCTTACGATTATATTACCAAGGATTTAATCTACCATTTCCTTAGGAAGCATTATGGTGACAAGGATGAGCTTGTCCGCCCGTGGGATGACCAAGCCATAATGCCTGGTTCTGATCCCGAACTGATGAATCTGGTGCTGAATAAGGATGATCTCTTGGAAGATTATAAATTACTTAAGGCGGCGGCCAGGATGAGAGGAGTGAACGTTCCGCCGAATGTGACGGCGTATATTTCCATCACTTCCGAAATGATTATGTTCGGCACCGCGGTAAACCACCTGATGCACAACATTGAGGATTCCTGTGTATTGATTCCGTTCGACTCCATCTACCAAGAAAAGAAAAGTCGTCACATAGGAGCGTACATTCGATTTACCAACGCCAGAAAGCGCAACAAAGAGGTTTTGGATGGCCCTGATGCGGAGAATCAGAAAATCGAGGAGTGGTTAATCAAACGGTACCGCAAGGTAAGACGGATGCTAAAGAAGGTCGGACGAGAATTATAACACCTCATGTTCCTACAAATGAACCGAATACAAATTCTTGTATTCCGGTCCTTCTTTATGCAGGAAACTCTGATACAGATTCAGCGATGAAATTTGCAACTCCTGCGCGAACGGCTGCTGCTGCACCGCTTCAACGCTTTCCCAAAATTTGTCTTTGGAATGCAGGTTTTTGATTCGGCCCAGTGTGATGTGCGGTACGAAATTGCCGTTATTCGGCTCAAAACCAAGTGATTGCAATCGCGGTTCCAAATCCTCGAACACGGCCTTGAACGGTTCGAAATGATCGAATCCCAACCATAGCACTTTCGGATGATAATGACTGCCGAAGACTCCTATTTTGTTGATTGTTAGTATAAAAGGTGCGTGATTGGCACACGCGTCCGCAAGCGCCCTTCGCGTGCCGGCCTCAAGTTGCGGCGGGGTCGCACCCAAAAACCGCATTGTCAGATGCTGTACCTCTCCCTTCACCCAAACGATATCGTCGTGGCGCAGACGAAAACGCAAATCGGCAGAGATCTTTTGGATCTCCGCCGAAAGCGTGATTATCGGCGTGGCTATAAACAGTCGTTTCATTCGCCCTTTGTATTCTGGTTGTGGAAGCGCAACAACTTGTTGTAGAGGTGTCTGCGCTCAGGTCCAATCACGTTGTGGTCGTGGACAGTATAGACGAAGTATTCGAGCTCGATGTCATCGCTGACGGCCTGGCGGAGCAGTTCCAACGTGTGCTGTTGCACCACCGTGTGGTCCTGCGCGCCGTGCATCACCAGCAAAGGACATTTCACGTTCTTGATTTTGGGGATGATGTTGGCGTTCTCGTAACCTGAAGGGTTTTCTTGCGGGGTGTCCATGTAGCGTTCGCCGTACATCACCTCGTACCATTCCCAGTTGACCACTGGACCGCCGCAGGAAGCCGCCTTGAAGACATCAGGGTGCGCGGTAATCAGCGACAACACCATGAAGCCGCCGTAGCTCCAGCCATCCAGACCGATGCGGTCGGCATCCACGTAAGGCAGTGATTTCAAGTATTCTACGCCGCACATCTGGTCTTCCACCTCGCGCACGCCCAAGTTGCGGTGAATGCATTTTTCAAATTCAGCACCACGGTTCTGCGTACCACGGTTGTCCAACGTAAATACAATGTACCCTTGTTGCGCCATAAATTCAAGGAACAGACCGCCGGAAAGATACTGATTGGTCACCAATTGTGAGTGCGGACCACCATAAACATACAGGAACACGGGGTATTTCTTGCTCTTGTCCATGTTCGGCGGCGTGATCATACGGCACCACAAAGAATCGCCCTCTTTGTTCACGATGGGGAAGATTTTCGTGTCGCCGAGTTGCATCACCCCGAACGGACTCTTCGCGTTGAGCAGCGTTTTGACAGTTTTACCGTTGTTATCTACTAACGAGATGGTTCTCGGCGTAGTCGGATTGCTGAAGTAATCGATGAAGTATGTCTTTGATTCGCTGAAAACAGGGCGGTGTACACCGTCCGCATGTGCCAGACAAGTCAGCGTTCCTTTGTCAATGTTGACTTTACAAACGTATTGGTTCACAGGTTTTTCCAGTCCTGCAGTGAAATAGATGTTCTTTTCGTCCTTGTCCATGCCGTAGTATTCGCTGATGTCGAATTTGCCATCCACGACTTTCTTCACTAACTTGCCATCAGCGGTGTACATATAAAGATGTTTCCAGCCGTCGCGGTCGCTGAACCAGAGGAAATTGCCGTTTTTCATGAAGATCATGCGTTGGGTGGGTTCCACGTAGCGGCTGTCGCGTTCCTCGATGAGGGTGGCCAGTTTTTTACCGGTTTGGAGGTCGTAGCGGATCAATTTGGAGTGGTTCTGCTCGCGGTTGAGGTGCGAGATGTAGATGTATTTCTCGTCAGGTGAGAAGGTTACGTTGGTCAGGAATTCTCCGTCGGCTTTGTCGGTTTTAATGTAGTGATACACGGGGCTGCCTTTCTGTGCGGACTGTGCCACATCGAAGATGCCGAGGGTCACCACGTGGGAGGTGCGGCCGGCCATCGGGTACTTGATGTTCTCGACCGTTGCGATGGGCGTGCCGGTGTTCACGAGCGGGTAATCCTCCACCATGCTTTCGTCCATGCGGTAGAAGGCGATGAAGTTGCCGTTCGGGGAGATGTACTGGCCTTCGTCAATACCCCACTCGCTGCGGTGTACCGACTCGCCGAAAACGATGTGCTCGCCCGTATCGGGACAGAGCAGCACCGGCTTGTATCCGTTCAACGCGCTCTCCACGAAGACGCCTTTGTCGTTCTTGATGACGAACACCTTGTTCTTGACATCTTGGTCGATGACATCGTCCCAATCGACCTTGTCGAACTCAGCGGTAGTGATTTTGCCTTTCACCACGTTCACGGTTTTGTGGTCACTGGGGAAATAAAGGGTATTGGCGTCAAGCCACTCGTAACCGTAAGGGCTGGAAATCTCATGCGCTTTTTGCGATGCAGCAGCGAGAAACACGGTTTCTTTGCCGTTTTTGGGATTCACCAGCATCAGATTCCGGTCATCATCTATATAAGAATACATGTCGGTACCTGGTTGCCACGCGATGCCACGGATGTTGTCGATGGTGTAGCGTTTGGTGAAATCGATGGTCTGGCCGAAAACGGGGACCAAAAGCATCAGGGAAAGGATGCTTAATAACAAGGTAATTCTTTTCATATTCAATGTTTTATAAATTCGCACAAACAATGGCGCAAATGTACGAATTTTTTGTATCGCTCCACTATCCTGCCGGAATGAAAACGATACGCGTTACCGATACTCACTGCAATAACAAAAAAGACAGGCATTGTCCGGTCAAGCGGAACCTCGGACTCGCAAGGAAAGAGGGAGCAACATCTCGCAATGGTCGATGATGGCGTTGGCTCTTTCAAAGCCCGTTTCACAGACTTTTTTGTTTCTGTCTCCATCATAGCCCATCGTCAAGTGCATCAAGTCGTATCCAAGGTTTATAAACCGCAACAGCTTTCCGTCGCGTTTTTTTGCAGCCTCCCTGTACTTCTCGATTGACGGTCGCCCCTTACCAGTACGGACATGCAAAACCGCATCAAGGGCGATGAGGCAGCCTTTCCACAGTGTGTCACCGGCCATCTTGATGTACTTGCTGTCCAAGTAGGACTTTGTTTCAGGGTCATATTTGGCTTTTTTAATAACATCTTCGGCGTTGGCCACGTATCGGCGGGCTTCCGCGATAGGATTGGTGTTGATTATTTCTTCCATTTTCTTTGGTTTTGATAAACGATAAATTTAACGCCGCAAAGATACACATTTTCTGATACGGTCAGACGAAAAATTAAAATATTTTTTGTAAATATTATTTAATAATTAACTGTTAAAATTTAATGGGACGGAATCAACGCAACCCACAAGCGCAAACGCAAACGAACAGCAAATGCACCATTCCGTTTGGCCACCCCCTTCCGAAAACAACACGTATTTCCGACAATCACCGCCTAACGAAAAAGCGAGACAGAGACCGGCCAAACGGAACCTCCGACCCGCAAGGGGCAGAGGGAATCGAAACACGAATTGCCACAAATTCACCACGAATTAGCCATAAATTTTAATCGCCTCATCATCGCAACAATAAAGGGGTGCCCCAACGGACACCCCAAAAGTCTCAAGTCTTAAGTCTCACGTCTTTTTAATTGCGGAGACAGCGGACGGACCGACCAAAGTACTTGGTGCTGTTGCCCCGATACACACCCGCACTATTGAAGTACAAGTAGCGGTAGTAGGCGTCGTAGCTACTGTACTGCGTAGCACTCCAGAAGTAGGCGTAGAGGTCCGCGTAGTTGAACGACGAACCGAAGCAGTAACCTGCCGGAACGGCGGAAAAGTCAGAAACGTTGCGGTCGGCGTTGCCATAGTCGCCGGACGCACCAGACGTGCTGCTGCCTGTCCAGTTGTCACCTCCTGCGAGTTTGCCTGCATGATTGCCGCGGTAACCAGTACTGGTTTCATAGCTTGTCTGCCAGTCCGAACCGCTCACAGCCGCCTCCATCGTGTTCCACTCCGCATCGCTCGGCAGGTGCCAGCCCGCAGGGCAAACCTCCTTAGCCGCTGCCCAGTTGTACAGGTAGCCCCGCTCAGATAACGCAATAGCAGAGCTGCTGTAATTATAGTAGTAAGGATTGGTATAGCTTGTTGCACTCCCACCTGATGGAATTGCCGTACCATCAGCATAGTGCGTAGTGCGTAGGTTCTGCTTCATCCAGCACTGGTTGCCGATCTGCACCGTATTATAGACGTTGCCGTCGTAGTCAACAACCGTGGGGACACTGGGACAGGGCGCATTTTGGGTGATAAAGCTCACCTCCTCTCCGTATGTGGTACCCTCGCTGTTGGTGGCATAAGCGCGCACGTAGTAGGTGGTGCCAGGGGTGAGGCTGTCAATTATGCTGGTAAACTGGCCTAAACCCGTGCCGTTGATTGTGTGCGCATTGGCAATTGTCGGGTTGTGGCTCGTGCTCCAACATACACCGCGAACTGTCACGGTGGCACCACCGTCTGTCGTCACATTGCCCCCACACGTGGCCGTAGTTGACGTAATACCGCTCACTGTGCCTGTGTTGATCGTTGGCAACGAGGCGGAACTTCCGCCGCCACCAGAAACATCGCGGAGACAGCGGACGGAAAGACCGATGTACTTGTGGATGCCGAATCGGTCCACACCCGCAATATTGTAGCCCAAGCTACGTCGGTTGGCGTCAAGGTAACTCGCGACATCCTGCGTAGCACTCCAGAAGCTGGCGTAGTCGCCCGCGTAGCTGAACGACGAAACGAGGCAGCTGCCTGCCGGAACGGCGGAAAATCCAGATGCGTTGCGGGCGGCGTTGCCATAGTCACCGGGCGCACCAGACGTGGTGCTGCTTGTCCAGTTATCACCACCTGCGAGCTTGCCGGCATGATTGCCGCGCCAGTTTAAGGTGGTTTCATAGTTTGTTAGCCAATCCGAACCACTCACGGTTGCCTCCATCGTGTTCCATTCCGTATCGCTCGGCAAATGCCAACCCGCAGGACAGATGCCCCTGCGGTGGCCGTTAAATGTCACCGACACCGCGTTGCTCTCACTCGTATTCACACTGTTTTCTCCGTATGCCGTGTTGAACGTATCAACAGCCGCATTCCAGTTGTACAGCAAACCGTAGTTCATCGGCGCATACGTCGCCGAATCGTTATTGTACCAGCGGGCCTGCTTGCCTGTATTAGTGCAATTGGCATTGGAAGCCGGTATGAGGTACGTCCCCGTACTCGGCGATGTTGTAGTCCGCAGGTTCTCCTTGGTCCAGCATTGGTCGCCGATCTGCACCGTGTTATAGACGTTGCCCTCGTGGTCGGTGACAGTTGGCGTGCCAGGACAGGGCTGGCCATTCCCTACGGGGGAGGAAGCCTCTGTGGTGAAACTTACCTCCGTGCCGTAGCCTGTACCCTCACTGTTCGTGGCGTACGCCCGCACGTAATACGTAGTATTGGCGGTAAGTCCTATGATGTTGCTGGTGAAGCTGCCCGTGCCGCTACCGTCGGAGGTGTGGCTGTTGCTCACCGTCGGACTCTGCGAGGTGCTCCAACACACGCCTCGGGCGGTCACCGTGGCGCCGCCGTCAGAAGTGACGTTGCCGCCGCACGTGGCCGTAGTCGCCGTAATACCACTCACCGTGCCCGTGGTGACCGTAGGCAGCGAGGCGGAGCTTCCGCCACCACCCGAGGTGTCATCGCGGACACAGCGGACGCAAAACCCGTAGTCCTTAGAGTAGTAGTTCCGAGACACACCTGCGGTATTGTAGAACAGACCGCGGCCGTAGGCGTAGTAGCTACTGCCGTTCGTAGCACTCCAGAAGTCGGCGCCGTAGCCCGCATTGCTGAACGGCGATTCGTAATAGGTGCCTGCCGGAACGGCGGAAAAGCCCGAAACGTTGCGGTCGGCGTTGCCATAGTCACCGGGCGCGCCAGACGTGGTGCTGCTTGTCCAGTTACCACCTGCGAGCTTGCCTGCATGAGAACCACGATAGCCTGGACTGGTTTCATAGCTTGTCTGCCAGTTTGAACCGCTCACGGTTCTCTCCATCGTGCTCCACTCCGCATCGCTCGGCAGATGCCAACCTATAGGACAGATACCCCTGCGGTGCCCGCTGAAATTCACGTCCACCTCATAATACGCGTTTTCGTTCACGCTGGTCTCCCCGAACATCGTGTTGAATGTATCCACCGCTGCATTCCAGTTGTACAGCAGGCCATAGTCCATCGGCGCGTAGGTGGCTGAATCGTTATCATACCAGCGGGCCTGCTTGCCCGTGAAAGTGTTGTCAGCGCTGGCGGCCGGGATGAGGTACGTCCCCGTGCTTGGTGAGGTGGTCGTCCGCAGGTTCTCTTTGGTCCAGCACTGATTGCCAATCTGCACCGTGTTATAGACGTTGCCTTCGTGATCGCTTACCGTGGAGGTGCCGCAGGTGAACGTATTCCCTTCAAGTGAATCCAACCTTGCCTGCATCTGTGCCATCTGTTGCTGCAACTGCGCCAATTGGTTTGCTATAGCGCAAATGTCCACATCTCCGCATTGTGCTGCCGTTATGTACCCCGCATCATTGTTCAACTGGCTCACGTTTGTCGGGATGTTTGGCTTGTTCATAATCTGTGCTGCCCCATTGGTGGCATTCCAGTCGGCGTTTACCTGGGCTGGTACATCTGCACTTGTAATGAAACCGCTGTTATTGGTCAGTTCGTTAGTGGTGGTCGGCACTGTCACGTTAATAGTCTGGTTGGTTGAGGCATCTGCTGTGAATGTGCCAATGTCGCAGCCATTTTTCTGGATAGTCAGCGTGGCATTGTTGGCTGCCGCCGGAATCGTCGGCGTGTTCGTGAGATCGTTGTAGTTTCCAGTCGTGGCCACCGTGGCGAGAGTCGGTTTGTTGAGAATCATCTGCACCCCAGAGGTGGCATCCCAGTCGGCGGGCAGCTGTGTGATCTCGCCGCTGCTAATCGGAATTGTCACCGTGTTGCCACCGGTGATTGTCAGCTGGTCACCGCTCAACGAAAGGGTCTGCGGTGCCACTTCCGTGAGGTAACCCGCATCATTGTTAAAGGCACTCACATTGGTGGGAACAGTCGGAATTACAGGCTTGTTGATGAGGTCATTGTAGTCCTTGTCCCAAGCATTGAACTGCGGGTCGGTTTCGGTGTAGCCGGTGAGGTAGCCCGCATCGTTTGTAAAGGCACTCACATCAGTAGGAACAGTAGGGATATTAGGAGTGTTAGTCAGGTCGTTATAATCGCCACTGAAAAGCTCAGGCTTGTTCAGAATTTCTGCCACGCCTGTCGTGGCATTCCAATCAGCGTTCACCTGCGCGGGAACCTGCTCTAACGTGATGTAATTCGCATCATTCGTCAATTCGCCTACAGTTGAGGGGATAGTAGGTTTGTTCGTTAGCGAGTTGTAGTCGCCGTCAAAGCTTGCAGGTAACTTCACAAAGCTGCCGCCCGTGAGGAAGAGTGTGTCATGGCTGATGCTCAAAACTTGCTGTTCCGTGAAATTCGTCAGGTAGCCCGCATCGTTGTTGAAGGCACTGACATCAGTGGGAACAGTGGGAATGGTGGGTTTGTTGCTCAAATCGTTGTAGTCGCCGCTGAACAGAGTCGGCTTGTTGAGAATCTGAGCCGCACCGGAGGTGGCATTCCAGTCTGCGTTGACCTGTGCGGGAACTTGCGAAAGCGTGATGTAGCCCACGTTGTTCGTCAAGTCGCTGATTACCGCAGGAATCGACGGTTTATTGGTCAGGTCGTTATAGCTGCCCGAATAGGCCACCGCCGACAAATTCGGTTTGTTCGTCAAGTCGTTGTAGTTGCCACTGAAGAGGTTCGGCGTGTTGGTCAGATCGTTATAATTACCGCTGAACAGTGTCGGTTTGTTGAGAATCTGTGCCGCGCCGGAGGTGGCGTTCCAGTCGGCGTTAACCTGTGCGGGAACCTGCTCCAATGTGATGTAACCGGTGTCATTATTAAAAGCGCTCACGTTTGTGGGCACTGTCGGAATCTCTGGAATGTCATTGATCGTGATATAATTCGCATCATTTGCTAATTCGCTGACAGACTGAGGGATGGTCGGTTTGTTTGTCAAATCATTGTAATCCCCGCTGAAGCCGTTTCCCGCCTCCTTGGAATACAGCGCATACGGCACACTCAACAGCTGCTGCGTACTCGTGACCGTGTAGCTGCTGCCGCCGTTCGGGTCAGTTTCGGTTTTGAGGAAGAAGGGGCCGTTCGCCCAGTCGATGTCGGTGAATGTACCCTCCTGTGCCGTACCGCCGCCAATCTCCACAGTCAGCAGGCCGTTGGCGTTGGTGTTCGCGGAGTGCGTTTCCACATAGACAGCATTGCCATTTGCGCTCCCTTGCAAGATGCTCACGCGCACGCCCACCTGCGCGTCGGTGACTAATGCGTTGCTGGCGTTTCTCACTACCGCCTGGTAGGAGAACTTCTCCGGTGTCTGCGCGAAAAGGGAGACGGCGCAGAGCAGGAGGATTGCGATTAATGTAATTGTTCGTTTCATATTATTACGATTTAATTTGTATTTTCGTTTCTGTGTCCCAGGGCTCACTGCGTTCGCCCTGGGTTGACACGTGTCGGGCTTGCAGCCCTCTTGGAATAGCAGAAGATTGTGTCACCATGATTATCTGCCTATTACAAACCGTTTCCGCCTTCTGCCACAAACACTAAAAAATCGTGAACTTCATCTTATCAGGCGTGGAGGTTCTGCAATACCTATTATCCAAATAAGAAAGCCCACGATTACTCGTGAGCGTTTCTCGTCTTTCTTTTGGATAATAACGCTGAAAATTTTGCAGATTTCCACGCCAAAAAGAAAAGCGAAAACGCTTTATGTCAATATGTTAAACTGTCTGTTCTTTGTCCTTATTCTTTTGGGTTTGGTGAAAAATACGGGTTATAATTTAGGGTGCGAAAATACGAAAAATGTCAATCGTCCGGATTGTTTTGTTGGAGCATGAAGAGTTCCTTTTGCCGTTCAATCTCGCGGCGGAGTTCCTCTTTGGTTGGCATGTATGTCAAATACTTGGCCGCATACAATTGCTTGTTTGTCGCCAACGTTGAGAATCGTGCCACATCCGCATTGGTTTCTGCACAAAGGATAATGCCAATAGTGGGATTGTCGCCCTCACCACGTTTGTAAGTGTCGAACATTTTCAAGTACATATCCATTTGCCCTACATCCTGATAACTGACCTTAGTAGTCTTCAAGTCAATCAAAATGAAGCATTTAAGAATGTAGTTGTAAAATACAAGATCAATGTAATAGTCGTCGTCTTCCGTATGGATGTGTTGCTGACGGGTCACAAAGGCGTAACCCTTGCCCAATTCCATGAGGAAGTTTCGAAGATGATCTAAGAGAGATGTTTCCAACTCGGTTTCCGTGAGGGAGGCATCTTGGTTTAGACCAAGGAACTCCACTAGCATCGGATTCTTCACAAATGCGGATTTCTCTTTCTGATAATCGGCCGTCAGTTGCAACATCTCGTCCACAACCGTCGGCTTCTTCGCATCAGGAGTTTGCATGAGACGGTAATAGTACTGCGTGTCAATGTTGCGTTTCAAAGTCCTATAATCCCACTGTTGCAAAACGGCCTCCGTCATATACCATTGTCGGGCATTGAGGTCGGGCACGCGCATTAACCGCTCATAGTGCATCCATGATAGTTGAGGATATAAAGGGATGGCCATCTCAGATTCAGCCACCGACGTTGGATGAATTGAAGATTTTGTTGTTTCCAATTCAGCAAATGGCGTTTGCTGAATTATCGGCAGTTTGATTTTAGATTCAGCAAATAGCGTCTGCTGAATCTTATCCAGTTGGTGTTGGAAATCGGCAGGAAGTGCTGATTGTACTTGTAAGGCCTTGAATTCTAAATAAAATCTTCTTGAATTGCGTAAAGCAGATTCCGAGTATCCGCGACCAAACTCTTCTGTTAACGCTTTCGAGGCAAGCTCAATGACGTGTTTGCCATACTCGGCACGTTTGCTGCCATGCTGTTCTTGTTCCACAATGCGCCATCCAACCAGCCAGTTGCTGACTACCTGCATCAGATTTGCCGCACGGTAGCTATATTCACGCGCCGAACCGACGATTATTTTCAAGTCGCCGACAAAAGAAGATTCGTCTTGAGTAACAATAAGATTGGTTTTTGTTGTTTTCATTTCTCTTGGTTTGGTGAAAAAATCGGGTTAATATTTCGGTGGCGAAAATACGAAAATTATTCAGTTTACAACCGTAGAAACGCAAAATATGCAAAGGCGCGTCAACGGCACGTCTCCACGATTCCACAGGAAATCGTATCTTTGCCGCGCAAATGAAGCAGAGTAATGGTCTCGTTGTTGCAGCTTTTCTGGTCTTTTTTCAAGATAGGAACTTTCACGCTCGGTGGAGGTTACGCGATGATTCCGCTGATGGAGAAGGAGTTGGTGGATCGTCATCACTGGCTGACGAACGAAGAGTTCATGGACATTATCGCCTTGTCGCAGACGATGCCGGGAGTTTTCGCCGCGAACATGGCTGTGCATGTGGGATGGCGGCTGCGTGGCGTGCCGGGAGCGATATTCTCCTTGGTCGGCAACATTCTGGTGCCGATTCTGATTATTCTCGCTCTCGCGATGGGTTTGCACTATTTGCAAGGAAATGCGGTCGTGGAGGCTATTTTCAAGGGCGTGCGTCCTGTCGTGGTCGCGCTCATCGCCGCACCGGTGTTCCGCATGGCCAAAACCGCGAAAATCTCCCGTTACAATTTCTGGATTCCCGTGGTCGCCGCCCTGCTCATCTGGCTGCTTGGCATCTCCCCTATTTGGGTGATACTCGTGGCTGGAATAGGCGGTTTTATATATGGTAAATATCTGGAAAAGAAGGAGGTGCAGCTATGATTTTCTGGAAACTGTTCTATACGTTCTGCAAAATCGGCATCTTCAACTTCGGGGGCGGCTATGCCATGATCGCCCTCATCCAGAACGAGGTGGTGGAGAAGAACGGCTGGATGACGATGGCCGAATTTACCGACATTGTGGCTACCAGCCAAATCACGCCGGGACCCATCGGCATCAACGTGGCCACCTACGCAGGCTACACTTCTGTGGTTAACGCGGGTTACGACCCGATTTGGGGCGTGGCGGGCGCGTTCTTGGCATCCTTCTCCGTGATTCTGCTGCCGTTCCTGCTGATGCTGATTGTCAGCCGTTTCCTGCTGAAATACAAGGATAATCCTGTGGTTAAGACCGTGATGTCGGTGCTGAAGCTGACGGTCATCGGACTGATTGCCGCTGCCGCCGTCTTGTTGGTCAATACGGAAACTTTCGGCTCCTATGCGGATAATCCGTTGCAGTTTTTCCTCAGCATCGGGCTTTTTGCTGCGGCTTTCCTCGCCTCCCTGAAATGGAAAACCAACCCCATCCTGCTGATTGTGCTCGCAGGCGTGGTTGGTTTTGTCGTGTATTACGGAATAGGATAGGATACCTTCCGTTATCGGGTTTTGATTACTTTCCGAATCACCACACCTTCGGGCAGCTCTATGCGCAGCGTATAGACTCCGTCGGCGAAAGCGCTGAGATCCACTTCATTGTCATTGCGTTGGATAGCTAACAGACGGCCGGTCTTGTCGAGCACCGCCACGGAAAGCACGTTCTCGTGGTCAATGAACACCATGCCGCTCGTCGGGTTGGGATAGAGGGTCAACTCCTCCACTTCGTAATCGTTAACACCAGTCGTTACAACAACAGTTACGGTCGCGGTGGTGTAGCAGCTGAATGTTCCGTCAGTATATACTACCACAGTATAGGTGGTCGTTACGGAAGGCGACACTTCAATGGAAGATCCCTCCATACCATTGTTCCACACATAAAACCAATTGGGATTTCCTCCTAAATGGTCATAAATATGCGCGGTCTCACCCTGTTGAATATGTATGCTACCACCGAAATCAACCACCGGAGGTTCTGTAATGGTCAGATACAGCGTGTCCACCTCGGTGCAACCGTTGGCGTCCTCATAACTATGGGTGTAAACCCCGCTTTCGGTATAAGTCTCGGAATAGCCATCTGCCCAAGTGGGTGTATAGCTCCCACAAGATTCCCTGACGAAAGACATGTGTTCCGGATGGAGAATCGTCAAGTACAACGTCACTATATTCACATAGCCCAATTCGGAGATGACCTCTCCCGTATAGGTACCCGACTCAGTCAGCGTCTGCCCGTTCCATTCGTAGCTTTCACATGCCGAAACCGTTGTGTCGGAATAGACCGGCACCCCGTTATAGGCAATGTTGGAACGTACACCTGTGTGGGTGACATCGCGGGTGTGCTGCACGCAACTCTCCGCCATCACCGCCTCAATCTGGTAGAACAGGACATCGCTGCCAGGATTGTTGTCAGTGAAGGAGGTTAGCGTGGCGGGCATTGTCTGGATGAGTTGCAGGTTGTTGTTCGTCGTGCCGCGATAGAGCTTGTAGCTGGCGAACTCGAACCCCTCGTAAGGAGTCCATATTAGGTTCCAGCTGTTGCCAATGCCCTGATTGATGGTGAGATGCACCGTCTTGTGATACGCACTCATCGGGGTCTCGCCACCGCAGGAGTCGGCAGCGGTGATCTTGTAGCGCCAAGCCCTCACAGACGGGTCGGCGGTGACATCTTCGTAAGCGTTGGGGCCACCCGCCGGAACTACGGCCAGCAACTCAAAGACATTGGCCTGGTCGTTCTCGCGGTAAATCTGGTAGCTCACCACATCCGGGTCAGACAGTTCCTCCCAGATTACGAGGTTGTGGTCATTCTCCACACCCACCATGCAGATGGCCGGGGTTTCAGTTATCAGCTCGCTGAGGCCGAGTTGCACGGGTTCAGAAACTCCATGGCAGCCGTTCGCATCGATGGCGGTCACCCAATAGGAACCAGGTGTGGTGACGGTAATGCTCGCCGATGTCTCGCCGTTAGACCAAAGATAACTGCTATAACTGCCATTTGCCGTTATGGTTGCGGAGCTGGTCACGCAAGGAGAGAGCATACCGCTCACCGCGACCTCGGGTGTGAAGGCCGGAATAACGGTTACGTGCAGTTCAACGATACTGTCA
>JAEEGJ010006788.1_pt1 | contig 33831 bp, 33 predicted proteins | sample 8958761 | NCBI WGS metagenome assembly JAEEGJ01 (sample SAMN16246546, study PRJNA631951) | gut metagenome | biome: gut microbiome; feature: rumen; material: RS-attached | host: Bos | place: Iran: Karaj | collected 2018-10
TTTGGCTTCTGCACTCCCGGCTGCATATCAATTTTATCTTTGATATGGTCATATACTCCGGCTGGGTCATAAATATTAAAATGAGTTTTATTGATTTCTGGGCATCGGCGTGTAGCACGGCCAAGCATCTGTTCAAACAAAATGCGGGACTTAATGCATCTCATAAATACAAGATTTGAAATTGAAGGAACATCAATTCCTGTTGTAAGCAAATCTACTGTTACTACAACACTTGGAAATGCTTCGTTTTTAAACTGCTTTATAAGGTCTTCAATTTTCTTTTGATTTCCACCACCGGCACTTCCTGTAATTTTCATTACTGCTTGTTCCGGAAGTTCATTCTTTTCGCAAATCTTTTTGATGATATCAACAATCATATCTGCATGTTCATCGTTTACGGCAAATATCAAAGTTTTTCCGTGTGTATCGGGGGCATCAAGTGTAAGATATCCGTTTTCAAAAAGCTCAGAAAAAACTGCTTCATTAAATGGTCGAGTAATAATATCTCTATTGAACTTTTCTACATCGTAATCAACTTCATCTGGTTCAACTTCTGCTTTTACAACAGTTTTATTATTCGGGTCGTATTTATCTACAAGAGTGCCAACTTCAAAATGAATTCCGTTACGAGTTTTATCGGTAGAAATAATATACGGAACATCATGGTCACAAAGATAACCTTCGTAAACTGCACGGCGATATGAATAAGTATAAACAGGTTCCCCAAAAATCTGAGTTGTCTGCAACGCTGGAGTTGCTGTGAATCCTATTCTTACTGCATCAAAGTATTCTATAATATTTCTGTATTTACTCTGATAATCCAACTGGTCACGAAAAAACAATTCTTCGTCTGCCATTTCTTTATCAAGAATATAACCGCGATGTGCTTCATCAATAATTACTAAATCAAAATCAGTTACAGCTGGCATACGCTCTCCATCATTATACAGGATGCGCTGTACCATTCCTTGAACTGTAGAAATCTGAAGTTTTGTTTCTTTATCAATTACTTTTTCTTCAAGATTTTTAATATTGTAAATGTCTGTAAGTGGCTGAAGCTGATCCAGTTTTACTTCGCTGAATACATCAAATGCCTGTTTTCCAAGAGAGTTACGGTCTACCAAAAGTAAGATTCTCTTAAAGCGGCCGGTTTTCAAGAATCGATAAATCAAAGCTAGGAAAGTTCTTGTTTTACCAGTTCCTGTCGCCATGGCAAGAAGAATATTCTTTCTACCCTCTTCCAGAGCTTTATCAACTGCGTGAACTGCTTCTATCTGATACTCTCGAAGGCTCAAACCATCTTTATTCCGTAAAAATTCATCGTCATCAAGTTCTTCGTATTGCTTTTTGTAGATTTCAGCATTTCGCTCTAAAAGTTCTTCAATACCTATAGGACTCATCCATCCCTGTAATGCTTTAGGAGCTTCTGTTGGTTTTGTAAAATTGATGAACCAGATTCCAGATTTTGTTTCAAGCTGCTTAAGATATGGGCGGCCATTTGTTGCAAAAGCAAAAGGAACCTTATATTCTTTATTAACACCCCAGGTTCCCTGTACATAATCTTTATCTGAATCTTTTATAAGGCTTGCATATTCTTTACACTGCCCGTCAATTACACATGGAATATCTTTATGTTCGGCTTTTGCTTCAATTACACCGACAAGTTTCTCACCAATAAAAAGCGCATAATCTGCATAACCGTGATTGTAGATTTTAGAATCAGTCTGCCATTCTGCAATGGCCATGTTGTGCCCTTTCTGCGGTTTTGTATCATGTAATTTCTGATTAAGGATATTCGTATCACATTCCCAACCTACCTTACGAAGCTGATCATCAATCAGTTCACGAGTTTCTGCTTCTGTAAGTGGACGTGCCCTATTTGCTTTATAAGAACGATTCTTGCGTTCAGAAATTAAAATTTTTGGAACCTGTGCGGCCGCAACTGCAGCCTGTTCTATAAGCTGATTCTCTGTTTCATCATCCTGTTTTTCCTGAGGAGTAAAATCAGTCGGTTTCTTTATTTTTATGATGAATTTCTTTTTTGCAACTGCATTAAGTTTTTCAGGAGTTACATATTCTTTATATTCAGGATTTTTATTTGTTCCATAAGTTCCAGCAAACCACAAACAAAGACTATATGCAATTGGAAGGAGTTCTCTGACCAAAACAGAAGAATCCAAATCTTCATGAACTGCTTCATTTCCTATTTTTCTAAGGCGTGTAAAGGATTTAGCTAGAAGGTGACTTATGATGCCATAATCTTGAAGGGTGTTAATTCTTGTTATCTGGCTTACATCCTTTATGTTGCCTGTTGGACAAACAATATTGTCATATTGATAGATAAGGGTTGTTATCGTTTCACCTATTTTCCGAATTTTATAAAGGGCACCGTTCGGGTCAGTTTCACAATAAGCTTCCGCCAGCTTGCCTAACTTAGCCAGAGCAGGGAACTCCTTTTCAAAATAGTCAAAAGATGAAGTCATACAACCCTTTCCTTTCTGTGGTATTATTCTTTACATTATACCACAGATTTTGAAAAAAGTGTAAGAAGTTATCTGACCCCTTTATCTATTAACCTTTCCCACACTTTATGGGAAATGCCGCGATGACATATTCCTTTATCTCTTCTTTTGAATGTCCGTTTCGTGCCAGCCAGATTACGCTTGCAATTGATTCAGCTCCCTTGATTCCCGCCTTAAGGATTCCGTTGCAGACTGCAATCGTCATTACCGAATCATCCGTAAACTGCGGCTCACTGGAAAAAAGAGGAAGGTTTCCTACTCATGGCTTATTCCAAAATAATCCAAGGTAGCTTCCATTACATCCTGTGCGCTAAGACATGTTTCACGCAAAAAGCCGCGTTCATTCTTCCACTTCGCAATACCCCGGTAGTAGAACATCTTGAGCTCGTCCGTGATTATGAACGGAACAATGTTATGCTTAAGGCATTCTTTGAACATAATCAGGCGGCCAACACGACCATTCCCATCCTGAAACGGATGAATGGATTCGAAGCGTACATGAAAATCCAGAATGTCATCAAAAGTAATTTTTGATTTGGAATCATATTCCTTAAGCAGGGCCTTTATTGCACCAGCGACTTCCGCAGGCTTTGTGGTTTCCGTTCCCCCTACTTCATTCGCCATCATCTTATATTCACCAACATTAAACCAAGATTTCTGACTGTCTGTGGTACCGGATTTTAGAATGAAATGAAGCTGCTTAATAAAGCTTTCCGAAAGTTTTGTGTGGGCGCCTTCGATTATAAGGTCAATGCAGCGGAAGTGATTCACAGTCTCAACGATATCATCAACCTTTACCGCCTTATCGGTAACCCCAAGAGTTTTTGTTTCAAAGATAAAACGCGTCTGGTCATGGGTAAGCTTTGAACCTTCTATGTGATTTGAATTATAAGTAAGATCAACCTGAATTTTATGATAGATCCCGTCCTTAAGACCGGCTTCCTTTTCGCGTTTGAGAAATGCCAAAAGATTTTCTTCCACAGAAGAATGACGGGGCTTTCGGTCAGGCTTTTGTGCATCAGACGGAATCTTCCAGATTTTCCCTTCCAAAAGAGCCCCTGCAACACGCCCCTGAGCACAATAATTCCGGACACTGCGTTCGCCAATCTGCCACGCCCGAGCCACCTCTTCCACAGAAATATATTCAACCTTACCCATAGGAAAGATTATACCACATTATCGGCAAAATATAAAGGGTATTTTGACCGCAAAAGAGGGAGTTATTTTGCCGATAGAGGGTTTGGTATTATTCGGCAATGCTGCGGTTAAGAACATCCAGATCCTGATTCTTAAGTTCATTCTTCTCCCCAAGCAACATATTTCGGAAGAACTTTTCCAGATATTCTGTGTTCATGTAGATGCCTTTGGTCATGTTTGTATAATTTGCGCGAACCAGGGCGTTGCGGAAATACCAGTTTCCGTGAGCGCTCTGATGCCATACGCAGATATGAGGTTACGGAAACAAACGAATTCCTTACCCAGATGGAAAACCAGAGATGAATCAGGCTAGATATGCCCTTTATGTAGACGGAGTTCTGGTTCAGGACAGCTGCATGGATGAATCACAGAAAACAATTGTCGTGTTCAAGGGTGACACCGAGCGCGATGCAATAGTTCAATTCCTCAAACTGTCGGAAGGCACACAATCATATTTACATCTCAAACACAGGAGGAAGGCTTCGGTTCCGACTTTCATCCCTCAGAAGCAACGCAAACCCGCTGTACCATGGAGTTCACGAAATTCCTGAGGGAGAAAATGGGGAAAGGCCTCGGAATTTTGTAGACCATTCATTGCCCGATCAAGCAGTTTATTCCGCACCCTCCTTTACTTCTTTAGACGCTTCATCCTGATATTCCGGGAAAGCAGAAAGCATAGGCTCCTTGTCCTTTCCGTGAAGTTTCCTGTCCACATAATTCTTTGTGATTTTTGCCACAAGAGGACTTAGAGAAAGAACGCCTATCAAGTTTGGAATCATCATCAGGCCGTTAAAGGTATCGGAAAGATCCCACGCAAGAGAAAGACTCATTGTTGAGCCAAAGAATATAATCACGACAAAAATTAACTTGTAGATTATCTGTGTCTTTTCGCCAAAAAGATACTGCCATGCCGTTGCACCGTAATGACTCCAGCCAAGTACTGTGGAAAATGCAAAGAGAAGAATCGCAATGGCAATGAACTTAGGTCCAAATGCACCAAAAACCGTGGCAAAAGCCTCTCCAACAAGACCAGAACCGGCATTTGAAGAAATCATCTGTCCAGTTTCCAGGTCAACAAGTCCAGTAGAAAGCACCGCAAAGGCTGTCAGTGAGCAAACAACGATTGTGTCCGCAAAGACCTCAAAAATGCCCCACATTCCCTGACGTACAGGTTCCTTGACATTTGATGATGAGTGAACCATAACAGAAGATCCAAGACCTGCCTCGTTGGAGAAAGCGCCCCGCTTAAAGCCCCATGTTATAGCTTTCTGAAGGCCATAGCCCACAAGACCGCCGGCAGCAGATTTAGCCGCAAATGCCCCCTTGAAGATGGCCCTGAATACCGCGGGAACAGCAGAGATGTGAGTGAAAAAGATTACCAGTGCTCCAATGATATAGATTATCGCCATGAAGGGAACAAGTTTCTCTGTTACGGATGCAACTCTCTTGAGTCCTCCCAAAATTACGATTGAGGCGATTATAACGAGAGCAATTCCACATATCCATGTCGGAACTCCAAAAGCAGATTCCATGTTGCCTGCAATAGAGTTTACCTGACTCATGTTTCCGATGCCAAAGCTTGCCAGAAGACAGAACACGCTGAACAAAATTGCAAGAACCGTTCCCACAACTTTCATTCCCTTGTAGCTTCCGAATCCGTCCTTAAGATAATACATGGCACCGCCACGCCATTCACCATTGGCACCCTTGCGGCGGAAATAGATTCCAAGAACATTTTCTGAATAGTTTGTCATCATGCCGAATATTGCCATAACCCACATCCAGAAAATGGCACCTGGTCCACCAAGGATAATCGCCGTGGCAACACCTACGATGTTTCCTGTTCCGATTGTTGCGGCAAGTGCAGTACACAGGCTTTGGAACTGCGAGATGGCCTTGTTTTCTTTTCCGGTATGTGCGGTGATTTTTTTGTCCTTGAAAATGGCTCCTATTGTCTTTTTGAACCAGTGTGGAACATGAGTAAACTGAAATCCTTTGTTGACAATGGTCATTACGATTCCTGCCACAAACAAGAGCGCGATACCAAAGGTTCCCCAGACAACGGAATTAACCGAATCATTGATTTTTGCGATTGTCTCAATCATATGAGCCTCCTGAAAAAGAGTGAGTTTAAAATAAAAAAAGGCAGAACTGGAAATCCAATTCTGCCTCTTTGCATTGTTACCTGATTATAGCAAAAAAATAAAACAAATGTCTAGTCCTGAGACACATGACCGCTAAAATAACACTATCAAAAAAAATCTATTTATGATATAATTATTCAATCAACTTTGGAGGACTGATTTTAAAAATGCCCATCACTGATTATCTGGTTCGCAATGCAAAACAATATGGAGACGAGGTAGCGTTAATTGAATTGAATCCTGAACAAAAGGATACCCGCCGTGTTACATGGAAGGAATATTCCCTTATTCAGCCTAGTCCTGATGTAACTTACCGCCGTGAGATTACATGGCAGGTCTTTGACGAAAAGGCAAACCGCATGGCAAACATGCTTTTAAGCCGCGGAGTTAAAAAAGGTGACAAGGTTGCAATCCTTATGATGAACTGCCTTGAATGGCTCCCGATTTATTTTGGAATTTTAAAGACTGGTGCGATTGCGGTTCCGTTCAATTTCCGCTATTCGTCTAATGAAATAAAATATTGTGCCGACCTTGCAGAAGTCAATGTCCTTCTTTTTGGCCCTCAGTTCATTGGACGTATCGAAGCGATTGCCGATGACCTTGCCAAAAACCGCCTTTTGATTTACGTTGGCGAAAACTGTCCTACTTTTGCAGAAAGTTACCGTGAGCTTGTTGCGGACTGTTCAAGTGTCGCTCCTGACATAAAAATTTCCGACGATGATTTTGGTGCGATTTATTTTTCTTCCGGTACTACCGGTTTCCCAAAGGCAATTTTACACCGCCATCGTTCACTGATGCATGCGGCAACTGTTGAGCAGAAGCACCATTCAACTTCAAGGGACGACTGCTTCCTCTGCATTCCTCCGCTGTATCACACTGGAGCAAAAATGCACTGGATGGGTTCACTTGTTGCAGGAAGCCGTGCAGTTCTTTTGCGCGGAACAAAACCCGAATACATTCTTGATGCCGTAAGCAAGGAGCACTGTACCATCGTGTGGCTTCTGGTTCCCTGGGCGCAGGACATTCTTGACGCAATCGACAGGGGTGACATAAAGCTTTCTGACTACAAGCTTGACCAGTGGAGGCTCATGCACATTGGAGCTCAGCCTGTTCCTCCGAGTTTAATCAAGCACTGGAAGGAATACTTCCCCAACCATGCATACGACACGAACTATGGCCTTTCAGAATCGATTGGTCCGGGTTGCGTTCATCTTGGCGTGGAAAACATTCACAAGGTTGGTGCAATCGGTGTTCCGGGTTACGGCTGGGAATGCAAGATTGTTGATGACAATGGAAACCCAATCAAGCAGGGTGAATGCGGTGAGCTTTGCGTAAAGGGTCCCGGTGTCATGGAATGCTACTACAACAACCCCGAGGCAACTGCAGAAGTGCTTAAGGACGGATGGCTTTATACGGGTGACGTTGCAAAGCAGGATGAAGACGGTTTCATCTTCCTTGTTGACCGCAAGAAGGACGTCATTGTTTCCGGTGGCGAAAACCTTTACCCTGTTGAAATCGAAAACTTTATCCGAAAATTTGACAAGGTGAATGACGTTGCAGTCATCGGACTCCCGGACAGGAGGCAGGGTGAGATCGCCGGTGCAATCATCAGCATCAAGCCGGGCATGACCTGTACGGAAGAAGAAATGAACGAGTACTGCATGGAATTGCCGCGCTACAAGAGGCCGAGAAAAATCATCTTTGCCGATGTTCCGCGCAACCCGACAGGTAAAATAGAAAAGCCGCTCTTGAGGAAAATGTACGGCAAGGAGCATTTGGTCGCATACGAAAACGAAGGATGATTTTTTTCAATTCTTTCATAATCTACCATATTACAGTTGAATAATATTTGATTTTACATTATTCTTTATTATATGGTTTATGCGTCACTTGCACTCTGTCTTATACCGCTGGTAGTTTTGTTTATCTGCCTGGCATTGCTTGTGCAAGACTTTAAATGTTCAAAAGGATTATGGGCTTGTGCTCTTGGTTTGCTTGCCGTAATTCCTTGTGTTTTGCTGCACATGTTCTTCATCGATTCAGGTGGATTGCCGGTGCAGTCCTTGGTTGCATTGCTGCTTGAAATGCTACTTGTTGCATTGATTGAAGAGTCGATGAAATTCGCAGTGATGTTTGCCATGCCCGCACGCAAGAGTTCGCTTCTTGCATTTTTTTCGTATTCGATGTTGTGCGGATTTAGTTTGGGATGCTTTGAAACGCTTGTATATATACTGACAGGAAAAATCAATGCGGGTGGCCTTACCTTTGTGTGGAGGCTTCCTACAATGCTGATTCACATGGCATGTACGGGTCTTGCGGGTATGACGGTTTTTTCAATCCGAAAAAAATCTGTAAGAATTTTGCCATTTTTATTTGCAGTTTTGTTCCATGGGGTGTATAATTATTTTGAGTTGTTCAAAGATGACTTCCGCCAGTACTTTGCGTATGTGGTGGTTCTGATAGCCCTGTTTGAATGCAGGATACAATATGCCAACTTGAAATCCAAATTCGAGGAATTGAGTTTGGTAGAAACTGATAAAAGTATAAAAGGAGATGTGATCAAAATGAGCGAAGAAAAGAAATCATTTTGGAGCAAGTTCAAAGGAGTGTTTGCAAAAAGTGAAGAGCCAGTTGAAGGATCGGCCACACCTGAGCAGACTGTATTTGGAAGTACTGCAGAAGAAACCATCGTAGACAAGGTTGAAGAGACTGTACATGAAGCAGTTGAAGAAGTTGCTACTGAAATTCATTCTGTAGTCGAAGAAAAAAGGGACTCGTTAAGTTTCAAGAACAATTATCCGAGAATAGATAATCTGTTCAATGACGATCATGATATGGGAGGCTCTATGTCTGAATCAATCAAACCAACATCAGTTGAGCTTACAGAAGTTGCAGACAAAGCAAAAACTGATGCAAAGAAGACGGTTACACGGGCTAAGACCGGTGCAAAGAAAACAACCGCAAAGGCAACTGCTGGTGCTAAAAAGACAGCAAAAGCAGCTGACAAAAAGGCTACCGCAGCCAAAAAGACTGTAAAGAAGACTGCTACAAAGGCAGCTAAGACTACAGCAAAGGCCGCAAAGACAACTGCCAAGAAGGCTACAACAGCAGCAAAGAAGGCAACTACAGCCAAGAAACCAGCAGCTAAGAAAGAAACTGCTGCCAAAAAGGCAACAACTGCCAAGAAGCCAGCAGCAAAGAAGACAACTGCTGCCAAAAAGCCAGCCGCTAAGAAAGCTACTGCTGCTAAAAAGGCAACAACTGCCAAGAAGCCAGCAGCAAAGAAGACAACTGCCGCTAAGAAACCAGCTGCAAAAAAGACAGCTGCAAAAACAACAAAAAAGACAACAAAATAAGTTGTAGCCCAGCGTCACTAAAATACTCAAAAAACGGTCTCAACATATTGACTATCTTTTGAGTATGCACTATAATCTTGCACATAACGACGCTGGGTAGAGCAGTTGGCAGCTCGTCGGGCTCATAACCCGGAGGCCGTAGGTTCGAGTCCTACCCCAGCTAAAGAGTCCCACCTGAAAAGGTGGGTTTTTTATTTTAAAATCTGTAGGACTCGAAGTGTAGTGAGCGCCGACCAGGGGGAGGAAAAGCCGCCATGGACGGCGGCGTCAGCGAGTGCAGCCGGGCTGGAAGGAGCAAACACGACGTTTGCGACTGGAAGCCGAGTCCTACCCCAGCTAGAAGAGAAAGCTCCTGTTATTATGCAGGAGTTTTTTGTTTTTAAACGGATTTGGGTAGGACTCGTATTGCCAGCGAAGCTTCAAGGCAGTGTAGTGAGCGCGCCGACAGGCGAAAAGGCGACAGGAAGTCGCCGCCAGCGAACGGAGCCGGGCTGGAAGGAGCAAACACGACGTTTGCGACCGGAAGCCGAGTCCTACTTTCCCTGTGCAATTCCCCTGAAGTCATCCAGTGTTTTGTAGCCTTTTCTTTTCATGAATGAGGTCAGGCCCTTTACGATTTTTTTGGCAACGTCGGGGTCCACACAAACTGCTGTTCCAACCTGAACGGCGCTGGCTCCGGCCATGATGTATTCAACTGCGTCCTGCCATTTTTCTATGCCGCCGATTCCGACAACGGGCACACGTTTTGATTCCGGGAGCTTGTTGATTGCTTCCACCACATCATAAACTATGCGCAATGCAATTGGTTTTATTGCGGGACCACAGTAACCTGCGCGGATGTTGTCAAAGAAGGGCTTTCCTGTTTCTATGTCTATCGCTGTTGACTGGAACGTATTCACAAGGCTCAGGGCATCGGCTCCGGCTTCTATGCAGGCAAGGGCAACAGCACGGATGTCGGGTGCATTGGGAGAAAGCTTTACCATAAGGGGCTTTTTGGTTGCCTTGCGGACTGCTTCAACACACTCACGGGCAACATTTGGATCCATAGACCATGCCTGACCGCCCGCCTTTACGTTGGGACAGCTGATGTTCAGTTCTATCATCGGAATGTCGCTTTTGTCCGCAAGTTCAATTGCCTTGATGTAGGACTCAATGTCATGCCCCGCAATGTTGATTATGCAGGTGACGCCAAGGGTCATCATATTCGGAAGCTGAATCTTGCTCACTTCCTCCATGCCGGGATTTTGAAGTCCAATTGAATTGATGTCTCCACGGCTTTCCTCGATTACACGCTCACCAGAGTTTCCGTCCCTCGGCTCGAATGTAGTTCCCTTGGAAGAGATTCCACCCCACCAGCTGATATCCGAAACGCCACGGTAAATCTGGCCGTAACCGAATGTTCCAGATGCGGCAATCACGGGATTCTTAAAATGAACGCCTGCAATGTCCACGCTCAAATCCGGTTCAACATTTTCTTCCAGAGGCTTGTTTCTTGCACATGGTGACGGGAACTGAATCTCTGTTGAATCAAAGACAGGACCTTCCTTGCACACACGAACGGTTCCCTTTGTCGTCTGAATCGTACAGCCAAGACATGCACCCAAACCACAAAGCATCCTGTGTTCAAGACTAAGGTAGCATTTAACCCCGGCTTCTGCGGCTATCTTCTGGACATAGGCAAGCATGGGGGTTGGTCCGCAGGCATACAGAGTTGTGTATCCGTTTTTCCTGATTGTCTCTGCATCTATTGCGGCAGGCAGCATTCCCTTTATTCCCACACTTCCGTCATCTGTTGTTACCGTAAGTTTGTCCGCCGAGATATGCTCAAGTCCATAGGAACCTGTCTTAAAGCATGCGTAAAAATCATAGCTTTTTTCCGGAAGGGTTGAGGCAAAATTGGCAACAGGAGCTATTCCTATTCCGCCACCTATGATGCATGCCTTTGTCTTTCCCTTAACTGGTTCCGGCTCTTTGAACGGCATTCCGCAGGGACCTGTAATCATCAGGCCCGCACCAGGGAGCATGTGGCATAATTCGCGTGTTCCCTCGCCTTTTTCAAGAATCAAAAACTGGAGCACAAGCCGTCGCCTTCCACTTCCCCGGTATTCCATGGATCGATAAACTGAAATTGGCCTCTTGAAGTAAACGGAACTTGCGGCGCTCCTTATCATGTAGAACTGACCTGGCTTTGGAATCAGCTGGCTCTTGCGTTCAAGCTCCACGACCGTCTCCAAAAGGTAAACGTCCTTCTGCCCTTCAATTTGCTTTACCACACTGACAGGTACAATTCCGTTAAACTGAATGCCTTTTCCATCTTCGTCTATCAACGGCTCATCAAGCATGTTCACTCCTACAGTTTTGCTTTTGCGGCCAAGAGGTCATTTTTTGCATTGATTGAGGCAATCGCGGCTGCATCGGCTATATCTTTCATCGTTAGTTTTGATTCATTCTGTTTTTTAATGCATTCCTCGGATTTTTTCCACGCACAGAGGATTCCCCTGGATGAATTGACCGTTCCACCTGCCTTTAGTAAAAGTGTTGCGGCAATTCTGGCATCCCCACCCTGAGCCCCGTAACCTGGAATCAGGAAAAATATGTCGGGATAGGTTTCGCGGAGGACTCTGGCATTTTCTTCTTCCGTACAGCCAACCACCGCACCAATGGGAGAACAGGTCTGTCCCGGATATGATTCATTCATCTTCTGAGAAAGACGGTTCAACTCGGCGCCCACTCTGTCCAGAACACGACCGCCATCTTTAAGTTCAAGGTTTTCCAGATCATTCATTCCGGGATTGCTGGTTCTTAGGAGGACAAAAACACCCTTTCCCTTTGACTTGCAATATTCCGTGAACGGTTCAAGAGTTTCAAAACCCATGTAGGGATTTACAGTCATGATGTCGGTTTCAAAATCTCCGGTAAAATGAGCGCGGGCATAGGCCTTCGCCGAAGCCGCTATGTCACCCCGCTTTACATCACTTATGCATATAAGCCCTGAATCTTTTACAAGCCTGAGGGTCTGGGAATAGACCTGCATTCCTTCTAAACCCATGGCCTCGTAGTATGCCGCCTGAACCTTAAAGCAACATGCCGACTGGTCGCTTTTTACCCGCTGAATGATTTCCTTATTGTAGGCAAGAACAGCCTGAGCCGGTGAGGAATAAAGGGAGGCCACTTCTTCCGGAATATAGGAAGGATCCGTGTCCAGACCCACGCACAGGGGACCGTTTTTGGCAGCCAGCTCCTGTAATACCTGCATGTTGTGTTTCATGTTTATTCAAGTCCTATCATCAAATTATTTCTTGTAATTGCGCTTTACCTTTAGGGTTGTGGTCATCTCAAGCGGCTTTTCAAGGATTGTGATTTTGGTTATGCGCTGATATGGAAGCAGGGTTTTGTTCACTTCCTCTACATCCTTCTTGATTTCGTTGTAGACCACAGTTGCATTGGCACCATCACGTTCAACACCCAGCCTCTTGAACAGGTCGTCTGCCGGGTAAATGAGGGCCTCAAGTTCCTCACTCTTCTTAACCTCATCCGCAATGTATCCCTGAACGGTTATCTGCTGCACATCAGACTGAAGCTGGAACTTGTCTTCGATTTCCTCAGGATAAACATTCTTACCGCCTTCAGTTACAATCATGTTCTTTACGCGTCCTGAAAGCATGAGGTAGTTTTCGCTATCCAGCCATCCCAAGTCACCGGTCTTGAACCAGCCGTCTTCCGTAAACATGAGCGAAGTTTCCGTAGGCATGTTGTAGTAGCCCTGCATGACCATGGGACCCTTTACCGCAATTTCACCTACACCGTCTTCGTTGGGATCCAGAATCTTCATCTGCATGTAGTCCACAAAGTATTTTCCGACGCTTTCTATCTTAAAGTGATGAACCGGATTCAATGCAATGATTGGGGAAGTTTCGGTAAGTCCATAGCCCTGAACAAAATCGATTCCCATTTCGTTGTACAGCTTGAACACGGACTTTGCCAGAGGACCTCCACCACAAATGGCGATACGGATTGTGGCAAGGTTTGCCTTTTCCAACACAGACTTGAACATCTTTTTGCCCGGATTCACCTTGAACACTTTCTTGACAAAGTAGGAAATTCCCATCAGGAAGCGGATCAGGCCATAGACAAAGGCGCCCTTTTCCTTTACGCCCTTCATTATTCCCTGAATGAGCTTGTTGAACAGCATCGGGACGCCAAGGAGCATTGTGATTTTTCCTTCCTTGAGCTCGTGCATAAGCCTGTTGACTGCCATGCTCTTTCCGAATACGACTTCCGCACCAACGCTGATTGTTTCGATAAAGACCGCAAGCATCGTGTAGGCATGGTGGATTGGAAGGAGGGCATAGAAGACGTCGGTATGATAGATGGGCATGTGGGTCTGGGCGATGTAACAGTCGCTTACAAGGTTCTTGTGGCTAAGCATAACACCCTTGGGTTTGCCCGTGGTTCCGCTAGTAAAGAGTATGGCGGCGGTTTCATTTTCTTCCGGGCGCTTAATCTCCGGGTCTTCATCCGTGCTCAGGTTATAGACATATTTGTCCTGATATTTGGGCGAAAGTGCATAAACCTTGTATGAGGCGCTCTTTTCTATATAACGCTGGTATTTTTCGTCATCAACAAACAGGTATTTCGGTTCCGCAACAGACAGAAGGTTTTCCTGTTCTTCTATTTTTAGGGCATAATCCAGAGGACACACGATTGCACCTGCGTAAAGGGCCGCAAGATAGACCACAGCCCACTCCGGGGAGTTTTTTCCGGTAACAGCAACCCTGTCTCCGTGCTTTACACCGTTTGCCGCAAGCCATTTTGAAAGCTGAACGATTTTCTCATGAGCCTGTCGGTATGTCAGAGTGTTTTTTGCTCCATTCGGGCCTTCAAAATCGGTAAAACAGGCTCGGTCTGGATAGCGTTCCGTGGTAATGTCAAACATTTCCGGAATTGTGGGCCATTCTCCGTTAAAGACTTTTCCCCTGTAGTCATCAAGGAACTTAATTGGATCATGGATTTTCAATTTACTCATTTTTAATACTCCTGAAGAAAAAAGTTCAACCTATACATTATCTCACAAAAAGCCCATTCTGTCAAAAATTTATGGAGTTATTGGCGGGAATTTGTCATACGGCTATAAAACCCAGATATCGATGGTTTCTATAACTTTCATTACCAAATGGTTTTTACCGAATATAATGGTATATTTCCATCAGTTGTTATTATTGTCAAATCGTTTTCAATGGCTTGTGAAATCAGAATTCTATCAAATGGATCATTGTGTTTCACATCTTTTTGGAAGGGTAAATTCCTGACTTTGTTAAAATCATCAAGTGTTATCGGGAGTTTTCTAAATCCTGCTTTCCTACACATTTCATCTATTTCGTATACTGTATGCGTAAATTCCAATTTCTTTAAACTCTGCTTTATGGAAATCTCCCAAAACGAAGCATAGCTGTAAAAACAAATGTTTGATTCAATTATTTCTTTTGCTTTTTCTGATAATCGTGCATCTCCAAATAAATATCAAAGAATTGTATGAGTATCAAGCAGGTATTTCATTTCATGTACTCCGCAAAATCTTCCAATGGTTCGTCAAAATCTGGGGACATATAAAACGAGTCATTTTTCCAAATGCCATAAAGAGATTTCTTTGGGGTTACGGTATCATCTTCTGGAAATTTAAGTTTAATAAGACGAATAAAATCTAAAACCTCACTTATTGCGGCATGAGGAAGAGTTTCTATTTCTTTTTCCAATGCTGCATACGGCATATCATGTACCTCCTGTAAATCAAGTATATTTTATTTTACCACGATAACTGGGAAAAGTCGACATGGAGTGTGGTAATTTGGGTGTTATATAGAGATTCTTGATTAGTTTGTTTATTGTCGGAGTTGATTGGTGAGTGAGGAAAGAGGTTGTCACGCGGATTCGATTTTGCTACGCAAAATCCCGTGAGAGAGATGTCTGGCTGGATTTGTTTTCATCTTGCTGACTGGCATTCTGCTAATGAGCTCAATAGTTTCATGTCTTAATGTAATTACTTTCTTTTTCTTCATCAGGAACTATCTTTATGGTTTCTTTGTTTTGTTTAAAATATGTATAACTAGAATCATATTCAGAATTGTTTTTATCATCTTCATCTTTATTCCCAGGACTTCTTGTAAAGAAAAAAACTGTAAACAAGACCAAGAAGAGTAAAAGAACAAGAATTATAAAAATCTTCAGCAGAAAAAAATTTGACAATGCAGGTATTTTAAAATTTATCAAGTCTAGGATTAAAAGTATGATATGAAAAACAACCAATCCAAATGAACATATACTGAGTAACATTGAACATAAAAGAGCTATCTTGCTTACGGAATAATCATACGCTTTCGTTACTAAAAGACACTTACTAAACTCTTGCTTATTATTAGTATCAAGATGTGATTCAAAGAGTTTGCCGATACAGTCCTTTTCAAGAAGACTAATATGTCTTTCCCAGTTCTTTTGCCAGAATTTTGAACCCTTTTGAACTAAAAGCCATGCAACACAAAAAATAAAGCAGATAAACGACATAATACAAAGTACAACCTTTGCTGCAAAGCTCATTTTTAGAATTGCACTAATTCCAATGGCTATTTTTGATCCATCCTCATTTTTTAGAAAAACATTGAATAAAGCCATGTATGCGCCGAATGATGCTACAATAAATCCCCAGAAATATAGACCTCGACTCCAGAATCTATCAATTTCTTTGTCACGGCATGCGTTTGCAACCTTAAAAGCCTTTCCTATAATGTCATCCTTAGTAGAATTCGTCTCGTTGGAATTGTTATTAGGGAAGTCTATCAGTTCTTTATATGTTTTTTCAACCATCTAATTCTATCCCATATTATTAATACATTCTTTTGACTATCATGAATAATCTTTAAGTATTTTTATAATACTTCCTTATAATCAGGATGACAGGAATTTTTGCACCCATCACACCAAGATACAAAGGCATTTCGACCGAAGTCTAATTTGCCTTTGCTATGATTTACTGCTGTAATTTAATTGTGGAATATTTTGAAAGTATTCTACAATTTTCAACAGGATCATTCATTCTACCACTAGACTTGATTGTTGATCCAGCATAGAAGTCCCAAATTACTTCTGTATCCTGGAATACAATATACTCAAGATTTTCATACTGAGCACATTCAACACAATTAATGTTGTCTGGCATTTTTATGCTTTTCAGCATTGATCCATATATCGATGGAACACGACCATTTTTTACTGTAACATGTGACAAGTCCAACCTAATAGGTGGAATGTCTTCACGTCTTTCATAGTAATATGTGAATCGTTTGTTCAATGCCTGCTGAATCTTTGTCAAATCAGTATAAGTGAATTCTCCTGCAATTATGCAGTCCTCTGAAGAGGTATAAATCTTTTCGATATTTGAGCTATCATATTTTGCCCAAAATGCATAAAGATCTACATCTCCGGTCTTTCCAGCATTCCAGCCAGAAATTTGATTTTTAACATAGCAGTCTTCTGTTGTATGCCATCCAGCAAAAATCCTTTTGTCTTTTGTTGGAGTTACAAGTTCAACTGCATCTTCAATTGTATATACTGTATCCACATTTTCTGGAAGAGTTCCTCCATCAACATGATATACAATATGATATTCAATTATAGTCCAACTTTCATCAAATGTTACATTGTCAGAAACAATATAATCTGTTGTGAGTTTTGTTGAACCATTGAACCAGCCGTCAAGACTGTATCCTGTCCTTCTCAAAACTGGTATTTCTGAACTTGCCAGCTTTTGTCCCGTGTACTTTTTTATGCTGGGTACCGTTCCGTATGCCGAAGTAAACGAAACTGTCGCCGTCTGCCATTTTGCATATAGGGGGACATCGGCGCTTATTTCATCTCCCGCCTGTGCCTGGATTCCGGTTCCATTGTCATCATCGTCCTTTTCATAGAACCAGCCAAGGAATGTGTAGGGGCTGCATGTCATGGCATTCAGGTTTTCTTCCGTCAGGGTCTGGTTCAGTTCCCTGTCAAAGCTTTGCGGGACGGTTCCAAACTTGCTGTGGTAAGAGACTGTTGCCGTAGCGGCCCAGTGTGCGGTAAGCGTTACGTTTCCTGCTACCTGATATTCGCCTGCAACGGCCTTTACATTGTTGACATACCAGCCCTTAAAGACCCATGTCCCGTCAGAAAGTGCGGGCAGCTGTGATTCTGTTAGGATTGTGTTTTCTTCAACAGAAATCGCTCCCGGTGCCGTTCCATGTTCGGATGAATATGTAACCGTGTAATAAGTTGCCTGTGCTTCCGGCTCTGGTGTCGGCGCAGGTTCTTCGACTTCTGCCTTACATGAAATAAAACCAAATGTCATGAGTAAAATGCCGGTTAAAATGATAATTCTGCTTTTCATGGTCAAACTCCTTGTCAGTGTGTTGCTACCTTTGCACCCCAAAATTGATGCAAAAATACTTCAATTGAAGTTATTCAACATATTATAATCCGCATTTTGCGTACTGGTCAAGTAAAAAAACCGCACTTTGAAGTATTCTGTAACCATGGGCAATAATTTCAAGGAAAATCTTAAAGAACTATTGGACTATGAAGATATGACGATAAAGGAACTTGCGTTTAAGACAGGTATTTCAAAACGGTCCATTGAAAACTATTTGGGTGCACGAGCATCAATGCCACCCGCCGATTATGCCTGTAAAATAGCCTCTGTCCTAAACACAAGCGTTGAAGCCATGGTTTATGGAAGCAAAAGTCCGGTCCCATCCGCAGAAGACATAAAAATCCTTGAGCTACTCAGACAGGTATCCGTTGCCGACAAATCAGCCCTCCTGCACATCATGGAATCCATAACACGATGATTGTGTGATTTAAGTTGATTTTTTCCGCCCATTAATCCCTAGTATAATTTTTCACTCAAGCCCGACATTTATTTCCAGCCTTCCCATGTTTTTTGGGCAAGACCTACCGTCGCCAGATTCTTTCCATTGCGGCACACGGGCTGTTTTAGGAGTTTAAGCTGGTTTTCAAAGAGCTTTTCGGCCTTTTCCCCGTCTTCAAGATAGGCAATGCTGGCATAATCCTTTGACTTTGTGTCGGTCATCGCTTCGATTGCATCTGTCCTGCTTCCTGCCTCCCTGGCAATTGCATCCACCACGCTGTCAAACTCACCGCGGCTCATCTCCTTTTCCTTTAGGTCAACGAACTGAAATTGAATGCGCCGTTCCTTGAAAAAACGCTGTGCAGTCTTAACGTCAAAGTTTTTGTTTGTCCCGAAAATCTGTATCATGCGGAAAGTCTAGCATAATTGCAGAAAAAGGTGTATTGGATTTCACACCATCCCTTACACCTTCAGAACCGCTTTCCATTCACCTTCTTTAAAGCCCGTGCAGACTGTATCGTCCGTTACAAGCAAAGGTCTTTTTACCAGCATGCCGTCACTTGCCAAAAGCTTAAACTTCTCGTCCTCGCTCATGCCCGGGAGTTTTGTAGAAAGTTCCATCTCACGGTAAAGGATTCCGCTGGTATTAAAAAACTTTTTAAGCGGTAGCCCGGATTTTTTATGCAGCGCACGCAATGTCTTTTCGTCCGGATGTTCACCCTTGATGTCGATTTTCTTGTAGTCCACACCCTTTGCCTCAAGCCAGGCAAGAGCCTTTTTGCATGTGGAACATCGGTCGTAACAATAGACTTTGATCATGGGAGACTCCTTTTTATTTTCTTGAATGGAACAAAACGCAAGTTGAAGTTGCGATTTGTACCGTTTTTAGGCATTTCAGCTATCATTTCACCGTCTTTACAGCCCGTGCCCGTGCGGTGGCTTCCTGCGTCAAATCCTTTATGATTTCACTTGCGATGATTAGGCCTGCTACTGACGGGACGAATGCGTTGCTTCCGGGGATGTCGCGGCGTTCCGTGCATTTGTGCTGGGCTCCCGGCGGGCAGATACAGTGCGCTCGGCAACTGATTGCCATGTCCTCAATCGGGCGGAGAGCTTTTTCCGTGGAATAGACGACTTTTACGTCCTTGATTTTGCGTTTCTTACATTCCTGCCTCATTACGCGGGCAAGCGGACAAACTGAAGTCTCTGAAATATCCGCCACCTTGAACTGAGTCGGATCCATTTTGTTTCCGGCTCCCATGCTGCAGATGATTTTAGTTCCGGCTTCCTTTGCCTGCATAATCAGGTTGATTTTGGCGGTGACTGTATCTACGGCATCGACGACATAATCATATTTCGTAAAGTCAAATTGGTCTCGGGTCTCAGGAAGATAAAAGCATTTGTGGACGTTCACTTCGGCCTTAGGATTGATGTCAAGGATGCGCTCCTTCATCACGTCGACCTTGTATTTTCCAACAGTCGAATGGGTGGCAATAATCTGCCTGTTCAGATTTGTGAGGCAGACTTTATCATCATCAACAAGATCAATATGCTGAATCCCCGAGCGGACAAGGGCCTCAACCGTATATCCGCCTACTCCGCCAATCCCGAATACGGCAACGTGTGCGGAGTTCAAAATCCCCATCGCCTCCTTGCCTATAATCAATTCCGTTCGTGAAAACTGATTTAACATCCGATTTCCTCGTGCCTGGTTCGCATTGCAAGGATGCAGTCCTGAATTACATCATTCAACTCAACTCCCATTAGCTGAACTCCCGCCTTGATTACCTCACGGTTACAGCCTGCCGCAAAATTGAGGGCCTTGAATTTTTTTGTGACGGACTTTACTTCCATGTCGGTTACGGATTTACTGGGGCGCGCCATGGCACAGGCAAAAATAAGACCTGTAAGCTCATCAACCGTGTACAAGACTTTTTCCATTATGTGCTCCGGCTTTACATCCACCGTGATATTCCAGCCGTGGCTCTGGACCGCATGAACAAGCTGCTCGTCAATCTCCGGATAATTTGATTTTTCCGCGCTGAATATTTCAAGGCATTTCGTGCAGTGACTTTCCGGTGCAAGTTCAAAATCAATGTCATGAAGGATGCCCACACTTTCCCAATAATCGGGGGACTCGCCATATTTTTCCGCAAAATAACGCATCGCAAGGCCCACAGTTTTACAATGCCGCAGCAAAGTCTCGCCGTGCACATATTTCCGCAACAATTCAAAAGCAGTATCTGGATTCATTTTGTTTTCCTATTTAAGAGATGGGTAATTATAGCAAAAATACAAAATATGCTCTACTAGCTGGGTTATTTTTGGTTCACTGATTATCGGGATCTACCTTCTCAGCATTGAATTTCCTTCTGCGTCATCTCCACAGTTTGCTCATCCGTCTCTCCGCCAAAATATTTTTCCAGCACAGCCTTGAACACCCGAGCTTCCTTTTCATATTTTGAATCATGTCCAGATGCAAGCAAAAAGAGGGTCATGGAGGATTTGAGTTTTAAGTCGTCGGGGTAGCCCATAACCTGAGTTGCATTGTTTGACTCAAGGGCAAGGAGACTTTCCGAAATCTCCACAAGATGCGAGCGAAGCAGATCGTCCGCAAGATATTCCCGCGCTTCTTCAATGCCTTTGATTCCATAGTACTGTGAAATCTCACTGAATCCAAGGCCCTCCAGTTGTGGGAAGATGTACCACATCCAGTGGCTCCGCTTTTCTCCTGCACGGATTTCGGCAAGGGCAGTTTCGTAGTCGTGTTCCTGGGCTTTTTTGAATCGGGTTAGGTCGTGGGGCATAGGGGTCTCCTTATATTGTTTTCAATAGATTTCATGTGCTCCATAAAATCGGAATACTTTTCTTTTGTTATCTTCAGATCATATTCCTCTTTTGTCGGCCACCAGTTTTCTTCACTCATCGCCTACCGCTCCTCCTCATATTATACCACACTTTTATCATCTATGCAGAGGCATTTTATATAATCTCCTCAACAATCTTTTCCGCATCGCAGCAATATAAATCTGCTCCGCTGAAGGGATTCATCTCCACTAGACATAGTTTTCCATGACTTTCACAGACATCAATTATATAGGCAAAATCATTTTGGCTTTTTAAGTCTGCTATTTCTTGAGCGAATTCCCAGCCATTATTCTCTCGTATTGCGACAAGACCTTTTCTTCCATCCGCCAAGTATTCACAACCTGTTACAATTTTATCATTTATGCATACGAACCTATATTCTTTTTCTATTTTCCTAACTTCGGCAATTACAATTTCCAAATCCATGTTTGAATGATAAAATCCATAGTCAAAATGAGCCGGAGTAATGTTGTTCTTATCCAAAATTCTGCCGCTGAATTCTTTTAACGGACTGTTTGGTCTTGTAAAAAATCTATCACCGCTGCCAGTAACGATATCCACCATTTTTTTATTCCGCAACAATTCGTCAATTGTCGTGAACAAAACATTTTTCGTCAGAACATAATCACCAAAATTTTTGTATATGTAAGAGTATGAAAAAGATTTTTCATCACACAAAGAACCAGGGCTAAAATCCAGTTCCTTCTTTATCCGCGAAGCATTTCCTAGACTTCCATGAAAAATAGAGTTCTTTGGGAAAGATTTATATTCCTCTGTCTTCCAAAAATCATCGCTCCACAAACAGTATTGCTTTCCCAATTTTTTTAATGCGGGAAGAAGAATATCGCCGTTTGCAAAACCGCTGTCTTCAATAATCCAATTCATAATTCACCCTACCCCTCAATCTCCCATACGAACGCCGCCGAATCTTCCAGCTCAATATCCTCGGGAAAAAAAGCAATAGGACGTGCCCCCGTAATCCTACCCTTCACAGAATAATCCGTATCAGAATAAAACTCTATCTCATCCCAATTGTAATTTATTGTAACAAGCTTTCCAAGCTGAACGCCCATCGCCTCGCACAAGATTTGTGCTTTTGTCTTAGCGTCTTTTGCGGCATTTGCAAGAAGGGCATTTTTTGCAGACTCTTCATCTTTTACAGAAAAGCGGACATCCAGCTTAGGCTCAAAACCTAATCCACCAACAGCAGCAAACACAGCACCCAACCGTTTTGAGTCAAAGTCAAAAGCAAGATTCATTTTCGTGTAAAATTCGTAGCCTTTGAACACTTCCACATAATTGCCGTTTCGCTTTACATCATCGTACTTCGGACTGATTTGAATCGCTGAAGTCTTTAATTCCTTCTTCTCAAACCCTATCTTTTCCACTGTCTCTTGCAATGCGGCGATGTGGCTTTCAAAATCTTCGTGCCCCTTCTGATAGTCCTTGTTCAACTCGTCCAAGGTAAATGTCACCGTCACAAAATCAACCGGCACATGGTAGGTTCCAACGCCTTTAACTGTAATCTCACGATTTCTTTCCATAGTCTTCCTCCAATAATTTTTTTTTCTCATTCTAAACTGTTACCTGTACGCAAATTGTCCTTTCACTCAGACTGCACAACTTTCCGTCGTAGCTCATTTTTTTCGGCTTAGACTCGCGGATGATTTTTGCGGCAAGGGCCCGAATGTGGCCGGCTTTTTCAAGTCCGGGATTTCCGCTGATTTTGGCTCCAGGATTTTCAATGCACACGATGATTGCGTTGCGGTCGTGGAGATTGTAGGGTTCAGCCTGTACAGCGCATTCGAGGCTTTTGTAAAAGTCATGCTTTGCCCTACGGATTTTTTTTGCATCGCCAAGAAGGTTTTCCGCGCTCAGGTTGTCGCAGAGTTTATCCAGAACGTAGGGACACATTTCGTCTTCCCAGTCGTAATAGCAGGTTCCAACAAGGGGAAGGGTCAGTGTCACGGCATTGTCCTTAAAGTAGCGCATGAAGGCCTGATCCAGACTTTCCCGGCTTGAATCAAACTCCAGCTTCTTTTTTGCCGAGTTGAACAAAAGGGGAATGGTATCCGGCAGAATATTCTGCATTTCTCCGTAGCAGAGTGAAAAAAGAATTTCCGCACAAAGTTCTTCCATAATGAAAGAAGTCAGTTGGGGAAATTTCTCAAACACTGCCCTGCGGCGAAGATAAAGCTCTCCCGCCAAAAGGGAGTCCTTTGAGTCCACTGCGGCAAGGAGCGGCCCGATGTGAACAAGAAAATCAAAGGTGTCGGAATCGGAAACGTCAACATCGCCTGCGACATAAACAAGGGGATTTGAGTTTTCGCCGTCCTGCAAATAGATGTAATAGCTTGGAGTAAAATATGCACTGGAAGCGATTTTCTGATAGCCCCCTTCCCTAAGTTCATCTTCCCTTAGCGCCTCCACCACTTTTCCAACAAAATCAATCTGGCCGGTCCTGCTCTTGCTGAATTCAAACCAGGCCTCTGCCGTCTTAATCAAAATCTGCTTGTCCATAATCTTCCTCCTTTTTGGGAAATGTCCCTTTACTTTTATTACCATTATAAATCAAGGGGTGTAGCAGGAAATGAAGCAGGATAAAGAATTGTTTGCTACCTAAAAATGTGCAGATGCTTACGAAAAAGCTTCTAAAAATATGCACTTTCTTGTTGAAAAATGGCCTAAAAATATGTAAAATATGGGTATGCTCAGACGAAAATTTTATTCTTACCTTACGGAGTGGAAGTCCTCAAAAAAAAATGAATGCCTTTTAGTCAAAGGGGCGAGGCAAATCGGAAAGTCTTTTATAATTCGCGAGTTCGGGAAGGCAAACTATGAGCAGTATATCGAAATAAATTTTGAAGAATCACCGGAAGTTAAGGCGGCTTTTGAAGGAAACCTTTCGGTTGATGAATTGATTCGGAAGATTTCTCTCTTTAAAGAAGGCGTGTCCTTTATTCCCGGGAAAACACTTCTTTTCTTTGATGAAATTCAATCTTGTCCACAGGCACGTTCTTCCCTTAAATTTTGGGCACAGGACGGTCGCTTTGACATAATTGCAAGCGGTTCTCTACTCGGTCTAAATTATAGGGAAGTCTCTTCTTTCCCGGTAGGCTATGAACGGCAAGTAGAAATGCATTCACTTGACTTTGAAGAATTCCTCTGGGCAAAGGGAATTGGCGAAGACGTGATTGCGGATTTGAAAAATCATTTTGACGAATTCATTCCTGTTGAAAAATCCATAAACGAAAAAATGCAGCAGATTCTACGGGAGTACATGGTCGTTGGAGGAATGCCCGCCGTCGTAAATTCCTTCCTTGAGACGAACAATTACAATGAAGTTCACAAAACGCAGATGATGATTCTTGACGCATATTTGAACGACATTGCAAAATACGCTCCAACAAGAGACAAGCCAAAGGCACGCAACTGTTATCTTTCCATTCCGCGGCAGCTTGCAAAAGAGAACACAAAGTTTCAATATGGAATTGTGGAAAACGGAGGCACTGCGCGAAAGTATGCGAACTCCCTGGATTGGCTCCGTGACTCAAACATAGTCCGCTACTGCTTTAATGTAGTTCCTCCGCAGTTTCCGCTTGCTGCGTATGTTAGGCAGGAACAATTTAGAATTTACACAAACGACATAGGACTTTTAATTGCCATGTTCGGCTACGAAATGAAAGCCGCTGTTGTAAACGATACACTAACAGGATCCGTCAAGGGCGGGATTTACGAGAACCTGATTGCTGACTTTCTCCTTAAAAAAGACATTCCCCTCCATTATTTCAAGCGCGATGACTCAAGCTCTGAAGTTGAATTCCTTCTGGAAAAAAATTCCGCAGTAGTTCCCATTGAGGTAAAAAGCCACAAGGGTGAAACGTCTTCTTTGGACACTCTCCTCAAAAAGGACGAGATTGAAAGAGGATATAAAATAATGAACGGCAACGTAGGAAAAGTCGGAAAAAAAATCACGATCCCCCACTACATGGCATTGTTCCTTTAGAAATTATAGGAGACACGAAAATGGCAAATAAAAAGCACGAGTCACCCCACATTTTGGCCTACATAATGGAAATTGACAAGGCGATACGGAACGGGGAATTTCCCAACGCGTCTTCCATGAACAAGAAGATGGGATGGACGATTAGCCGGAGCACTTTTCTGCGCTACATGGACATCCTGAAGGACACTTACAAGGCGCCGGTGGAATTTGACTTTAAGAGGAACGGATACTTTTACACCGACAAGACTTATTTTATGCCACAGGTCATGCTGGCTGAAGGGGAGCTTTTGACACTCTCCACGATTCTGCCCCTGCTGGACCAGTACAAGAACACTCCGCTGGAAGGGGCCTACCGGGGGCTCATGCAGAAACTCTTGGAAATGCTGCCCGACTCAATCTCTGTGGATTCCTCGCTAATCAACAACGAGGTTCACTTCATCTCGGATCCTATCACGCGGCTTGAAGAGGGCGTCTTTGAAAACGTCCTTCGCGCAACTAAACTTCACCGCACGCTTACGCTGGAATACAAGAGCGCCACATCAGCCGACTACGAGATGCGGGAATTCGATCCCTACCACATTATCTGCCAGAAGGGGAGCTGGTATCTTTTGGGCTATTCCCACTCGTCAAATAAAATCCGAACCTATGCAATGCCCCGAATCCGAAATTGTAAGATTACTGAAAAGAGCTTTTCCCTCCCCAAGGATTTTAAGCTTGAAAACCACATTGACCCCGAGATAGGAGTTTGGACCAGCAGCGCCAAAACCTTTACGGTTGAAATTGTATTTGAAAGCCAGCTCAAGACTTTTGTGAGCGAGAGGATCTGGCACAAGAATCAGATTTTGCGGGAAAATGCCGACGGTAGCGTATACCTTTCGTTCAAGACCAAGCAGCTGGGACATACCGTTTCATGGGTGCTGAGTTTTGCAGGAGAAGCAAAAATCCTGAATCCCCCGGAACTAAAGAAAGAAGTCGCAAAGGCCGCCCGGAGGATTTTGAAGGGGTAGGGGGCAAGGTGATCTCCATCACATCATAAACAATGTAATCACAATCTCGCTATCTTTATTTATTGTGACTTTGTGTTTTTCAAAATTGCCTGGAACTGACTTGCCGTTGTAATTGCTGAAGCCGAAAGGTTCTTTTGGGATTCCGATTAGATTTGTATTCAGACTGCCGTCGCTGTTCAGGTCCTGATAAACGCAGAAGGCAAAATCTCCGTCGGGTAGGTTTACCGTAGTTTCAATTTCATCCGAAGAAGCCTGTAAAACAAAAGCATAATCTGGAATGCGATTCTTGAAGGAATTTTTTGAGCTGTGTATGCTCATTACGACCTTTCCTTCCTGTGCCTTTACATTTTTGATTTTTATTTTCACTTCATTTGAAAAGGCCAAAGTTGAAGCCAGCAAAAAAGCAAAAAATAAAATTATTTTTTTCATAATAACTCCTCATAAAATCTTGATTCAAGCCCCACTCGGGTACCCGTTTGCTTTAGTAATTTCCAAACCGACACTGTTCCAAAACTTGTTTTCCAATAATCGTCACCGCCTGTCGTGGGCAGGAATTGACGCACCTGTAACAGATTGAGCAGTTTGAGCCTGTAAGCCTTGCCTTTCCATTTTCAAGTTGAATCGAATGGGTGGGACACTGTTTTTGGCATAAGCCGCAGCCAGAACATTTTTCCGAATCTACTTTAAAATCGTGACGGTGTTTTTTTGCGGCCTGCTTAAACCACAGGCGCTGACCAAAAAGTCCCGCAAGCAGATTATAAAAATGAAGCCCTTCCTTCGGATATTTTTTGCTTTGAATGAGTTTGGAGACTGCGGATAATCTTTCCTCTGCCTTTTTGATTATCGCCCTGTTTTGCTCGGGAGCTCTTTTAAGCAGTTTTACATCAGCAACGGTATCGGGCATCCTCAAATGCAAGCCACCCAGAATCTTTGCACCGCACTTTTTCAAGAGCCTTGCCCCGCAGCCGCTTCCGTCTCCGCTAAAGCCGCCCATGGTCGCAATCAGAAAAATATTTTTGCCTTCAAAAAGCCGACTGTTTTTCTGAATAAACTCCTTTACGATAAACGGGATATTGCTGAAGTGTACCGGGTATGCCAAGATAAATTCTTTTGAATCTTTTATCAGCTGGACTGCATTCTCGCTTTCAATTGATTCGATTTTTCCGCAACCCAATGCTGATGACAAGACTTCCATACAGTGCCTTGTGTTTCCGTTTCCGCTAAAATAAATGATGTTCATTCTGATTTTCCTCCATCTAATTCTTTGCAGTTAAAAATAGTTATAAAATCGTGCAGCTTTGACTTCCAGTTGCTGTCATATTTTACGTTTTTCATTGTGGCAAGAGACGTGAGTCCGTGGATATAAGCCCAAAGGGAAATGACAACATCATTACGCCTTGCCGCCTTGATTTTGTTTGCGATTAAAACCTGATTTACAAGTTTCTTGAAGATTTCATAGGGCCTATAATTTTTTTCTGAATCCGCATTTTTCGTTAAATCAAGACTGATGTTAGCCTGCCCGAACAAAAAGTGATAGTAATTCGGATTGTCTACAAAGAAAGAAAAATAGGTTTTCCCAAGCTCTTCAAGTGGATTTGCTTTTTTTGAACAAGCCGTAATCGTCTTCTGAAGCTCAGCCGAAAATTTTTCAGTTATATATTTCTGCATCTCTTCCAGAAACTTTTCTTTGTTTTCAAAATGGCTGTATGGCGCCTGATGTGACACATTACATTCAAGAGCCAGTTTCCGCAATGAAAAAGCCTGAAACCCCTCCTCCGACACAAGCCTGATTCCCGCCTCAAGAAGCTCCGATTTCAAGTCTTCATGATGATAAGTGCTTTCTTCTTTCTGCATGTCGCCTCCTCTTAAAGTTGACACTGTCAAGATATCATATAAAGTAGACAGTGTCAAGATTAAAAAAGAGATTTTTTTTTGGGGGGGCAGGTAGATTCTATTACTTCGGGATTATTTTCATACTCTTCAAGTTTTTCCTTCAACCTCTAATTCTGTTCCTTTACGCAAAACATCCAAATAATCGGTATATGAAAAGAGACTTGCCTTCCCATTCTTTGCGGAAGGACTGAGTATTTTCATGCTGCATAAAAGTTCAATATTTTTTGCAGTTGTATTATAAGAAAGATTAAGTTCTTGCGCGGTTTTTGAAGTGTCGATTATCGCCTTCCTTTCAACATATTCAAAAAGTTTCAAGGCATTGTCTCTTGTACGTGCGGGAACTGCTTCAAGCAATGCAATGTTTTTCTTGTGCAAACTTTCCAAAACATTTATCGAATCTATAGCATCATTTGCAGTTTCCAAAATCATTTGTAAGAAAAATAATATCCACTGCTCATAATTCCCTTTTTTACGAACTTCACTCAAACGGGCATTCTTTAATGTACTTCCTTGACCGCCAATCCAGTTCTGACTTGTACGGAAAACGCCGGGAGTCTTGTCACTTCCACGAACTCCTTTTATAAGTTCCGCGTGAGTCTCTTTTAAAAGCCGCATGCACAAAGGTAAGTCGTTCAGTCGCGTTATTGCATAATCACTCGCCTTTATATAGTTGATTACTTCTCCAACATCAATGTTTGAGTTTTCTGAAACATTCGGATCTAGCACATCATCAAGCGTACACTGAGTACCTTCAATCTGAGAAGAAACCAATGCCTCTTTTCTGATATACATTGAAAGAAAAAGATTCTGATTCGGAATCTTTTCAGAAATAGCATCCAGATAAGCTACTTTTCTATTTGCTTCTATCAATAGAGATAGCATCTGAGAATCAATCTGTACTGTTGGTTCTGGAGGCAGTGGGGACGGCTTAAAAGAAAAATACTCCAATTCTCCAGAAAGATTCTGAACAAGTGCCCCAGCACGATTTGAGTTTGTATTTTTTGCAGCCGAATTTTCCACCAAAACCTCCTATTTTTGCTGATTTTTGAAAAATCCACCTCTATTTTAGACCAGTATTTTCAAAAATTCAAGATTTCTTGAAAATATTGCAGATTTTTAGCGTTATATTGATAGTGTACAATAAAGTTCGCAATTTGGGGTAGAAAAAAGCCATTGAAAATTCCAAAATGTTGGTGACCAAACTAACAAAAAGGAAAAGACAATGGCCAAGAAAAATAATACTACATTTTTCGAAAATAAACTACCGGATTTAGTAACTGCCCAACGGATTCTTATATCATACTGATAACAAACTATCTGCTTGAATATTCAAAGGACTGGCAGACTGAGCGTTGCTACATGAATGCCGGCTCAATAAAACTTCAAAAGGAAATTCTGTTTAACGCATCATGATGAATTTGAGTTTTTTTTTCAGAACCGAAATTGCTAGCTTAGGGTGACACAATCTTTAAAGATGGAATTAAAGAGGAATAGATATTTATTTAAAATTGTTTTCTGTTATTCTTATCATTTCTTGTAATCTATTTGCAGGAAACTCATGCCATTTCATAACATCAAGTCCAATATTACAAGGAACAAAATCTTTTTTTACAATATTATAAATATGTATTTTCCCGTCGATGTCAGCGAATACGCAATCAATATCATCAGTATAATAATGGATTTCAGATTTTTCTTTACTTGTTTTCAATTCTTCCACCTCCAGAAAATAATTCCCAGAGAAGTATCTTCGTCAGTAACATTATAAGATGAAGTTTTTAGTAATTCTAAATCATTATCAGAAATCGACTCTTCAAATAAAACTTCTCCAAAATCTAAACTTGCATACCAAGGGTAAATTAAGAAAGCCTTTTTTGCGCCAAAGAGTTTGCAATAAACATATTGTTGAAATATATCTCCAGAAGCGATATCGGTTTTATTTGTAAGCTTTTTCCATTTTGTATCAAAAATTATGCTTTCATTATTATTCTTTTTATAAATAATATCTGGTATAGCCAAACGAGTTTCCCAAAATCTTGCACCCTTTTGAGCAATTATTTTATTAGGAAAGAAATGCGACATTTTTTGAGCTACATATTTTTCAAAAAGAGCATTCATATCAAACATAATTCCAGTTACTGAATAATAACCAGAATTTAAATCAGGGGTAGTTCCTTTAATAATTAATTCTGCAAAAGAAAGTGCATATTGATATTTTTCAGTTTTTCTTTCCTTCTTAAATAATTCAACTTTTTCCCAATTAATTTTTTTAGAATCTATATCTTGAATATCATCAAAACATTCAAGGATAGATTTTGCATCATTAAAAATTGAAGGGCTTGTAGAAATTATTCTTAATGCTTTCAGAATCACCTGATTTAATAAGGTGTCTCTATTATAAACAGATGCATCAGTGTAAAACTTCTCTTGATGAATAAGATTTTTTGTAATCTGCTTAGAGAAGATTAATTTTCCTCTTAAAGCAGTTCGGTTTTCTTCTTCATGTCTATAAGATTTAATCAGACCAGATTTTATTAAATCTTGTACAAGAGTAAGATAATACCGATAAAATATTTCCCATAAAGTATGTTCGTATGTGCTTTGATTTGTTTTCTCCGTCTGACGTATATCTATAGTTTTTGTAACAGAAAGCATAGTACATAGACGGTTACGCCATTCATTCTGAATTTCTTCGGAATCACTCTGATTTGAAATCTTTGGTAGTACTTCAATATATGTATTTCCAATTTGTAGAATACCAACCCAAGATTTAAATTTTATACCATGGTCAACCAATGAAAAGTATTGAGAATTATCTTCTGTTGTTTGGTTTTTGAACAACCATTTTGAAAGTGATTCAAAGTGTTTTTGTGTAAAACCTTTTGTACCAATCTTCAAAACCTGATGTTCAAAAACCGTAATGTTATGTACTTTCATTATTCAGAAACAACCGTTGAAGTTAAAGTAAAATCCCATTCATCTGCAGGAGCAATTTCATATTGCTTTTTATCAGAATTAAAATACTCATCTGTTGCGATATTTCCAAAAATTGCAGTAAGATTCTTTTCCCTAATAAATGTGTTACCAAGAATAAGCTGAATCTTTTTCCAGTCAGAATAGAAATACTCCTGGAGTTGAGGAATAATCTTATTTGCAAAAATACTTCTAATATCTTCTACACTCTTTGCATTTATAAAATAAGCATGTCCTATTGTATGGTCACGGTCTAATAAATATTCAAGACGTGCATTTATAGTTTTAAGCATAGCAGATAAATCAATTCCATCAACAACATCAAGTTTATCAGCATCAGGCATTTTTTCTACAAAAACAAAACGTCTGCGAAGAGCAGTATCAAGAGCTTCAATTGAGCGGTCTGCTGTATTCATTGTACCTAAGATATAAAGATTTGAAGGTACACTAAATTGCTCGCCGCTATATGGTAATGTTACAGAAATTTCATCACTGGCGTTTTCACGTTTAGAATCTTCAATCAATGTAATCAATTCCCCAAAAATCTGAGGTATATTTCCAAGGTTGATTTCATAAATTATAAGGAGATATGGCAATTTATTACCTGAATTAACTGGTGGTTCATATTCTTTTAATCCAATTGCATTTTCCTTTTTCATAAAGTTTTCTACAATTGCTTTTCTATAATTATCATGGCCACCAGCCGGAACTCCACGTAGTTTTTTATAAATTCTGTAAAGTTGTTCTTTACTAAAGTATTTTGGATGATCTTCATCTGTCATTAATCCAGTTCCTGTTGTATTCTGGATTATTGTAAAATCTGCTTTTCCATTTATAGATTTTATTGTTACAGATTCTTTATCTTCAAGATAATCCATCAGCTTTATCCAAGCTTCGTCAAAATTATCAGTTCCTTTTACTTCAGAAGATTTCCGAGCTTTATCACAAATTTTCTTGAAGATACCAGGAAGAACTTTATATTTCATTGTTTCAAGTTCCGTTCCTTCTTCATCTTTTGTAACAGGTTTTATTCCTTCAATAAAATCTTCATAACTCATAGACTGATGGAAAGTTGTAAATACTACACGACCTTCTTCGATCAGTTTTTTATAATGAGAAGAAATTTCATTACGCTCATTTAAATCTAAGCCTTCGCATATTTTTACTGCAAGTTTTTTTGTTTCATATGTTTTTCCAGTTCCTGGAGGTCCATAGAGAATTTGATTTAACGGAAACTTTTCTTGAGTTTCAGATGAAGGAGTTTCAATTTTTTTACCTTGTATTTCTTCTTCAAATTCTTGCCAGAATCCAGTATAACGTGTTACATCTGTAAGAGTTTTTAAGGCAGTTGTGGAATTTAAATTCCATTCACCTTTATGTGTCCAATTTACTTTTCTACAATGCTGATATTCTTTTCTTGTTTCATCGTAATAGTAATCCGATTCAACAATACCTCGTCCAAATAACTGTTTACGTCCATGTTTTACATATACAATATCACCAACGTGCATTTCATTTGCAAATTGCCAAAGGCAAGTTACATCATTTTTAGCAGATGCATTTGGATCATCACGATATAGTTCTACAACTTTTTTTCTAATGTCTTCTTTATTGTCATATTCATTTAGATTGCCTGTACCATCCCAACCGATGGCCATAATTCCATCTTTATAAAATTCACCCCAAAGACGAGAATCTTCACCTGCAGCATAAGTCCAACGTTTTACATTTGTTGATTCTTCCGGTTCCTGCTTCCAAGAGTTATGTGAAAAAGAAGAAAAAGTCTTTTCTTCAATTTCTCCAGATTTCATTTTTTCCTGTATTGTATTTCTTAATTCACAATATTGTTTTCCAGTAGGAAGACTATCAATATCAATACCATATTTTTTCAAATAATTTCTGCTGTTTGTATCAAGAGAGAAAAAATTATCAGGATTACAGCAATACATCATGAATGTTACACCATAATTCATAGGTCTAATCGAATTCAATTTATCATAAACAATTTGAAAATCATCAGAATTATTTACAACTGCCTCAAATAAATCCCAATAAGCATTTATCAATTCTTCTGTATAATCAGTTGCATTTTGTGTAACGAAGAAAGATCTTCTGTTATCAAGTACAGGAATACCTTCAAAATCTTCAGGAACTTTTTCCTTCAGAGAAAACTTTTCCTTAAAAAAAGAAAGTATTTCTTTTCGATTTTCAAGAGTCCAACCACGATTGAAAATTCCAAAGAAAGAAAATGGATCAAATTCTGGATTTGTAACCCCAGAACCATCTTCAGGTCTCCATTGTAAAAAGTTCGTATATTTTTCAGGTAACGAATAAACAATTTTCATTAAGTCCTTTCGTTTGTCTTTATAGTCAAGAACTTTTTGAGCCAACTCTTTATAAAATGGTATCCATGTAAATTTTGCTTCTGACATATTAGTTCTACTCCTACTATATTCCTAATTCATTTTTAGCATCTTGATATTCTTTTGCTCCGTATGCACAAAGCATCACATTAACATCATAATCGGGATAATCCTGCACAAATTTCTTATATGCTCTTCCACATTGTTTTGCAGATTCTTCAGCTGGATTAGGAAGATTTCCTCCAAAAATACCTGAACTAATTAATGGAAATGAAATACTATGCAATCCATTATCTTTTAATAAAACGAGGGAATTGTAATATGCATTATAGAGTTCAAGAAAAGCTTTTGGAGTCCTTCGAAAATCGGGACCAACTGCATGTATAATATATTTTGCATTTTTCATATTAAAAGCAGGAGTAATTACTGCATTTCCGTCTTTTACTGGAGTATGAATATTAGAACAGGCTTGAGCTAATTCAGTTGTCCCACATCTATCAAAAATAACTTTGCAAATTCCACCGCCTTTTCTGAGTCCAGAATTAGCTGCATTTACAACAGCATCAGCTATCTGGTCTGCACAACTACCATGAATCAGACTCAAATTTG
>JAEEGJ010006790.1_pt1 | contig 33830 bp, 31 predicted proteins | sample 8958761 | NCBI WGS metagenome assembly JAEEGJ01 (sample SAMN16246546, study PRJNA631951) | gut metagenome | biome: gut microbiome; feature: rumen; material: RS-attached | host: Bos | place: Iran: Karaj | collected 2018-10
CCACATGTTTGGCCTTACCTGTGCCAAGAAATACGGCGGAATCTACGTTCCCCCTCACCAGGCGGTTATTCATCAGTTCGCCCGTGAGATGCTTGCTGAGGCAGGCGGCATGATTCTTGGTTCCGACTCACATACCCGTTACGGTGCCCTCGGTACCATGGCAGTTGGCGAAGGCGGACCCGAACTTGTTAAGCAGCTTCTTTCGCAGACATACGATATTAAGCTTCCCGGAGTGGTAGGTGTATACCTTAAAGGTGAGCCTGTACCCGGCGTAGGCCCTCAGGACGTGGCACTTGCCATTATCGGTGCGGTATTTGCCAACGGCTATGTTAACAATAAAGTTATGGAGTTTGTGGGACCCGGCGTCAAGAACCTTTCCGCAGACTTCCGTATCGGTGTCGATGTAATGACCACTGAGACCACCTGTCTTTCTTCCATTTGGACTACCGATGAGAAGATTGAAGAGTTCTACGAGATTCACGGACGTAAGAGCGCGTACAAAGAACTCGCTCCCGACGAAGTGGCTTACTACGACGGCATGATTGAGGTTGACCTTTCTAAGATTAAGCCCATGATTGCCATGCCTTTCCACCCTTCAAACGTTTATACCATCGAAGAGGTTAACAAGAACCTTAAAGATGTTCTTCATGAAGTTGAAGAGCGTGCTAAGGTCAGCTTCGGTGACAAGGTTAATTACTCACTTCAGGATAAGATCCGTGATGGTAAGCTCTATGTAGATCAGGGTATTATTGCAGGTTGTGCCGGCGGCGGATTCGAGAATATCTGTGCAGCTGCTGACATTATGGATGACGCATATATAGGTAACGATGAATTTACATTCAGTGTTTATCCCGCGTCCATGCCGATTTATATGGAACTTGTTAAGAATGGTTGTATTACCAAGCTTATTAAGTCCGGTGCGGTTATTAAGACCGCTTTCTGCGGACCTTGCTTTGGCGCAGGTGATACACCTTCCAATAATGCATTCTCCATCCGTCACTCTACGAGAAACTTCCCTAACCGTGAAGGCTCCAAGATTCAGAACGGTCAGATTGCATCCGTTGCACTTATGGACGCTCGTTCCATTGCGGCTACGGCAGCCAATAAAGGCTTCTTAACACCTGCTACGGAGATTGATAAGGAGCTTAAGAAGTACAAGTACTTCTTTGACTCATCAATATATGCTAACCGTGTATTTGATTCTCACGGTGTGGCAGACCCCAATCAGGAGATTAAGATGGGTCCCAACATTAAAGACTGGCCCAAGATGGTAGCACTTACCGATAATCTTCTTTTGAAGGTAGTATCCGAGATTCACGATCCCGTAACCACTACCGACGAGCTTATTCCTTCCGGCGAGACTTCGTCTTACCGCTCCAATCCTTTGGGACTTGCAGAGTTCACACTCTCCCGTAAGGATCCCGAGTACGTAGGCCTGGCCAAAGAAGTTCAGAAGGCTGAGAAGGCTCGTGAAGCAGTACTTATCGATGACAGTGCAGATAAGCCCACAGAAGTCCTTCCTGAGCTTAAGGCAGTCATGGACAAGGTACTCGCTCAGTACCCTGATGTTAACCGTAAGAACTTCGGTATCGGCTCCACAATTTTCGCCGTTAAGCCCGGTGATGGTTCCGCTCGTGAGCAGGCAGCTTCCTGTCAGAAGGTTCTCGGCGGATGGGCTAACATCGCCAATGAATACGCGACCAAGCGTTATCGCTCTAACCTCATTAACTGGGGCATGCTTCCCTTCGTAATTGATAAGGGCGACCTTCCTTTTACCAAGGGCGATTACATCTTCATCCCCGAGATTAAGAAAGCGGTTGTTGAGAAGAACAACGATATCAAGGCTTACGCTGTTAAGGCAGACGGCCTCAAGGAGTTCACCCTTCACCTCGGCGATTTAACCGATGAGGAAAGAGAGATTATTCTTAAGGGATGCCTGATTAACTATAATGCAGTTTAATAAATGATAAAAAGAAAACTCCGAAGCATGGGCTTCGGAGTTTTTTTGCGGCTATTTTGAGAGTGTATTCATTTCTTCTTTGAGTTCTTCGATAAATTGAAGTATCGTATCAATGTTTTTCTTTTGCTCGGACCCCTCGGTAATTAAAGCCAGTACCCGCTCTCTTGAGGTGTACATGGAAGGTAAAAGATTGGCTATCTCAACGGCCTCTGCCTTTCGACCTAAGTCAACCAGGCAGTAGCATTTAGTCATTTTGGCTTGCGCCGTCTTCGACGTTTCCCCGCCGTCAAGGCTGATAGTGCGATCGGCGTGCATAATGGCTTCTTCCAGAAGATGCTGACGAGTTTCGTTTTCTTTTTCCTTAGAGAGGGTGTAGGTTACCCAGGCCATCAGATGATTCATGGAAGCGGAAAGAGACCATTTACTCATGGAAGTGCTTAGTTCATTGTAGGCAAGTTCCGCTTTGCCATCATTGACGAGAGAGTGAATCCTTTGAGCCAATTCTTTCATGTCGGCTTCACGTTCTTTGGCATCAAAAGAAAGAAGGCTATCCACCGAGATACCATAGTAGTCCGCGAGAATCGGTAGCATAGAAATATCCGGCATTGAAAGATTGTTCTCCCATTTACTGATTGTTTGAGGAGAAAGGTTCAGGCATTCAGCCAGTTCTTCCTGTGTGAGATTCTTGCTTTTGCGGAGTGTTTTAAGATTGTTTCCCAAGTCCATTTCAAAATTCCTTTCTATCATATTATAGCGTAAGTGTAAGGGGTGTGGGTAGAAAGAAGAACATACTATTCAGAGTTTTGATTCAACGGGTAGTAGAATAACAGATGAGAAAAAAGCCGGCGCTAAAGTGCGCCGGCGGTCTATAGGAGGTTTACATTGCATCTTTCATGGACTTTACATACTCACCGATGTACTTGGGAGCTTCGGTGCCGTACTTCTCAAGATACTTGATGATGGCGGAGCCGACGATGGCGCCGTCGGAGAGGGCGGACATCTTGGCGGCCTGCTCGGGAGTGGAGATGCCGAAGCCGATAGCGCAAGGGATATCAGTGACTCCACGGATAACTGATACGATGGATGCAAGATCGGTCTTAATCTCGCTTCTCGTGCCCGTTACGCCCAGGCTGGAGACTACGTAGATAAAGCCTTCGGCTTCACGTGCTATCATGGCTATGCGCTCGCCTGAGGTGGGTGCGATGAGGGATATGAAGGCTACATCGTATTTGCGGCAGGTGGGAGCGAAGTCTTCTTTTTCCTCGAAGGGAACATCGGGAAGGATAATTCCGTCGATGCCGACTTCACTGCAGGTCTTAACGAAGCGCTCGGTGCCGTAAGAGAAAACTACGTTGGCATAGGTCATAAATACAAGGGGTACGGTAACGTCCTTGCGAAGGTCGCGGACGAAGTCGAAAACTTTGTCAGTGGTGATGCCTCCGGTAAGTGCGCGGAGGTTGGCACCCTGGATGACGGGGCCTTCTGCGGTAGGATCCGAGAAGGGGATGCCAAGCTCGATAAGGTCGGCACCGTTCTTAACCGCTTCGCGGACGGCGGCGCCGGTGGTCTCAAGGTCCGGGTCACCGCAGGTTATAAAGGCTATAAAAGCCTTGTTATTGTTAAAAGCATCAGCAATTCTATTCATGGAGATCCTCCCCTCTGTAGCGGGCGATGGCGGCACAGTCTTTGTCACCGCGGCCGGAGATTGTTATTACGATAATTTGGTCGGGGCTCATTGTGGGAGCAATCTTCATAGCATGCGCAACAGCGTGAGCCGACTCTATAGCAGGGATGATGCCCTCGGTCTTAGACAGATATTCAAAAGCACATACAGCTTCCTCGTCGGTTACAGGAACGTATTCCGCACGACCGATATCGTGAAGGTAAGCGTGCTCGGGGCCGACGCCGGGATAATCAAGGCCGGCTGAGATAGAGTATACGGGAGCAATCTGACCGTATTCATCCTGACAGAAATATGACTTCATGCCATGGAAGATACCGAGCTTGCCGGTATTGATTGTTGCGGCGGTCTCGAATGTATCGATACCGTGGCCTGCAGCCTCACAACCGATAAGGCGAACGCCCTTGTCCTCTATAAAATTGTAGAAGGTTCCGATTGAGTTGGAGCCACCGCCTACACAGGCGATAACGGCGTCGGGAAGTCGTCCTTCTTTTTCCATAATCTGTTCTTTGATTTCCTTGGAGATAACTGCCTGGAAGTCACGTACGATGGTGGGGAAAGGATGGGGACCCATTACGGAGCCGAGGCAGTAGTGAGTGTCATCGATTCGGGAAGTCCATTCGCGCATCGCCTCGGATACAGCATCCTTAAGGGTTGCGGTACCGGACTTAACAGGCACGACAGTTGCACCGAGAAGGCGCATACGATATACGTTTAACGCCTGACGAATGGTGTCCTCCTCGCCCATGAATACAACGCATTCCATGTTCATGAGAGCGGCAGCGGTGGCGGTAGCAACACCGTGCTGGCCGGCACCGGTCTCGGCGATGAGACGGGTCTTGCCCATTTTCTTGGCAAGAAGCGCCTGACCGAGAACGTTATTGATTTTATGAGAACCCGTATGGTTAAGATCTTCACGTTTAAGATAAATCTTCGCGCCGCCGAGATCCTTGGTCATTTTCTCGGCGTAATACAGGCGCGAAGGGCGACCTGCATATTCATTCAAAAGCTCCTGCAGTTCGCGGTTGAACTCGGGATCGTTTTTGTATTTATTGTAAGCTTCTTCAAGCTCGATAACGGCATTCATAAGGGTTTCGGGAATGTACTGCCCGCCGTGTATGCCGAAGCGTCCGTTTTGATTGCTCATATTCAGTCCTTTCTTACGGCCTTAACAAATGCCGTCATCTTATCTATATCCTTAAACCCGTCAGTCTCGATTCCGGAACTCACATCCACCGCGTAGGGGTGAACCGCCGCAACAGCGTCCGCCACATTCCCGGGATTGAGCCCGCCTGCGAGAAAGAAAGGTCTCCTCACATCTTTAACTATGCTCCAGTCAAAAGTGACCCCGTCGCCTGCGCCCTCATCCAACAGAATATAGTCTGCAGCACTCTTAACAGCCGATTCAACATCTTCGGCAGCAGCTACTTTAAATGCGCGAATCACAGGCTTGCCGGTAGCTTTCTTAAGCTCAGCCACATATTCCTCCGACTCGCTTCCGTGAAGCTGTGCCACATCTATGACACCTTTGTTAAGCAGGTCAGCAACAACAGGTAACTCTTCATTTACGAACACGCCCACAGCCTTAATATCCGGCAAAAGAAGCTGCTTAAGCTCCATAGCCTTCTCAGGCTCCACGTAACGCTTGCTTTTGCGGGCAAATACAAATCCTATATATTCGGGCTTCAAACCGTTGGCTGCGACTATATCCAAGGGTCTTCGAAGTCCGCACAGTTTAATCTCAGTCATTTATAATCCTTTCAATTCGCGAAGCTTTAAATTCTTATCGGGAGCACGCATAAGCGCTTCGCCCACAAGCACCGCATCGGCGCCTATATCGCTAGCATCCACAATGTCCTGACGGCCTTTAACGCCTGACTCCGACACGAAGAGAATTCCCGAAGGAATCATGTCGCGAAGTCTCTTGGCGTTGCCGGTATCAACGGTGAAGTCCTTGAGATTACGGTTGTTGACACCGATAATTCTTGCACCTGCTTTGATAGCTACATCAACTTCTGCCTCGTCGTGCGCCTCCACAAGAGCGGAGAGCCCGAGCTCGTCACACACACCGATGTATTCGGAAATTTGTGACGGCGAAAGAATGGAACAAATAAGCAGCGCTGCCGAAGCACCCAGAACCTTAGCCTCGTACAACATATATTCATCAACGGTGAAGTCCTTGCGAAGGCAGGGAATCGACACGTTAGAAGCGATTTCACGTAAATAATCGTTGCTTCCGAGGAACCACTTGGGCTCAGTGAGTACCGATATACAATCGGCGCCGGCCGCCTCGTATTCACGAGCTATCTGAAGATAAGGGAACTCGGGAGCAATAAGTCCTTTGGACGGCGAAGCTTTCTTGCATTCGCAGATAAAAGAAAGTCCTTCTTTTGCCAGAGCCTTTTCAAAGGGGAAATCACCCTTCCTGAGGCTCCCTGTCATGCTCTTAAGTTCAACAAGCGGAACCGCCACGGATGCGGCAGCCACTCTTTCACGTGCGTGAGCGGCAAGCTCATCTAAGATAGTCATCATTCTTCCTCCGGACGGTTGCTGACTTCGATAATCTTCTTAAGGGTCTCGGTAGCTTTACCGGAGTCGATAAGAGAAGCGGCGAGAGCGATGCCGTCTTTGAATGTTTCAGCCTTGCCTGCAATGTAGAGGGAAGCGCCTGCATTCATAAGAACCGCATCACGCTTTGGACCCTTGGCACCATTCAAGATATCGGTAGTAATCTGAGCATTTTCTGCGGGAGTGCCACCTACCAAATCAGCCTTGGTACAACGGGTGAGACCGAAATCTTCGGGAGTGATGGTGTAAGCCTTAAACCATCCGTCGCGAATCTCGCAAACCTTGGTAGGAGCGCTGAGAGATATCTCATCGAGCTTATCCATTCCGTATACCACCATACCGCGCTTGATGCCTAAGCTTACAAGTACCTGAGCAAGGGGCTCTACAAGGTACTCATCGTATACGCCGAGAAGCTGCATCTTGGGGGAGCCGGGATTGGTGAGTGGGCCGAGGATATTAAATACTGTTCTGAATCCGAGCTCCTTTCTGATGGCACCTACATACTTCATGGAAGTATGATACTTCTGAGCGAAAAAGAAACACATTCCGGCTTCTTTTAACAATTCTACACAACGCTTGGGACTCTGATTGATGTTAACGCCGAGAGCCTCGAGACAGTCGGCGGTACCGCACTTGGAAGATGCTGCGCGGTTACCGTGTTTGGCAACCTTTACACCGCCTGCAGCGGCTACGATAGCGGAAGTCGTGGAGATGTTGAAGCTCTGTGCATTGTCTCCGCCGGTTCCTACGATTTCGAAAATATCCATGCCGGTCTCAACCTTGGTGGCGTGGTCTCTCATGGCAGCCGCGCAACCTGCGATTTCATCGATGGTCTCCGCGCGGGCACTCTTGGTGGAAAGAGAAGCGAGGAATGCGGCATTCTGAGTGGGAGTGGTCTCGCCGCTCATAATCTCGTTCATTACGCTGTAAGCTTCGTCGTAAGTCAAATCTTCTTTGTTAACAATCTTTACAATGGCTTCTTTAATCATTTTGGTATCCTCCGTTATTCAACATTTCGCTATATTTTTAATAAAGTTTCTAAGCATCGTCTTGCCGTCGGGCGTCATAATCGACTCGGGATGGAACTGTACTCCGTAAATCGGGTATTTGATGTGTTCGACAGCCATGATTTCTTTTAAATCCGTCACTGCCGTGATTCTAAGTTCATCGGGTATCGTAGTCGGGTCGGCCGCCAGCGAGTGATACCTTGCTACCGGAGCTTTCGCGGGACATCCTTCAAAAAGCTTTGACCCTTTATCGAAAGTCACATCCGACTGCTTGCCATGCATCAATCGGCTCGCATAAGTTACTGTAGCGCCGAAGGCCTCGCATATTGCCTGATGTCCGAGACACACGCCGAGTATCGGGTACTTAGCCCCGAGCTCCTTCACCACATCGATTATCACTCCCGCATCCGAAGGCCTTCCCGGTCCCGGCGAAAGAATTATGCACGAAGGCTTTAACTTATCTATTTCAGCCACCGTCAACTCATCGTTTCTGATTACCTTGATATCGCTGTCTATCTCTCCGATGAACTGGTAGAGATTGTATGAAAAACTGTCGTAGTTATCTATCAGTAGGATCATAATTCCTCCGTTCCGGCTATTTCCAAAGCCTTAAGGGAAGCTCGTGCTTTGTTTAAGCACTCTTCGAATTCCGTAGCCGGTACTGAGTCAGCTACGATACCGGCACCGCTTCTTACGAAGACCTTACCGTTTTTCTTGTAAGCAACTCTGATGGCGATGCAGGTGTCCATGTTACCGGTGAAATCGATGTAGCCGATTGCTCCGCCGTAGATGCCACGCTTATTGTTCTCAAGCTCGCCGATTATCTGGCAGGCGCGAATCTTGGGTGCGCCGGAGAGTGTTCCCGCGGGAAGAACTGCCTCTATGGCATCAAGTGCATCCTTGTCATCCTTAATCACTCCGCGAACCGTAGAGCCTATATGCATTACATGAGAGAATCTTTCAATCGAGTGAAGCTTCTCAACCTCGACGGTTCCGAACTTACTGATACGTCCGAGATCGTTACGGCCAAGGTCCACTAACATGTTGTGCTCGGCAAGTTCTTTCTCATCCTTAAGAAGTTCGGCTTCAAGTGCCTTGTCCTCCTCATCCGTCTTGCCGCGGGGTCTAGTACCTGCAAGAGGAAATGTATGTACCACACCGTTCTCAAGCTTCACAAGCGTCTCGGGTGATGCTCCTGCAACCTCCACATCAGTTCCCGCAAAATAAAACATATACGGGGACGGGTTAATCGTCCTAAGCACCCTGTAAGTATTGAGAAGACTGCCCTCAAACGGAGCACTCAAGCGGTTCGACAACACCACCTGAAAGATATCGCCCTCGCGAATGTACTGCTTGCCACGCTCTACCATGTCCATGAAGGCTTCTTTGGAGAAGAGAGGGGTAACCTCGCCCGTAAGATGTCCGCCGGGCTCGTCGCTCTTGGCACCGTGCTTTAACAGGTTCACGAGATTCTTAAGCTCCATCACCGCTTTGTTGTAGCCGGTGGTCACATCCGAAAGGTCCATGTTAACCATGAGAATTATCTTCTGTTTGATATGGTCAAAAGCAATTACCTTATCAAAAAGCATCAGGTCAATATCCTTGAAATTCTCCGAATCCTCAACCTTCACCCTCGCGGTAGGCTCGCTGTATCCGAAGAAATCAAATGAGAAGTAACCTACCAATCCGCCGGTAAAAGAAGGCAGATAATCAAACCTCGGACTCTTGTAATCCGCAAGAATCTTTCTTAAGTAATCGGAGGGCTTATCGGTCTTGAAAGAAAGGTTCGAAAACTTTATTTCGCCGTCCACGCAGGTGATTTCCATCTTGGGGTCATAGCCCATAAAAGTGTAGCGCCCCCAAGTATCATCGGCGCTTGCGGACTCAAGCATGTAGCAGTGAGTGGAAATGTTCTTAAGAATCCGCATGGTCTCGATGGGAGTCGTGAAATCTGAGAGAATCTCGGTGCTTACGGGAAGCACGTTGTATTTATTCTCAGCCGCAATTTTCTGTACGGTTTCAAGTGAAGGTAATACTTTCATATTGATTCCTTTCTGCCGTCGAGAAATAAAAAAGTCCTCGACAGACTATCAATCTGTCAAGGACGAATATACTATCCGCGGTGCCACCTTGATACATAGGAGCGAACCTATGCGCTTAGCGAGATACCAACATATCTCCGGCAATTGACGCTTGCCCAAACGTCGCAGAATACTCGGGAAATCCCTTTGACTGCGCCCTCAGCGGTCCATTTGACAATTTGTTTCTTATTCGGATCTCAGCATCCCGAACTCTCTGTGAAGGCATCACTGCCGTTATCTCCGCTTCAACGGTTTAACATATTAAATTGTACACATTATGTCACGGAGGGATTCTTTTGTCAATAATATTTTCAAAAATTTAATACTTAAACAGCGCACAATATGATTATTTAAGATTTCATAAAGATTGGCCCGGGCCGATTGACCGCGCCACGATACGAAAGTAGACTTAAAATATCAACGAGGAGATGAGGGGTATTAACATGAAAAAGAGGGTATTAAGATTATTTACATTATCGATGATTTTTCTTTTGAGCGGGTGCGGTAAGACCGTTTCGGAGCCGGAGGATACGGTTTCGGTTATCGGAGAATCGGTTGAAATATCGGCACCTGTGTCTGAATCTGTCGAGGAGCCTGAGGAAGCTTCAGTGTCCGAGGAGCCGAGACATCATTATGCTTTTTCAGAAGAAGAGGATATAATCGGCGAAGCGTGCAGAGCTGCCATAGATATGGGCGCTTTTATCGACGAATTCGGTGTTGAACCGTTTAAAGACCCGGTTACGGCGGTTAAAACTATATTTCCTTGCGTGAAAGATAAGGATGCGGAATATATTAAGGCGTATGAACATATGGGATATGTTGTTTTCGCTGAAGGCGAAGATGTTCTTTCGGTGGAGGTTTTTGCTATTAACAAGACTGAGGAGGGCGAATGCATCTACTGCCCCAGCTATGCAGACAACGAGTTACCGGAAGAAGCCATACGCACTAATGAAGAATTTGCGAAAATAACTTCCGCAGACTTTGAGAACGCTTTGGATTACGATACATTTTATAAAATTGCGATGGATGAAAAAGAAGATACCGTCGCAGAAAGTCTTTATTTGCTAAAAGAAAGCGATGACGGCAAGGCACAGTGCTATGGTCTTACTCATGCAGAAGGCTCAATAATCAAAATGGGAGATGCAATGTTTCCGCTATATTTTTATGATCAGGATTTCTGGCCGATACAATTTATGACTGTTGCGGATTATGACAACGACGGCGAGGATGAATGTGCGCTTACGCTCAACAACGGACGAGGCACAGGATATTACGTGGACTGCTTATTAATTGTCGATCCCGGTGAAGAGAAGCCGGTAACCTTCTTTATGAATGATACCGATGTGTCGTCTTCTTTCGGATATCATAATTACGGCGAGAATCTTTACGACAGAGTAGGCTATGAGTATGACGAGAAGACCGCAACGATGTCTTTCTGGCTTGACAACAACGGCAAAAAAATCAACAAGGGTAGTTTTACATACGATGAAGAATATGCCAAAATGGGCAACAATCAACTTTGCTTCGGAGACCAGCTACGTTTTGAAAGTGAGGGAAAGAAGCTTTCTTTCGAAGCTGCCGGCGGATTCTACGGCCCGAACAGTGGCTGGGTTGACTATGTTTACAGCCTTATACTTGAGGGCGAGCTCACTTACAAAGACGGAGTGATTAAAGTTAAGAATCTTAATCTTTACTGCGAACATTCTGAATATTAAGCAATATACTTGGATAATTACGGGGGTAGTTATGGGGTTCATTAAGGAATTCAGAGATTTTGATGAGGAAATGCCGGAGTGGAAATACCTAAACTCAATAGGGGCGAGAACCATGCTTGGACATGAGTTGAGAAGGCACGCGTTCAGCATTGTAAAAGACGAAGAAAAGAAATATTTCTTGGTTCCACAAGGACACACGGGGATATCGCATACTGAGGAGGATTTGTTCTATTATCTCCTTTGTTTAGACGGCAAAAAAATACAGATTGAAACGCTGGAAGATTTTCATAAAAATGCTGATAAAACAGTAGATATGTTTTATGCAATTGAAAAGATTGAAATCATCGATAAAGATGTTTTAGAAAAGTTCAATAAAGAGGAACTACTTGAATTGATAAAGGAGGCCCTTACGGCTAGGGCAGAGGTTGAGGAGGATGAGCATAGCAAGAACGGTACTGTACGTTTCACGGGATTAGACGAAAGCAAACTCGTTTAAACGCCTATATGGTTAAAAGAACGAATATCAGTTAAATCTAAACATTGATTTGCGACACCGTTTCCGGAACCGACATGTAAAAAGATAAAAATCTGAATTTTTAGACATAAATAGTAAGACCAAATTGCAAGAATAGAGTACCGGCTTTTGCTTTTTCTTATGCAGGGACAGGTAAAATATCGTTTTTAAATGAATTTAACCATTACTCTCAGGAAAACACCCTTAAGAGTAATGGTTAAAATTTTGCCTTTTTTGAGGTTTTATCTGTACTTTAAAAATCACAAGCTCCCAAATGCTGGTTAGATATTTGTAATAATGGCAAAACTAGACAATTCTATTTAGCCGTAACCATACCGCACCTTTCGCTTGGGCTATATATCTGTTACTGACGCGCTTACGTTACCAAATCCACATGCTGCACCGTGCCTACATCTCCGGATTCGTAGAGGAAGATGCCGGTTTTGCGTATGAAGCCGTTTGTTGCACCGGTGGCAAAAGAATTAAGCGTGAAATCAGTGTCGCGATTTTGAAGTCCTATGGCACCGACACCCGCTTCTTTGAGCGAATAGAGGACGCTTTTGCCCTCTTCATCAAACGTCCAGATTTTGAGCTTTTCAAAGATGGCGTCGTTTTCGTCAATCCAGCCGTTGTGGTCGAGGTCGTACTCGGCAAGGTCTTTGAAGCCGTCACCGGAGGCTGTGCCGAAGAGCTCGGAACCATCGTTGATTTTGCCGTCATTGTTCTTGTCGAGAGCGAGGAATCCGCTGCCTTCGCGAAGCATGGAAATTTCTTCTTCGGTGCCGTCGCAGTCAAGGTCAAAGAAATACTTGAGGTCTGAAAGTCCCGCGGGAGCGTCGTGGAGATTGACTACAAGCGGGTCGATAGCCTGGAAGTAAGAGTTGATAGCCGTTTCGGACGTGAACTGACAGAGCCGTGAGGACATTGCGATATCGATGTTAACGTTAATTTCACGTCCGTCATCGGTCTTGACAATTCCTTGCGCGGAGAACGTTGTATACTCCATAGTCTCGAAGCAGAAAGTATCCGTGGTGCTTTCTACCACAAACTGATACTCTGTGCCTGCTTCTCGCGGCTCTGCATTCGGAAGCGCATTGGCATCGGCCTCGCAGGAATCCTTGGGCTTTCTTCGGAAAAGAAGCTCTAAGATGTCCTGAATGAACTTCTGATGCATCTTCTGAAACTCCGACGCAGTGTCACGCGCCTTTGCAATGGACGCATCAATGTTGATTCTTTTGCCGGAATTAAGTCTGGCAAAAAAATTCTGGATAGGGTTTGGATCAAGATAGTCGACAAGGTCTGTCTGCCCCTCGTCGGCCGTAAGTGCGGGGAATTTCAAATCCCCGGTAATTTCGGTGTATTCTTCTTGTAAAAAGAAACTGCCGAAAGTAGATGTAAGCTGACTTCCTGTCGATCCTTCGCCGCTTACATGTGTTTCAACGTTGCGCTGAAACGATTTTGAAGACTTTGAAAGTCTTGCGGAGTCCATTCCTATGGTACCGGAATCGATTCTCAAATTATTGTTTGCCCTCCTGATAATAAAATTAGGACGTATCGTCGGAAAATTCTTTTTCCGCGTAAACGTCCCTGTAAGATATATATCGGCAGTGAAAGTGTAATCCTTAAGTATCTTTTTCATAAAAATCGATGTATAATAGCGACTGTGCAGTAACATTAAGGGGAAGCTATGTCGCGTAGGAGAATACTTGCCAATTTCATAGTGATAAGCCTGATTGCGGCCCTTTTGAGCGGGTGCGGCGGTAACGGAGACACCGAGGTGAATATGAACATTTTCACCAAGGACTCGGGTAACCGCAAGACTATGTTAGACGAGCCGTCGGTGGATTATGAGATTCCGGGAGTATACCCTTCGGTCACCGTAGACCTTATGGGCTACGAGGTAGGACGAGACAAGGAAGCGGTACTGTCTGCACCAAGGCTTCCTGCTTTTTACGAGATTAAGGATGCTGCCACGGATGACGTTGTGTATCAGGGCAGCGTCAAGAGAAAAGATATCGAAAGTAAAGACGGTATGTCGGCCGGAGTTATTGATTTTTCGGGGCTCAATACTGTCGGAACTTATTACATAGAGACTGAGATTCTCGGCCGTTCCAAGGTATTTAAGGTCAAAGAAAACGTGTACGATGACCTCCTTAAATCAGGATTTGCCAAGCTTCACGGCTTAAGATGTGAGGACTGCCACAATGCGTCCGTTCCGCTTGAGAGCGACAGCGGCAGGATGATAGATGTTAAGGGCGGCTGGCACACTTCGGATAACGGCGAGAAAGACGTGGTGGAAGGATGTCTTGCACTTATGGACATCTGCACCATCTACGAGTTCTATCCCAAGCTTTTCACGGACGATTACGAAATATCCGAGAGTGGCAACAGGATTCCCGATATTCTTGATGAGGCTGCTTACGAAGCTGAGTGGCTGTTACTTATGCAAAATAAAGACTCCGGCGGCGTATATGCCTCGGTTTCATTCGGAGCATCGCAGCAGAATCAGAGCAGTGTGGCGCTTGTGGTGAGAAGCGAGACTACTCGTTCGACGGCTTATTTCTGCGCTTGTATGGCGAAGGTTTCTTTTACCTTCAAGCGATTTAATATAGATTTGTCCAATAAAGCGATGCAGGCGTCGGTGCTTGCGTGGAAGTGTCTTGAGGCCAATAAGGGTATTGTGGATTCGGAGCAGATGTTTAGGGCTGCGACGGAACTTTACAGACTTACCGGGCAGGACACGTACAAGAACGTTGTGAACGATTTTCTGAAAGCCAATGCCGACAAGCCCTACGACAGCAGGCCGGTTCTTGACGGAGCCATTACGTATCTTTCCACGGCTAGAGCTACTAATGTGGGTTTTTGTACATTGCTTATGGACAGTCTTATGAAGCGTGAAGAGACTAAGGTTGCGCTTTCCAATGCTTCGAGCTTTGAAGTGGAGTCGGAAGATGCGGAGCCGGAGGACGTTCTGAGAACTGCTTTTGAGTACGCTATTGTGGACTACATTAACTCCAGTATCGAGTATGTGCGCGGTGAGGAAGACTGCCTTCACTATGTGGGCGGGCGCAACGCAATCAGTAAGAATTATTTCGATACCATCGACACGCCCGATTCGCTGGTAAATATCATTGCGGTGGCGGCAAGACTTGCCGCAAGCGGCGATAAGTAGCGCTCGGGTGGCTTGGAAAGCACTTTTGGTCATATAATAAGCATTTACGAGGCTTTTTGCCTGCTCGCGTGAGTGATAGCATTATAAGTACAATAGGATAAATATCAGATTGGAGTGACAACAATGAAAATAGTAGTTTTGGCAGGCGGCACCAGCACCGAGAGAGATGTGTCTCTTGTGTCCGGCGCCAAGATTTATAAAGCGTTAAAGGAAAACGGTCATAAGTGCGTACTTCTCGACGTATTCCTGGGTCTTGAAGACGTAGACACCGATACGGTATTTGACAGGGGCGATGAGCTTCTTGGCAATATTGAGGGTATCAAGCAGAACAATCCCGACCTTGAGGCGGTTAAAGCGCTTCGTAAGGACGGCGGCAAGTCCTTCTTTGGCCCCAATGTTCTTGAAATTTGCTGCAAGGCTGATGTGGTATTCATGGCGCTTCACGGCGAGAACGGTGAGAACGGTAAGGTTCAGGCTGCTTTCGACCTTCACGGCATCAAGTATACCGGTAACGACTACGTTAGCTCCGCGCTTGCAATGGACAAGGCTCTTTCCAAGGATTTGTTCAGGCAGTACGGAATTTCCACTCCCGCGGGCTTTGCACTTAAGAAGGGCGAGGCTGACAATAACGAGGTGAAGTTCCCTGTAGTTGTTAAAGTTACCGACGGCGGTTCCAGTATAGGTGTTTATATTGCGCACAACACCGCTGAGTATGAGAAGGCCAAGAATGACGCTTATCTTTACGGCAACGAGCTTGTAGTGGAGCAGTTTATTGAGGGACGCGAGTTCTCTTGCGGCGTTATCCTCGGCGAGGCACTTCCCGTTATCGAAATTGCGCCCAAAGAAGGCTTCTACGATTACAAGAACAAGTATCAGGAAGGTTCGACTGTCGAGACTTGTCCCGCGGTGCTTGATGATAAGACAACAAAGCGTATGCAGAAGATGGCTGTTGATGTATACAATGCGTTAAGGCTTAACCAGTATGCTAGAATTGATATAATGATGGATAAGGCGGGAGAGATTTATGCGCTTGAAGCCAATACTCTTCCCGGCATGACTCCCTTGTCGCTTATGCCCCAGGAGGCAGCGGCTGTAGGCATTAACTATAATGAACTTTGCGAAAAATTAATTAAGATGGCACTGGATAAGTAGGATTATGAAGGCATTTACTTTCGAAGACGCGCTTAAGGCTGCGGGCGGAACCGCGGTCAATCAGGAAAACGTTACAAGAGAAATCAAAAATGTGACCATGGACTCAAGAAAAGTTACCTTTGGCAGCCTTTTTGTGGCTATCAAGGGTGAGAGAGTCGATGGGCATGACTTCATGCGCGAAGTGTTCTTAAAGGGCGCGGCAGCAGTACTGTGCGACCATGTACCGGAAGGAATAACGGGACCTTGTATTGTGGTGCCCGATACCGTCAAGGGTCTTCAGGAGATTGCAAGATGGTACAGAAGCATTCTTCCTGTCAAGGTAGTCGGTATCACAGGAAGCGTCGGCAAGACCAGCACCAAGGAAATGGTAGCAGCTGTCCTTGCTGAGAAATTCAATGTACTTAAGACCATCGGCAACTACAATAACGAGATAGGATTGCCTTTGACAGTTCTGTCAATCGAAGAGGATACAGAGATTGCGGTGCTTGAGATGGGTATCAGCGATTTCGGCGAGATGCGCGTATTAAGCCGTATTGCGTGCCCCGACATTTGTGTCATCACCAATATCGGACAGTGTCACCTTGAATTCTTACACGACAGAGACGGTATCTTGAAAGCCAAGTCTGAGATATTTGAATTCATGAATCCAAAGGGTCGTATTTATCTTAACGGCGACGACGACAAGCTTATAACGGTCAAGGAAGTCAACGGTATCGTGCCCACTTTCTTTGGCCTTAAGGATACGAACGATGTTTATCCCGCTGAGAAGGAGTCTATGGGACTCGGCGGTACCAAGATGAGGATTTCTCTTCGCGGGAGCCTGTTTGATGCGGAGATTCATATGCTCGGTGACCACATGGTATCCAATGCCATGGCGGCTACGGCGATTGGCGCAGACCTCGGTATGGACAAGAATCAGATTGCCGCAGGACTCTACACGGCCAAGACCATTGACGGACGAAGCAACCTTATTCCCAAGGGTACGGGATACATTATCGACGATTGCTACAATGCATCGCCCGCATCCATGATGGCGGCTTTGGATATGCTTAAGCTTGCCAACGGCCGTAAGGTGGCAATACTTGGAGATATGTTTGAACTCGGACCCGATTCCGACAATATGCATGCGGCAGTCGGTCGATATGCGGCTACAGTCGGTATCGATAAGCTTTTGTGCGTGGGTCAGAATTGCAGACACATGTACAATGCGGCACTCCATGAGAACGGAACCGGCGGACTGGGAGTCGGCTACTATACAGATCTCGAATCGCTTCTTAAGAGCCTTAAGATAGAGATCAAAGAAGGCGACAACGTTCTGGTTAAGTCGTCCCACGGCATGGGCTTTGCACAGCTGGTGGAAGCATTGAAAGAACTGTAGAGATAATGAGCGTAGTATGAGTGCAGGATTCAGGTCCTGCACTTTTTTTTGTTAGGCAACGAGCCAAGCGGGGTTGACAACTATTACGGTTAGTGATATATTACAGTAAACGTAATAAGGAGGTGAGCCTTACGAAAGACAATGTTAAAGGGGGCGCCCTTACAGAGGTAACATTTTTAATACTGCTTTCTTTGTACGAGCCGCGACACGGCTATGCGGTTATGCAATTCATTGAGGAGATGACTGACGGAAGGCTTACACTCGGCGCGGGAACGCTTTACGGTGCACTTACCACGCTTGAGAAGAAGGGCTGGATAGAGCCCTTCGGTGAGGATACAGGCAGGAGGAAAGAGTATTTAATTACAAGTGTCGGGAAAGAAACAGCCGACAGGGAACTTAAGCGATTGGAAAGATTGACCCAAATCGCCGGGGAGATTATTGGGAGGTAGAGTATGAAGAAAATAAGGTTTTTTTCGGGAATGCTTAATACTCAGGAAAAATGGCTTAATGATATGGCTGCCAAGGGATACAGACTTGTGAAAGTCGGTAAATTGGTATATGAATTCGAAGAGTGTGAACCCGACAATTACCAATATACGATTGAGTATGTCGGCAATAAAGACTATGAAGATTTAAGGAAGTATCACGATTTTCTTGAAGAATTCGGATATAAAGTTTTTTATAAGAACATCAATTTGAGTTATTCGATTGGAAAGGTAAGACTAAGACTTTACAATTCAAAACCGCTTGTACCTGCCACCGGCAGAACCACTTATAACAAAGAAATACTGATAGTGGAGAAAGAAAACGATGGGAACCCGTTTAATCTTCACACTACCAAGGAAGACAGAGTGGCATACTACAAAGAAGTATTATACCCTTATCTGATGCTGATGGCACTGTTTGCTGTTTTTGCAGCTGTAATAAAAAGTATTGCTCCTGCAATAATAGCAGCGCTATTGGTAATACCTACAGTGACATTCGCATACAGATTGCACATAGAAAAAAGATCGGGAGGTAAATGGGATAATGAACAATAGTCGGAAGAAATCAATCATCACAGTCATAGTAGTTATTGTTATAGTAGTTGCAGCTCTTATCCTGCAACAAAATGGTTTCATACCATCTAGGATGGGGTCTAGGGTCGGCTGGACCGAGAATATCGGCAATAAGAGCTGGGAAGTAAGTTATACATCGTTAGATGGTACGTTTTCCAAGTATATTAAGCCTGAAAATGATAAAGTTCTGATTAAAGTTGTGACAAAAAGCGGAGAGTTGACAATAGAGCTGACAGAAAATGACGGCAGCAGCATTTTTAATCACAAGTTCACCGGAAACGAGTCGCTGGAAGCGCCTGTAAGAGGCAGGATAAAGATTAAGGTAACTGCTGACAATCATTCAGGTGGTTTTATAGTGAAATAATAGTTCAAAGGGATAAAAATCTTAAAAAGAGTCTGATGCTAAGGTTATATGAAAAGCATCGGACTCTTTTGTATATGTATAGTGTATTAAATTATATTTCGGCAGTCTTTTCAACGTAAGCCTTCTCAAGCTCGTCATGAACCCTGTCCGTAAGACCCTTAATCTCATCTCTGGACATTCCTGCGGTCTCGATGGCGGGAAGATAATTCACGTAAACGGTGGTCTTCTTAATCTTCGGAAACTGATTCTCAAAAACGTTGCTTGAGTTTATGATACATACCGGAACGATGGGGCAGCCGGTCTTCTCGGCAATCTTAAAGCTTCCCGAGTGGAATTCAAGGAGCGGGTCGGTACCCTTGTTACGTGTGCCTTCGGGGAAAATGCAGATGCTGGAACCTTTCTTCACAAGGTCGATACATTTGTTAATCATCTTAAGGCCGCTGCGAAGGTCTTTACGATCAAGGAACTGACAGTTCATAAGGCTCATCCACCAGGAAAAGATGGGGAACTTCTTGGTTTCTTTCTTGGCAACGTAGCCGGTCTGACCTTTGCAGAGAGGATACGTTATAATTATGTCGAAAATACTGCGGTGATTGGGCGTATAAAGAATGGCTCCGTCGGGAATGTTTTCTCTTCCGTTTACTACGATTTTCGTGCCTGCAAGGAAAGTAACCACTCTAAAGGCTCCGCTGATTATAACCTGCGAATATTTGGCACGGGCCATCGGACTGAAAATCTGCAAAATAAGCGCAATCAGCACAAGCGGAAGCGACAATATAAGAAACAGCACGGTCCATACCGCACAAAGAATAAATCTTACCAACTCAGATACCTCTTAATCAATGTAGTTTTTAAAACCATGTTAATTATATTTAATTAATTCAAATCACGCAAGACAGAAAAGCACTTTTTGTGGTAGTCTATATGGCAAGGAGATTTTAATATGCTCAAAATATACAATGCCAAGATTGTTGACCCTGTGACCAAGCTCAAGGGCAACTACGATTTAGAAATCGATAAAGGAATTATCATGAAGGTCGCGCCTACGGAAGGTAAGCCTGCGGAAGGTGCCATCGATGCAACGGGCTTATGCCTGTCGCCGGGCTTTATGGATGTGCACGTTCATTTCCGCGATCCCGGACAGACTCACAAAGAAGATATCCTGACCGGCGCCAAGTGTGCTGCCCGCGGTGGCTTCACCGATGTGGTGATGATGGCCAATACCAAGCCCGTGATAGACTCTGTCGAAACACTTGAATATGTTCTTAAGAAAGGTGAAGAGACCGCCATCAACGTTCACAGTTGCGGTTCGGTTACCAAGAATCTCGACGGCCGCGAGCTTACAGACATGGCTCTGCTCAAAGAACACGGCGCGGTAGGCTTCACCGACGACGGCATCCCGCTTATGAACACCGATGTATTAAGAAGTGCTTTTGAAAAGGCCGCCGAGCTTAACGTGCCCATCAGCCTTCACGAAGAAGACAAAGGCATCATCAAGGAGAACGGTATCAATCACGGCGCCGCCAGCGACTACTACGAAATCTACGGTTCGCCGAGAGAAGCCGAGGCTCGAATGATAGCCCGCGACTTAAAGATTGCTCTTGAAACAGGCGTTACGCTCGACATCCAGCACATCAGTACCAAGGAAGGTGTCGAATATGTCCGCAAGGCACGAAGACACAGCGACAAGATATATGCAGAAGTTACTCCGCACCATCTTTCTTTGACCGAAGATGCGGTTATAGCCTACGGTTCCAATGCTAAGATGAACCCGCCGCTTCGCACCAAGCGAGACAGAGCGGCCATTATAGAGGGCGTCAAGGACGGCACGATTTCCATCATCGCCACCGATCACGCACCCCACAGTCCCGAGGAGAAGGGTAAGGACATTCTTCTTGCACCTTCGGGAATTATCGGACTCGAGACTGCATTCAGTATTGCTTATAAGGCTCTCGTATTAAGCGGTTCCATCACGCTTGAGAAATTCATTGCGATGCTTACCGTGAATCCCCGCAAACTTTACGGCTTCAAGAACTACGGCATCAGCAAGGGCGCGCCCGCCGACCTCGTGATTTTTAGTGAAAAAGAAAAATGGGTCTACTCCGAAAGCCTTTCCAAATCCGTGAACACGCCTTTCCTCGGCGATACTCTCACGGGTAAGATTAAATATACCATTTGCAAGGGAGAAATCGTCTATGCAGATATGTGAAGAAGCTAAGCTTATTGAGACCAACAAGCTTTCCGACGGAATATTCGAAATGTATATTAAGACAAGAGTGGCTTCTTTGGCTAAGCCGGGTCAGTTTGTTATGGTTTATCCCAAAGATTCCGCAACCTTACTTCCCAGGCCCATAAGCATATGTGAGGTAAGCGACGGCGAATTGAGACTTGTGTACCGCGTACAGGGTAAGGGTACCAAGGAGTTTTCTTTGTACAAAGAAGGCGAGACGGTTAAGATTTTAGGCCCTCTCGGAAACGGCTTCCCGGTAGAAGAAGGTAAAGGAAAACGTTCCATTCTTATCGGCGGCGGAATCGGTGTGCCTCCCATCCTGGAGCTTGCGAAGGCTTTGAAGGGCGAGAATGTGACAATTCTTGCGGGCTACCGTAACAGCGATATGTTCCTTGATGAAGATTTCAAAAAGCAAGCGCCTCTTGAAGTTGCTACGGAAGACGGCAGCGTAGGCGTGAAGGGTAACGTCATGGACGTAATCCGCGAAAAGAATTTGAAGTGTGACGTAATCTTCGCTTGCGGCCCCATGCCGATGCTTAGGGCGATTAAGAAATATGCCGAAGAAAACGGTGTGACCGCATACATTTCTCTCGAAGAACGTATGGCGTGCGGCGTAGGCGCGTGCCTCGGATGCGTATGCAAGACGACGCATAAGGACAGTCACTCTCACGTTAATAACGCAAGAGTCTGCACTGAAGGTCCGGTATTTGAAGCAAGCGAGGTGGAAATCTGATGAATACAAGTGTCAAAATCGCAGGAGTTGAATTTAAGAACCCCGTAACCACCGCTTCGGGAACCTTCGGTTCGGGTATGGAATATTCGCAGTTCGTGGACTTATCGAGACTCGGTGCCGTTACTACCAAGGGTGTAGCGCTTACTCCCTGGCAGGGTAATCCCACCATTCGTGTCACCGAAGTGTACGGCGGCATGCTCAATGCAATAGGTCTTCAGAATCCCGGAATCGATGTGTTCTGTGAGCGTGACATCCCTTTTCTTAAAAAGTACGATACGAAGATAATTGTAAATGTCTGTGGAAAAACGGTCGAAGAATACGTGGGTGTTGTGGAAAAGTTGTCAGAGCAGCCGGTAGACATGCTCGAGATTAACGTTTCTTGCCCCAATGTCAAAGAAGGCGCCATCGCATTCGGCCAGGACGCGAAAGCCCTTGAGAACATTACCAAGGAAATCAAGAAAGTTGCCAAGCAGCCTGTTATCATGAAGCTTAGCCCCAACGTTACGAAGATAGCCGACATGGCGAGAGCAGCTGAGGCAGCAGGTGCTGATGCAATTTCTCTTATCAATACCATCACCGGCATGAAGATAGACATCAATCGTAAGACCTTTGTCCTTGCCAACAAAACCGGCGGTATGTCAGGTCCCGCTATTAAACCTGTTGCGGTTCGCATGGTATATGAGTGCGCGCAGGCGGTTAAGATTCCTATTATCGGAATGGGCGGAATCAGCTGTGCGGAGGATGCTATCGAGTTCATACTCGCAGGTGCTACAATGGTTGCGGTCGGTGCGGCTAACTTCTCGAATCCTTTTGCCACGGTAGAAGTGATAGATGGTATAGAAGAGTACATGAAGAGACAGAACGTGACCGATATCAATGAGTTAATCGGCGCTGTCAGATAAATACGGATATAATTAAACCGGGGACGAACTTAGTTCGCCCCCGATCTTAGTTTAAAATAAAATCAATCGTTATGGAATTTTGTCGGATTTATCGAAGTTAAGTTCCGTAGGAACAATTATGCTTCATCCATTAAGTTGTTAAATTTCTCGATGACTGCATCATAAGTCTTCTGAGAAATTTCCGGAAGCTTGCCGCCCCAGGTCTTTTCTGCCTGTTCGTAGCCCTGTTTAAATGCTTCCATCATGTCGTTAAGCTTAGACTTGTCGCCGCCGGTTAAAGCTTTGGCGAAATCAATGATTCTGTCGGAGGTAGCATTCACTCCCCAGTATCCGTCTTCAGCGATGTCTGCCTGTGCCTGAGCTTTGGTCTCGGGATCGACTTCGACTTTTCCTTCGCGAAGTGCGTTCCAGATATCGTTAGCATCCGCATATACACCACCCTGCTTACAGATAAGCTTCTGAACCAGGTCTCTTAACTGATCCAGTCTGGCTTGTGCGTCTGCTTTAAGTCTTGCAATCACTTCTTCATTTGCTTTGTACATCTGAGTAGGTGTTTCAAGCTTGGGCTCATAGATGACGCCTTTATCTTCTGTAGACTCCATAACCGTAGAAGCATCGACGGCCTTGGTAACAGGCTCGATCTTTGGGTAGGTTGAAAATTGCTGTTCAACTACGCCTGTAATTCCGTTTACATTCATGACTTTTCCTTTCCGGGTTGCCCCTATTTTCATGAGCACTTCCTTGTGCTGTTAGTATACTTCTATCTCTAGTATCGGCACTTCCCTTTAATTACTTAACCTCTTTTACAAAAAAGTTCAAAAAAATTTTACTGTTAATCCGCGGATTGTATAGTGTATAATGAATATTGTATACAATAAACAAAGGAATACAATCTATGACAATATATGAACAGGCGAGAGCCAAGATAAATTTGTCCCTTGATGTTACCGGCAGGCGCGAGGACGGCTACCACTTGGTACGCATGATAATGCAGACGCTTGACCTCTGCGACGACCTTACTTTTGAGACGGCGGAAGCAGGCACAGGCATCACACTTATTACCGACAGCGGTGTCCTTAACAAAGAGCAGTCTGAGGGCAGCGACAACCTTATTATCAAGGCTGCGCGTGCATTGGAAAAAGAAACCGACAGGCACTTCGACGTCACCATCACTCTAGCCAAGAGGATTCCAATTGCGGCAGGTATGGCAGGTGGCAGCGCAGATGCTGCAGCTACACTCAGAGGATTAAACCGACTGTTTGAACTGGGACTTTCTTTGGACAAGCTAAGAGAAATCGGACTTAAGTTAGGCGCTGACATTCCTTTCTGCGTGGAAGGAGGATTGTGTCTGTGTGAGGGAATTGGCGAGATACTAACCCCGCTTACGAAGCTTCCCAACTATCCTACGGTAGTCTGCAAGCCGCCGATTTTCGTATCGACGCCTTCGGTTTACAAAGCTTACGACAGTCTCGAGGCACCGTTCCACCCTGACGTGGACGGAATGCTTAAGGCTATCGGCGAATACGATGCACCCGCAATTCCGGGACTTCTCGGCAACAGCCTTGAAACTGTAACGGCTGCGGTACACCCGATTATCAAGGAAATCGAGGCATCAATGATAGAAGCGGGCGCCCTCAATTCAATCATGAGCGGCAGCGGTCCCACAGTCTTCGGACTCTTTAACTCGGTCAAAGAAGCCGACGATGCGGTAGCGAAGCTTAAAGAGAAATACAAGGATTTTGAAATATACTCCACAAAGTTTAACACAGGTTTTGTCAACAGATACGAATAGAAAGCGAGGCCCATTTGGAAGGTAATTTTGAATTGAACATGGACGAATATCTGCCCTTAAGAGATGTTGTCTTTCAGACGTTAAGAAAGGCCATTCTCACCGGCGAGCTTAAACCCGGCGAGCGACTCATGGAGATTCACCTTGCGGAGAAAATCGGTGTGAGCCGTACACCCATAAGAGAAGCTATCAGAAAGCTTGAACTTGAAGGTCTTGTTATGAATGTGCCGAGAAAAGGTGCGCAAGTGGCAGAGATTTCGCAAAAAGGTTTAAGAGATGTGCTCGAAGTTCGCAGGGCTCTCGACTCATTCTGTGCGGAACTTGCCTGCGAGAGGATCACAGAAGCTGAGAAGAAAGCACTCAAAGAAGCCTGCACCGCTTTTGAGGAAGCTGTTCAGACCAAGGACGCTACCGTAATTGCCAAGGCTGACGTGAGCTTTCATGACATCATCATCGGAGCTACCGGCAACGAGCGTATTGTGGCTCTCATCAATAACCTTGCCGAGCAGATGTACCGTTATCGCTTCGAATACATCAAGGACGAGGCCAATCATCCCAAGCTTATCGCCGAGCATCGCATGCTGGTAGACGCAATCACCTCAGGCGACGGTGAGAAAGCAAGAGCGGTTGCTCGTGAGCACATCGACAATCAGGAAATATCTATCTTAAAGCAACTGGAGGTTGTTAAGTGAATAAAGAAGTACTTGTATCCATAAAAGGCCTTCAGTACACGGGAACGGAAGAAGACGACAATCGTGTCGAAACTCTCACGAGAGGTTCTTTTTACAAGAGAGGCGGCAAGAATTTCGTGACTTTTGAGGAAGCCTTTGACGAAGACCAAACCGTCAAAAGTCTTGTGAAGTTCGATGCGGATTCTTTTGAGATAACCCGTAAGGGGCCCTACAGCGTAAGGCTGAGTTTTGAAAACGGCAAGAAATACTACACCGATTACCATACTCCCTACGGAGAATTTCTCTTAGGAATCGACACCCGTCGCATAGAAGTGGTGGAACAGGACGGGGAGATGGCGGTAGTTATCGAGTATGACATGGAATTTAATTCCGAGAGCCTCGGACGGTGTACGATAGACATGAAACTTACAGAAGTATAATAAGTTATTTGGAATGGTGAATGTTATGAAAAGAATGACAGGAAAAGTAGAAGTGGTGATTAAGTCTGTAGTAGCTGCTTTGATTTCGCTATGTTTTCTTGTGACAATCTATAAATTGGGCGGAATATGGTTTGAGACAAATGATGACGTTATAATTTCGGAAATGCTATCGGGAAAAATAACGGGAACTCCCGAATTCCACTCTCCATATGTGGGTGCATTGGTTATGTGGCCAATAAGCTTATTATATCGCCTTTGCGGTGGTATTCCGTGGTGGGGCGGTTTTATTTTTTTCGTTCTTTTTTGCGTGTTGTTCTTAAATCTCTATTCTGTGATGTGTAGTGCACAAAATTTGAAAAGTCTTATTTTACATATATGTGTTACAATGTGCATTTTTGTGGCAGGTATTTATTGTTTTGGACAGGCTCAGTTCACGAGCGCGGCAATCTTGCTTGCAGCAAGCGGATATGTATTCTTTATTGCGAACATTGAATCAAAGCATGCCTGGGCAATATTTATTATCTGCGAACTGTTTGCGTGTCAAATAAGAGATTCGTCCATGCTTCTTGTACAACCGCTTGGTTTCGCTGCGCTAATCGGAGCAGAATTTGTGAACGAGAGAAATAATGTAAGAAATTTGATTAAGAAAGCAGTTAGCTGCGTCATTGTGGTGCTCGGTGTGATTGCGGTTACAAAGATTGTGTCTGCGGTGGAGTTTCGTGGAGCAGCATGGAAAGATTACTACAAATTTAACGAATTCCAAATGTATATTATTGATTACGAGCCACCCGTTCAATATGAAGCTTTGTCAGATATTCTTGATAAGTATGATATAACAGAAGATGAATATGAGCAGATCCTTGAATATCGAACATGGTACCCGAACAACAAATTCACAGGTGCGTGTCTCGATGAATTACTGCCAAGACTGGCGGAAATTAGAAAAAGTGACACAGAGAGTATTAATTATGTCGAATCGATTAGACAATTGTTTCTTACATCCTCTGAGTTTTGGCATTTGCATCAGTTTACAGCAATATTCTTTTTGCTTGCTGTTCTGGTTGCTTTATTAATCGGAAAAAGGAAAATGCTCATTTCCATAGGTGTGACATTTGCGGGTTATTTTTTTGGATTAATAATTCTTGGACTAAGAAATCGCTTTGTGCTACGCGTAATGCAACCCTATTATCTCGCGACACTGTTACTGGTAAGTCCTATTGTAGTCGGAATGCTATTACAATGTAAATTTGGAAAGGCCAAAGAAAATGCAACAGGAATAGCGACCGTGCTTGCAGCCGGGGCAGTGATATTATGGGCATTACAGATAGGCCGTGTCCAGTTTGCTTATTTCAGGAGGCAGAACAATTTTGTTAACCCTATAGATTATTCGACAAACTACGAAATAATGGATTACTGTCGAAAACATCCCGACAAACATTTTGTTCTGGATAATAGTTATGCAAGGTTTGTAAGCACTGACATTTTTGAAACAAGGTACTACGATAAAGCAAACTATATTTACTCGGGTTCATGGTACTCCAATACTCCGGAGATGCTGGAATACTGTAAGAATTACATAGGTGAAGATTGTTATTATTTAGTGTATGAGGCACGGGAATTCAAAGGACTGGAAGGTGCTGATTTTTACGCGAGAATGTTTGATACGGAAATGCGGCTTGAAGAGAAATTTAAACTTACAAGTGGCGCAACCATGTGGGTTTATCATATAAAGAAATAGTCATACTTTTAGAGTGCAAAAGAAAGCTCCCTGCCAATTAGTAGGGAGCTTTAAATGCACAATTATTTAACAGCCTTGGCGCCTGCCTTCTCCTGCATGCGCTCAACCCAGGCTTTGAACTTGCCTTTCTTCTTAACGGGAATTTCAATCTTACCGTGAAGGCCCTTAACGTCGGTGATGTAGATACCGCTTACAACGGCTTTAACTTCCTTCTTGACGGGAATCATGTCGAAAATCTTCTCATCTGCTACAAGGCTCATAACCTGAGGGCCAACCTTAGCCTTAACGATGGGAAGCTTAGCGCGACGCATAAGCTTGGGAGTCTGGTCGATAACCGACTGGGGAAGACCCGATTCCGTTATCTTCATACGTTTCTTGTCAATGATAAGCATCGATACCGACTGCTTGTACTGTTCAATCTGAGCGTTCTGCTCGGCCTGACGCTTCTCAGCCTTCTTGCCGAGGAAATATAATACAACGACCAAAGCGATTAATACTACCAAAACGATGATCGCTATAATCCAACCTGTAGACATTTCATAACCTCCTGTGTGTCTTTCAAAATAATGCTACCACATTGTAACATTGTTAATTTGTAAAAACAAGGAAATTTCTATAAACAAAGGGAAATATTGAATTTGTAAGGCCTATGTGGCATAATCAATAGTGCGGGTTTCTGCGCATATATAAGCAAGTGAGGTTTGTTTCATGAAGAAGCGAATTCTTCTTTGGACGGCAATGGTTATGTTGGTACTTACAACTGCCTGCGGACCGAAGGAAAAGGTTATAGAACCGGTTAATATAGACGCATCCGATGTGGATGAGTATCTTATAAATCTTCCCGACTACAGCAAGATTGAGGTGACTATCGACAAATCGGAGTTTTCCGAAGAACTGACGGATGATTACATCAATCGTTATTATGAGAGACTTGCCAAGGATCGGGAGAATCTTACCGATGAGGAAGGCAACATTTTACCGCTCAGTGAAGAGTCGATACGGCTTCTTAACATTCCTGCTTTTTCGACCCTCAATGAATTCAAAGTCTTTGTAAGAGGCGTAGTCAAGGACTTTATAGCCAAAGAAAACGAAGACAAGAAACTCGACGCGGCACTGACCGTCATACGCACCGACTCGGAATTTGCAGAGATTCCCGAAGGCTACATCCTTAAGTTCAAAGAAAACATTCTTAAAGATTACGCAGACCTTGCGGCAGAATACGAAATCGAACCCGAATATTACCTTGAGTTAAGCAGCGTCTCTCTTGAAGACGAAGCCCTCGAGGATGCCATGAACGAACTTATATATATTAGACTTGCCGACAGGATCGGCCTTGAATATTCTTCGGAAGAAGAGCTTCATAAAGGTGTTACGGACTATATTCTGAGCATTACCAAAGTTGTGAAGAAGAAATAGTTACCGCAAATTTGGGGAGATTACAGAGTGTCGTTTTACGTTTCATACAATATTGCCAACATCATATTGTTAGTAGGCGTTTTTAACTTGATTATTGCTCTTTTCAAGCGCCTTGATGCAGAGGATAACAGGGATCTCTTTGTCACTACTTGCGGTGTCTTTGTAGTAACAGCGGGATGGTATGGCGTAGGCTTGTGTACGCAGCTTAGTAATGCCATTATCTATCACAAGATAATCATGATAGGCAGTCTTTTCTTTCTGGGCGGATACGTTACTTATGTATGTCGCATCAACAAGATTAAGCACGGCGGCTATCTGATGATTCCCGGATTTATAACGCTGGGAGGTTTCTTTGCCCATGCCGGAAGGAATATTTTGGGCGATCCCTTCCTAGGCAATTTAAGACTCGAATCCGTAAGCGGAGTGTCCATTCTTGTAGGCGACAGAGGCTATATGTACTGGGCACACATTTTCTATATTATGGCGATAGGCATTTGGGGAGGCGTTTATGCCGCCCGTAACCTTCTGGACCGGAGAAAACGTGCCGAGCGCCGTGTATTAGTCAATTCTATTTTCTTTTTGGTGGCAGGAGTGTTTCAGGTCGTTACCCAGATTATTTACGAGACACATTATTACAGTATGGTGAGCATATTGCCGCTTACATGGGCGACCACATCCACAGTTTACTCCATTCTTTCTTTCAGATACCATATATTCAATTATGATACCCTTGCAAGACAGAGCCTTATCAATGATATCGGTGCAGGTTTTGTGGTGCTGTCCGATAATTTTGAAGTGCTTTATTGCAACGATATCGCTTACACCGTTCTGCCTGAGATGGCTTCGGGAGATTCTGAGTATTTCAGGACAATTACCCGTCGTAAGGAATTTCAGACCGAGATTAACGGTTCCACCTACAAGGTTACTGCGGACCGAATCTTAAGCGAGGGCAAGATTCAGGGTTATACCATTCTGATAGTCGATATTTCCGATATCGCATTGCTGCAAAAGCAAGCGGAAGCCAACGAGAAGACCAGACAGAACCTTCTTACCAATATTTCTCACGAAATCAGAACACCTTTGAACGCTATTATCGGTGCTTCGGAGCTTATCAACTCCGAGGATATTTCGCGTGAAGATTTCAAGCAGTATGCCGAGAACATCCGCGTGTCCACCATCAACCTCGACGATATTCTCAATAACATTCTTACGGCTTCTTCTTCATACGAGAAAGTACAGTCTTCGGACATGGCTCCTTACAGCGTATTTACGCTTGTCGACAATATTGTCGGTATGTGTAATGACCGAGTGGACCGTAACAATGTTAAGCTTTCGGTTTCTTTTGCGGAGGATATACCGATTAACGCTATCGGCGATGACAGGCGCATCAGACAGGTGCTCCTTAATATACTTACAGGTGCGATTCGCTATACGGACGATGGCTTCGTAAGCCTGAGAGTATCCGGCGAATATTTGAAGGACGGAAGATTTAAGTATATTTATACCGTTCAGGATACGGGTAAGAGCGTATTCAATTCTTCCGAAGATTTTGACAGAATCGTGTCGGAGGGAGATGTCCTCGGTATCGATTACAACACCGGTTACGGCATCAGCTTAACCGTTGCCAAGAAAATTGCGGCAGCCCTCGACGGCGATGTATCCATGTACAGCCTTCGCGGCAAAGGAAACGTTTACTCCGTCACGATTCCTTCGCTTCTTCTTGATAAGAAGACTCTTGAAAACTTTGGTTTCGCCAAGAAGCTTTCGATTACTTTCCTTGGTGAGAGCGATTACGATTTGGACGAGATTAAGCATTCGTGCTTTGAAATGGGCATTCCTTACGATGAAGTGGAAGGCTTGTCCAAGCTTCGTAAGATTACCGATGATGCCAGATTCTATCGCGTGCTGATTTACGACTATGACAAGTATGCAAGGCGCGTTGCGGCATCTGAGAGAGCCGACTCGTATGTTAAGGTCGGTATTATTTCGGGAAGAAAGCTTCCCAAGCAGATTGACGACAGTATCCTTGTAAGAGCCCCCTTAAGTGCGCTTACCATTCAGAGAATTCTGGCCGAGCAGGAGATGCGTATCGAGAATGAAAAAGCCAGCGACAACCTCTTTGCGGCACCGTCCGCCAAGATTCTGGTGGTGGATGATAACACCCTGAACCTGTCGGTTGCCCGCAACATGCTCGAGCGATTCAATGTATCCGTAGATACCGCCAAGAGCGGGTATGAGTGTCTTGATCTCATAGGTGCTGGACATTCGTATGATCTTATTTTCATGGATTACATGATGGAGGGTATGGACGGCGTCGAGACCACCAAGAAGATTCGTACAACAGACGGACCAATGTCCAAAGTTCCGATAGTCGCTTACACCGCCAACTCAGTCGAAGGCGCCATGGAGAAGTATCTGGCAGCAGGCATGAACGGCTGCGTATTTAAGCCCGCCAACATGTATTCTTTTGCTGATGCGCTTAAGAAATACCTGCCCAAGGAGCTCCTGGTATTCGAGAAGAAAAAGAAACGTTCCGAAGTCTTGAAGACCAAGAACGAGTTCCCCGACATAGAAGGCATTAACAAAGATTCGGCGATTAAGTACTCGGGCGGCAACCTCGAGATGTTTGAGGACATGATAGCCACATTTGCTCTCGAAATTCCGGACAAAGAAAAAACAATCAGAAAATATGTCAACGAAGGCAACTTCAAGAACCTGACCGTTATGGTACACGGTATCAAGGGTCTTGCGCGCACCATGGGTATGGATGAACTTTCTGCCCGCATGGCCGATATGGAGAAAGCTTCGGCGGCCGAGGATGAAGCATACATTAAGAAGAATCTGCCGGACCTTCTGTCGCAGTACAGGCATTACGGAATCGTTCTTTCGCCGTATGCGGAGAAGAAGTTGAGCCGCAGGAAGCCCGTTTCCGAAGGAGCAGGGCTTAAGGGCATCCTTCAGCGTATGCTTGAGTGCCTTGACGAATTCGAGATGGACGAGACGGAAAAGCTATTTGACGAAATCCATCGTGAGGACTATGATGACAAACGTGCTCCGCTTTTCGATGCGCTTAAAGACTCCATAGAGAGAGGCGATTACTACGCATCCAAGGAGCAGGTTGAGAAGCTTTTAGCTACATACGGAGAAGAAGATTAGGATATACGGAGGAGTCAGACATGAACTGTTTGGAAGAAAGAATTCTCAAAGACGGAGTGGTCAAAGAAGGAAACGTGCTTAAGGTAGACAGCTTCCTTAACCACTGCATGGATGTTAAGCTTTTTGATGAGATGGGCGCTGAGTACGCGAAGAGATTTGCCGGCAAGAATATCAATAAGATTCTTACAATCGAAGCATCGGGCATCGGTATTGCCAGCATCGTAGCCCGTCATTTCGGTGACGTGCCGGTTGTATTTGCCAAGAAATCCCAGTCCATTAACCTTGACGGTGAGATGCTTACCGCTGAGGTTGAGTCATTTACACATAAGAATATCAATCACGTAATCGTGTCCAAGCGTTTTCTTGGGCCGGAAGATCATGTGCTTATTATCGACGATTTCCTTGCCAACGGATGTGCGCTTCAGGGACTTATCCAGATTTGTTCTCAGGCGGGCGCTACTGTTGAGGGTATCGGCATTGCAATTGAGAAGGGTTTCCAGCACGGCGGTCAGATGATCAGAAATCTCGGATACCAGCTTGAGTCTCTTGCTATTGTTGAGAGCATGGATGCCGCTACAGGTAAGATTACTTTCCGCGAGCAGGCGTAGGTAGACATAATAAAACAATATTGTTGATTTATAACACAAAGTTAACAAAACGCATTATTAAAAAATATTTAAAATTATCAATTTACTACATTGAATTTTGAATTTGTAATTCCTATAATAGGAACGTAAAGATAATTAATTTCGATATATATCAAAAGATATGGTTTTGAAGTTTCTACCCGGATACCGTAAATAACCGGACTATCGAGATATCATAAGGCAGCATTGGGAAGAAGATTAGGGATCTGTCATATGTATTTCGTGAGCGGTTTAGGAAATTTCATCCTAGGTCGCTTTTTTAATTTCTTTTAGAGCTATATTGAGTTAATTAAGTCACAATAACACATTCACAGAAGAGGAGAATGAGAAATGAAAAGATTTGCAGCACTTTTGTTATCTTTACTTATGGTTGTTTCTCTTTGCGCTTGCGGTGAGACCAAGACCGAGACTTCTCAGTCTGCAGAGACCAAGACCGAAGCATCAGCAGAAGAGACCAAGACCGAAGTTACAGAGCCCGTGAAGATTAAGGCAGGATTTATCTTCCTTCACGATGAGAACTCTACTTACGACAAGAACTTTATCGATGCAGCCAAGGAAGCTTGCGACAAGCTTGGCATCGAATACGTTATGAAGACCAACATTCCCGAAGGTCAGGAATGCTATGAAGCAGCAGCTGAACTTGCAGACGAAGGATGCGGCATCGTATTTGCAGATTCTTTCGGTCATGAAGATTTCATGATTCAGGCAGCCAAGGAATACAAGGACGTTCAGTTCTGCCACGCTACAGGTACTAAGGCTCACACCGAAGGCCTTGACAATTACCACAACGCTTTCGCTTCTATCTACGAAGGCCGTTACCTTGCAGGTATCGCAGCAGGTATGAAGCTTAACGAAATGATTGAAAACGGCAAGATTACCGCTGAGCAGGCTAAGATCGGTTACATCGGCGCTTACACATACGCTGAAGTTATTTCCGGTTATACTTCTTTCTTCCTCGGCGCTCGTTCCGTTTGCCCTTCCGCTACAATGGAAGTTACCTTCACCGGTTCATGGTATGATGAGACCGCTGAGAAGGAAGGCGCTAACACCCTTATCGCTGACAACTGTGTACTTATTTCACAGCATGCAGACTCCATGGGTGCTCCTACCGCATGTGAGACCGCAGGCGTTCCCAACGTTTCTTACAACGGTTCTACCGCAAGCGTAGCTCCGAACACATTCATCGTATCTTCCAGAATCAACTGGGCTCCTTACTTTGAATATGCAATCACCAAGGCAGCAGCAGGCGAGACTTTCGAAGCTGACTGGACCGGTACAATCGCTACCGAATCCGTTCTTCTTACCGAGCTTGGCGGCGCAGCAGCTCCCGGAACTCAGGAAGCTATCGACGCAGCTAAGGCTAAGCTTATCGACGGCAGCCTTAAGGTATTCGATACCGCTACATTCACTGTAGACGGCGCAGCAGTTACATCTTACATGGCAGACGTTGATACCGAC
>JAEEGJ010006791.1_pt1 | contig 33828 bp, 29 predicted proteins | sample 8958761 | NCBI WGS metagenome assembly JAEEGJ01 (sample SAMN16246546, study PRJNA631951) | gut metagenome | biome: gut microbiome; feature: rumen; material: RS-attached | host: Bos | place: Iran: Karaj | collected 2018-10
AGATGGAGAAGTCCGGCGCTAAGGCTTACCTCGTTAACACAGGTTGGAACGGCACAGGTAAGAGAATCTCTATCCCTGATACTCGTGGAATCATCGATGCAATCCTTGACGGTTCTATCAAGAATGCTCCTACAAAGAAGATTCCTTACTTCGATTTCGAAGTACCTACTGAGCTTCCCGGCGTTTCTACAGAAATCCTCGATCCTCGTGACACATATGCTGATGCAGCAGAGTGGGACAAGAAGGCTCAGGATCTCGCTGGCAGATTCATCAAGAACTTCAAGAAGTATGAGACAAACGAAGCTGGTAAGGCTCTCGTTGAGGCTGGTCCTAAGCTCTAATTCTTCTGAATCATTAAGAGTTCATTCAATACTCCTGAGGCGAAAGCTTCAGGAGTATTTTTTTTTGCAACTTTTAAAAATTTTAAAATTTTTTAAGAATTTGGGTTCTTAAATATCTCAAAGTGGTATATTTATAATATCTATTTTGTATGTCAGGTAAGGGATATGAAAAAGAACAGAGACATCAGAGTTATCAGAACTCAAACAGCTCTTTTGGAGGCGCTGGAAGATCTTATCAAGACTAAAAAACTCTCCAATATTACGATTACTGAACTTTGCACGGCAGCAAAGATCAACCGCAACACGTTCTACTATCACTACAATAATATATTTGAGTTTTTAGACGAACATAAAAAGATCATCATCGATGACCTTAATGATATATCTGAGATCAGCAAGACCCACAACAAGCAGAATCTTATTGAAGTATTCGCTGTTCTTATGAAGCATCCTCACTTCCTGAATATCCTCATCTCCCCTAACTGTGATCTGGATTTCTTTAATGAGATCTTTGATGTTGCATCAAGCAAGGCATCGATCATCTTTTCCAAAGATCCAAACACCCTTACAAACAAAGAACGTATCCTTTGTTCCTACTGCAATGCCGGATGCAATGCTGTCATAATCACATGGATAATGAATGACATGAAGGAATCACCTGAAGAGATAGCTGATTTTATCTGGACATCATCGAAAAACGGTATATTCTCACTTTTATTCCCCAACGAGGAATTCAATTAACTCATATTAGTAATTGAAGAATCAGAACGCATCATAAATTAATGATGCGTTTTTTATTATAGAAAAACAGGGATGCCGAAGCACCCCTGTCTCAAATAATTCAATTAATATAACTTTAAGCAGTTACGATCTTGTTGGCATTCTCGAGGTTATGTCTCTCGACTGCTTCTTGTCTCATCTTGTATTTGAGGATCTTACCTGCTGCGTTCATCGGGAATCCGTCAACGAAGTCAACATATCTCGGAACCTTGTGCTTAGCCATGTGATCCATGACAAACTGCTTGATCTCTTCTTCTGAAGACTCTTCGCCGGGCTTCAATACTACAGCTGCAAGGATCTCTTCGCCGTAGTCAGCATCAGGAACACCGATTACCTGAACGTCCTGGATCTTGGGATGTGTATAGAGGAAGTCCTCGATCTCCTTAGGATAGATATTCTCACCGCCGCGGATGATCATGTCCTTGATACGGCCTGTGATCTTGTAGTAACCGTCTTCAGGTCTTCTCAGAGCGAGGTCACCTGAATGGAGCCAGCCGTCTTCGTCGATAGCGGCTGCTGTAGCCTCAGGCATCTTGTAGTAACCCTTCATGATATTGTAGCCGCGTGCGCAGAACTCACCCGGAACACCGTCAGGCAATTCAACGCCTGTCTCAGGATCAACGATCTTGGTCTCAACGCCGAAGATAGAAGGTCCTACGGTATTAACTCTCTGCTCGATCGTGTCTGTTGTCTTGGACATCGTTGTTGCAGGAGATGCTTCTGTCTGACCATAAGTGATAACGATCTCCGGCATATGCATCTTCTCGATAACTTCTTCCATTGTCTTGATCGGGCAAGGTGAACCTGCCATGATACCTGTTCTCATGTGTGAGAAGTCTGTCTTCGGGAAATTCTCATGTCCAAGCATTGCGATGAACATCGTAGGAACGCCATGGAAGCATGTGATCTTCTCCTGGTTGATGCAGTTCAAGCCCTTTCTGGGTGAGAATGCAGTGATCGGTGACATTGTAACTGCATGAGTTACGGATGCAGTCATTGCGAGTACCATGCCGAAGCAGTGGAACATAGGAACCTGGATCATCATGCGGTCGAATGAAGACAGATCCATGCAGTCGCCGATTGCCTTACCGTTATTTACTACGTTGTAGTGTGTGAGCATAACGCCTTTAGGGAATCCCGTAGTACCTGAAGTGTACTGCATGTTGCAGACATCGTGCTTGTCGATGGTACGGCGGATCTTCTCGACATCACTGTAAAGAACTGTCTCTGCAAGTGCCGGGAGATCATCCCAGTGGAAGCATCCGGGAACCTTGGATTCACATGTGATTACGTTCTTCAATACAGGAAGTCTTGCAGACTCAAGCTTACCGGGCTCTGAATCCTTAAGTTCCGGGCAGATCTCATTGATGATCTGGATATAGTCTGAATCCTTGAACTTGTCGATCATGACCAATGTGCATGTATCAGACTGTCTCAGGAGATATTCGATCTCGTGGATCTTATATGCTGTGTTTACTGTAACGAGTACACATCCGATCTTTGTTGCTGCCCAGAATGTGAGATACCACTGGGGAACGTTAGTAGCCCAGATAGCGATATGGTCGCCCTTCTTACATCCCATTGCGAGGAATGCACGAGCGAGATTGTCTACGTCATTTCTGAACTCGGGATATGTACGTGTATAGTCGAGCTCTGTATATCTGAAAGCATACTGATTCGGGAAGAGCTCGCAGATCTTATCCAATACATCCGGGAATGTGAGGTCGATCAGAGTTTCCTTGGGCCAGGGATAGTAACCTGTTCCCCTCTTGTCCATCTGAAGCTCAGTCTTCTGCTTCGGACGGTATGTCTCCATATAGTTTGCGAACTGAGGGATAACGATACCTGCAGAATCAAGATCTTTGGACCATCTGTATACCCACTCGAGTGAGATATAGCCGATATAGTCGATTGCCTGGAGAGCATCGAACATCTCCTTCAAAGGCATGTCACCTGTGCCCATGAGCTTGTAAGATACTTTGCCGTCGACCATGACGGAGTCCTTAACGTGAACATGCTTGATGTACTCGCCAAGGTTATTTACTGTCTCAACGGGAGATTCACCCATGAATCTGTAAGGATGATGCATGTCCCAGAGAGCTGCTACCTTACGGTTACCGATCTCGTCGAGGAGCTTTTTAAGTCTCTTTGTATCAGCATATACGCCGTTTGTCTCGATAAGGAGTGTTACATTATATTCTTCTGCATAAGGAATGAGTTCTCTCATGATGGAGATAACTACATTATCGTCTATCTCCTTCTCAGGTGCCGGATTACGGTCACCCAAAACACGGATATAAGATGTGCCGAGCTTGGATGCGAGCTCGATATAAGCCTTGATCTCAGCGATTGCCTTGTCCTTTGTGGCAAGATCGTTTACAGGCTCGCCAGAAGAAAGACAAGGGATGGCGATCTTCAGTTCCTTGAGTTTAGCTACTGTCTTCGGGAGCTCACTGTCTCTGAACGGAGGAGCCTTAACCGAGAAAATGTCCTGGCCAAGACCTCTGATCTCAATTCCGTTGAAATTGAAGTCCTTAGCCATTGAGTAGATATCCTGCCAAGAAAAATCAGGGCATGCGAGTGTTGAAAAGCAAGTTAACATAGTAATTCCCTCTTTATTTATTACGTAACCAAGAGATTATATAGGTTTACGGGTTTTTTGTAAATTTCACGCGTGATTTTTGGCCCTACGCGAGCAAGCCGACAAACTAATATGGCTGCTTAGCAGCCTAGTGTAAGTCGGAGGGTAAGAAGGACAGCAGAAGAAACGCCAAGTATGACGCTGTTGTTCTTTAAGATCAAACTGTTCTTCTCTGTTTTCATCAATTAACCTGTATAAATACGAATAAGCGCTTTAAGAAAACGCAACAACGTAATTATATATTTTTTGTCCGCCTATGCAAGAGTAAATTTCAGCCGAAGTACAAACAGCCTTTATCTGCCCATTAATAGAATCAGCAAGGTCCTTATCTTCTTCATTGTCAGCGAAAACCATGACTGACTCGCATGAATCGACACCAGGTACTGTCGGAACAAACTGTTCCAGGCATTCCTTGAGATCAGATGAAGCGCATGTGATGATGTCGTCATCCAAAACTCCGATGAAATCACCTGAAGTAACGTTGATTCCGTTATATACGCCTGTCTTGTCAGCCTTGGCAATAAGACCTGTATGAACACCCTCAAGAGCCTTGTTCATGGCAGCTTCAATCTCCTGATATGAAGCATTGGTGTCAACAAGTGATAATGCAAGATAGCCTTCAGCCATGGACTTAGTGGGAATGATGTGGATCTCACAGTCCTTCATGACTTCCCTAACCTTCTCAGCCGTCATAATGATGTTCTTATTATTAGGTAAAATTATAATATGCTTTGCAGAAGCATTCTTACAGGTATCGCAAAGGCTCAATACGGATACGTTGTTGGACTGACCGCCCTTTGCGATCTCGGCAACTCCCATCTCCTTAAAGAGCTTTTCAAAGCCGTCGCCGTCAGCTACTGCAACGATTGCAACGTCTTTCTTATTGGCAAACAGAGTCTCTTGATGCTGGATCGTCATGTTCTCGATCTTAAGCTTAATGAATTCACCAAACTTATGGAAATAAGCCATAACTGACTCAGGTTTTAAGGTATGGATATGGATCTTAACCTGCTTGCCGTCTTTAACCAGAACGAGAGAATTACCGAAGTCTCTCATATCGGATGTGACAAGTGTCTCATTAAATGAATCAGCCTTATCGTCATCTAACTGGATGATCATCTCCGTGCAGTAACCGAACTCTGCAAGACCCTCGCCCATTCCGGGTATGGATGCACCTGCATCTACAGCAGCAACAGACTCAAACTCTGAAAGATCGATCTCAAAAGACTCATCCAAAGCTTCGAGCATACCTGTTACAAGGCAAACGAATCCCATGGCGCCGGAGTCAAGAACGTTGTATTCCTTAAGGATAGGAAGAAGCTCAGGAGTCTTCTTCAAAGACTCTGTGGCACCTTCAACGATGTCCTTCATGAACTGCTCTGTTGTCGTATCTTCATCGAGATTGTCTTCGGCATTTTCCTGTGCCTCGCGGCATACAGTAAGGAAAGTGCCTTCAACAGGTTCAGCTACTGAGTTATATGCACTCTCAGTACCTGCAAGGAAACCTGCATAAAGAGAACCTGCGTTTAATTCATCGAAATCCTTGAATGACTTAAGGAAACCCTTGAGCCACTGCGAAAGTATAACGCCCGAGTTACCCTGTGAATTCATGAGGGCACCGGTATAAAGCTTATCGAAGTCGGAAGATTCAAGGTCTCTGTCACCGATCTCAAAGAGGACCTTCAAAACTCCGCTCATAGTCTTATCCATGTTTGTTCCCGTATCTCCGTCCGGAATCGGGAAAACATTCATGTCATTTAATTCCTGCTTATTATCAAGTATCTTCTTGGCACCGCCAATAAGCATTTTCTTAAGAACTGATAATTCCATGTTACCTGTCTTCTACCTCTTATTCTAATAAAATGCGGTCAGATCATCTGTTCCGTCTTTGATCTGCCAAAATAATTAACAACTAATGTTCCGGGGCCAGCAGAGGCACCGATGATGGAACCGACAACATACTTCTTGATGTTTGCGGAAGGAATCTTCTTTTTAAGTTCCATCTCCATTTCATCCGCATCAAAAAAGCAGTCCGCATGGCCTATCCATATGGTCTGCTTTTCAGGTGATACGATGAACTTTGATACGCGGTCAGCAATCTCTACAAATGAAGATTTTCTTCCCTTGACCTTGGATACGGCAAGGTTCTGACCCTTTGTATCACTTATGATAATTGGCTTTACGGCAAAGAGATTACCGAAGAAAGCCGATGAGGCAGTTATCTTTCCTGCTTCCTTAAGATAAGACAATGTCTCAAAGGTATTGCACTGGTTATAGAAGAATTTATTATCCTCCACCCATTCGCCGCACTCTTCAACACTCTTTCCCTGATTGCTCATCTTTGCACATTCGATTGCGATAAGGCTCTGAGCCATGCCGCATATAAGAGAATCTATGCAGATGACCTTTCTGTCAGGATATTCCGATCTAAGTTTGTCTCGTACTTCATAAGCCGTCTTGATCGAAGACGAGAGAGCTGATGAACATGCAATATAGATAACATCCCTGTCAGCCGAAAGATGATGCCTGAGCTTTTCAGTCATGGTCTTTTCAGGGACAGGGGTTGTCTTATATCTGACGCCGCCTCTCATTGATTCATAGAAATCATGAGCGCTCATCTGATCCCAGTCGAGTGAAGCCGTATACCTCTTATCACCCGTATAGTATTCATTCGCAAAATAGTCGATGGAATACTCCTGCCTTAATTCCAAAGGCATGTCGGAAACGGAATCTATGATGACGTCAAAAGAGCCCATATGTATCAGCCTCCAAAGTTAATGAAGTCAGTTACTGCCTTATCATATGCCTCAAGATTTCTGATCCTTAAATGGGAATGTGCGCCCTCATCGAACCAGACCATCTGTTTTCTTTTAGATCCGCTAGCATCATTGATCTTATTGAAATACTTGGGAAGTGATGAAACGTCCTGTCTTCCGCAGATCATGAGCTGGGGTACTTCAACGTTCGGAATAGCCTTGATGGGCGTATTCTTGAAAATGTTTATGCCTGCATACTTCTTAAAGAGAAGTCCCATCTGAAGACAAACCGGGAATGAAGGCTTGCCCAGATTCCTTGTTCTCTGGCAGAGAACGTTATAGAAAGAGATGAAAGGTCCTTCAAGAACGATGGCATCGACATAAGGATTGTGATCCGCAGCAGTATAGATCGCAGCAACGGACCCGATGCAGATGCCGTGGATTACGAAGTGATCGATACCAAACTGCTCATGGACTACCTTAAGCCATGAATCAACATCCTTGCCTTCAAGCATTCCGGCACCTGTGTACAGGCCTTCACTGAGGCCTGCAGCACGGGGATCGACAACGATGATGTTGAACTTATTCTTCTGATAAAGATCTGCGAAGTAATAGCAGTACTTACATGTCTCAGCGCGTCCTGCCATTATGAGGCATGCCCTGTCGTAACCGAAGTCGAAGTATTCGCCCTTCATCTTGAGACCGTCGAACGAAGTCATCTCGATCTCTGTCATGTATGAAGCGTTCTCATTACCCCACTTCATGCCTGTATCGAACATTACGGTATGCTCGGCATTCTCGGGAGCGCTGTTTCCTCTTGCCCATTTGTCTTTGGACTCGCGGATGAACATATTCGTATACTGCTTTTTTGCTATCTTCATGCAGTAAAACCACATGAAGATAAAGCCGCCGCCCAGTATTACTACAAGGGCAATGATGATTATCAGAGGGACCGGATTAAAGCTGTTCATTATAACTTAGCCTTGATGTCCTCTAAGATCTTGGTCTCTTCTACAAGGCCTTCGGAAATCTCCTTACCCATGTAGAAAGCAACTACCATGCCGGGACCGATGGAAGATCCGTTAGCCATACAAACTGTTGTAGGGATGATCTCCTCGGGGTTGAACTCTTCACGGATGAGCTCCTGGAGCTGCAGCCACTGAGCCTTACGGAATGTGTGTGATACGAAGATTCTCTTCGGGTTAGGCTCGATAGTAGCCTTCATGTATTCGATCATGGCAGCGAAAAGCTTCTTGTATCCTGTAACCTTTGTGATGATCTGGTTCATACCGTCACGGTTGAACTCAGCGATAGGCTTAATGTTGATGAGTGAACCCATGAAAGCTGAAACGTTGGAGCAACGGCCCATCTTTGCGAGGAACTTAAGATCGTCAACTGTACCTGTCTGGTGGCATCTGTGCTTATTGTCTTCGAGCCACTGTGCTACTTCATCGATTGACTTGCCTTCCTTCTTCATGTCACCGGCAATGGAGCAGAGAAGTCCGTCGCCGCCTGAATAACGGAGTGAGTCAACGCAGATGATCTTTCTGTCAGGATACTTCTCCTGAAGGTTTGAAGCAGCCTTACGGCAGCAGTCATATGTATTTGAAAGAGCGTGTGACAAAGAAATGTTGAGGATGTCCTTACCCTGCTTAAGATACTTCTCAAAGAATGCCTCCTGTACTTCCAGACCCTTGATGGATGTGGAATACATTGAATCCTTGGACATTGATGTATAGAAGTCCTGGGGTGAGATATTCTCCCAGTCCAGTGTGGAATCTTCGGTGTGTCCGTCCGGGAAGTTGATATTACCCGGAAGATAATCGTCAATTCCGAATCTTTCTCTGAGATCCTTTGTAAGATCTGTTGAGCTGTCTGTGAGAATTACATAATCAGCCATTTTCTTTACTCTCCTTAATATGTAATTAATTATTTGAAGACTTGATCATTGTTATAACATCACCTACGTTTCTGAATTCATAGTCTTCATCAACAGGCAATGCTACGTTCATACGGGATTCGATATTCATTAAGATGACGTCGAAAGAAGAATCGTCTATCCCGAGATCTTCCAGTTCGGAATCGGCGGTAATCATATCGAGCGGGACGTCAAACGTCCTGTTCATCGTCTTATAAGTATCACAGAAAATGGAATACAATTCCGGAATCATATCCATAATCCTATTTCCCACCAGCCTTTGCGTTCCTGGCCTCTTCGATCTCGCTGCTTATCTTGGCAAGATTTGCCTTCATCTCGGCTCTTACCTTCTTGATATAGCTGTTCATCTTAGGACCAGTCTCCGATATCGCCTGACGCCTGAGTTCATAGAGCTTCTCACGCATTATTTCATTGGCTTTATCGTACGATTCATTATCTGTTACAAGCCCTACTTTGTCAAATTCTATGGGGTCTCCGATGACAAAGCGCGTGGGCTTAAACAACTTATATGAAGTGTGGATATAAACAGGTACTACAGGTCTCTTCGTATAGATCGATAACATGGCAGGACCCTTCATGAAATCGAGGAATTCATCGTCGTAATTCATGTGTCCTTCCGGGAAGATAATAAACGGTTCGTTATTCTTAAGTCCGTTCATCATTGTCTTCAGAGATTCCCAGTCAAAACCAGATCGGTCAAGCAGAACGCAGCCCATGGCTTTCTCAAAGAAACCCCACGACTTGTTTACTTCTGCAACGTCTTTTGCTGCAAGGCTTCTGCAGTAAACTCTGCGGAATACATAGTAGAGCAAAGCTGAATCTATCCACCATGAATGGTTTGCAACGATAATCATTCCCTTATTCATGAATCTCGTTCCGCGAGCGAGATCACCGTTATAGCTTATCTTTGTCCTCATGAGGATCTTGATGCCGGGCCATGCTGTTGTCTTCATGAAGTTATAAAGGAATCCGGCATACTTCGGTCTCTTAAGTTTCTTTCCGTCAGCGATAAGGAAGTTACGGAGATAGAACTGTCTGTATTCCTCAGTCCTGTTCTGAAGATCTGTTGTAAATGCAGCTGCCCTGTCCTGAAGTGAATCAAGTCCTTCACGGGTCATGTAAGTATCAGGATACATATAGCTTCCGATGAACATAAGGTCACGCTTGCCGGGACCGATCCTTCCGTTATGGAATACCGGAACGATTGGCGCGCCTGAACTCAATGAGATAAGGGCTGCTGCCTGCTTATATTCAAGGAGCTTTCCTTCAGTCTCAATATGTCCTTCGGGAAAAATAAGGATAGAATGACCTTTATTTATCTGCTCTACTGCCTTATTTACGGCATCCATGTTACCAGTTACGGCATCAACCTTGATGACGCCCATAGCCTTCAAAAAGAAAGTAAGTACGGGATTGTAAGCATAGAACTGTGCGCCTACGAGAACGTATTTCCTTCTGCCCGGGAATGCCAGCAATGCCTCGACATAGTCAAGGAAAGCCGTGTGATTCATCGCAATGACCACAGGTCCCTTATACTTCTCCTTCTTTTCCTTACGAAGATAGATCTTCTTTATCGGGAAAAGAATGAGCGCAGGGATAATGCTGTTTATGTAAAGGAGCCATCTAATAAGAAACATCAGGATTCAGACTCCTTCTTCTGTTCAATGAGATAATCAGCAATCGCCATAGGTGTGATGAGCGGTGTCTCAGTCATGTTGATGGGTCTTCCGGTAACTTCGGATACCTTGGACAAAAGCTCAACATACTGCATCGAATCACCGCCAAGTGATACGAAGTTGGATGTCTCTGTTATTTCAGAACGGTCCTTATTTAAGATCTCAGCGAAAACATCACAAACTTTGCCGATGATCTCTGTATACTCTGCACTTCTTGTTCGGGTAACTTCTTCTTCAGTTGGTCTGGTGCATTCAGTAGCATAGAGCTCACCCTTCTCAAGCTTTAAAGCAAGTTCCTTGCGGTCGATACCCTTGAAGTTCTCAGGCATTGCGCCGATAAGGTTAAGGACCTTAAGAGGTCTTTCTGACATCGTGAGCTGATCCATTGATGCAAAGACACCCTTCAACGAAGAGGCTTTTTCAAATGCACCCATTGAACCGTCTTCAGCAAGAACAAGTACCATCTGCTTTTCAGATGAACCGGGAAGCTGGCAATTGATCATGGCTTCCTGGGTAAAAGCCCCCTTGTTTATCCTTGATTCGATCTCTTCAGGTGAGATATTCTCGCCATTGGGTCCGATGATGACATCATCAAGACGGCCGATGATATGAAGACGTCCTGTCTCATCAATATTTACCTTGTCATTTGTCGGATAGTAATCTTCTTTAAATTCAGTGAACTTACCGTCTACATAAATACCATTCATGGAGTGTTCCTTAGGAATAAGGAGCTCGCCTGAATCACTGATCTTATAAGCAACATTACTGAAGATCTTACCTGTGCTGGTGCCGCATCTGAACTGTGCCTTTCTTGAAAGCTCAACACAGATAACGCCGCACTCGGTAAGGCCGTAACCGGCATAGATCGAATAACCTAAACCGTTTAATACTTCAAGTGTTCTGGGTGATATGAATCCGCCGCCTGAGATAAGGAATGTGGGCTTTTCACCCAAAAGCTGACGGCGCACCTTCTTGAAGATGATCTTTCTTACGATAATGGGGCCTAACAATGGTAAAACATTCTGAAGCTTATTAGAGAACTTGATCGCCTTATTAAACTTCTCCGTCTTTCCTTGCTTTGCAACTTCACGTTCAAGAGAAGCGACAGTCTTATTCCATACCAAAGGTATCGCAAAGAAATGCGTAACACCGATCCTCTTGCAAACAAACTGGATACTCTGCGCATCGTACTTGGGAAGGAAAACAAATGCTCTTCCGAAGAACATAAACCACATCAGTGTCGCGATAAGACCGAAGATGTGATAGAAAGGCAAGAATGCAAGATTGTGGATGTCGAGCTTGGCATTGTACTGGATAGACTGGTTTTTCCTTACGATATCTTCGCTCATCTCAACCTGAAGACAGATAGTCTTGCCGCTGTGTGAGATGATCTTCGGCTTTGAAGTGGAACCTGATGTAATGAGGATGATCTCGTCAGCCCACTTGATCATGGATTTGTCGAACTTGGTTCCCTTGCCTGCAGCCAGAAGATCTTTTACGGATACTGCCTTGTCAACGCGAACATCTTCAGATACTACGAAAACGGGATCCATATCCTTTATGATCTCGTTAGTGATACTGATGTTATGTCTTGTATTAAGCAATATAGGCTTAAATCCTGCCTGAAGAAGTCCCCAGAACAAAGCTACCCAGTCAGCAGAATTCTCAAGGAAGATTCCTACGAATCCGGTAGAGCCACCTGCACCATAAACAGCAGCAGCTTTAGAGAACTCATCTACTCTCTCATAAAGCTCATAATAGGATATCTTGCAGATGTTACCGTCTTCGAGCCATTCGCCGAATGTCTCGCTGGTAAATCTGTTCTTGATTATCGTGTAGATCGATTCAAATGTCTGCGGAGCATTTTTAAGCGCAGCAATATTCTCGGTTACAATACTTGAAACCATTTTCCTCTTTATCCCCAAACCTTCTTTATTTGTTCGCACATCTCAAGAAGCGCAGCCTGAGCCTGAGGCAGGATTCCAAAGTAATCAAGGAATGCATGCGATACGCCTCTGTATCTGATGTGTGTATTAGGAACTCCGGCCTTATCGAGAAGCCTGGAATAATATTCGGCCTGAATGCGGAGTCCGTCGTATTCTGCAGTGAAAACACCTGTCGCAGGCATATTGCCAAGGTCAGCATAGATCATGCTGACGTCAGGATTACGCTTAACCTCTTCATATCTGCCGCCGGAATAAGCTGTAAGAATTGCAGCCATAAGATCGTTATTGCCTAAGCCGTCTGCACGGCCGAGCTGGAGTCTTGAACTGATGATCTCTTTCTGCTCATCTCCAACGTCATACATATCAAGCTTCCAGTCATAGAGATTATCACGTGAATAAAGATCAACACAGGGGTAGAAAAGTCCGGCATAGCTGAACTTAACCTCTGTCTTGTTATCGATGATCGCAGCAAGCGCAAGGTTTGCGCCTGCACTGTCACCGAAAAGTCCGATCTTCGAAGCATCAACCTTCAATGAAGCAGCGTTGTTATAAATGTACTCAACAGCGGCAAGAATATCTTCGATAGCTGCAGGATAAATATTCTCAGGAGCAAGGCTGTAATCAACATTAAATACTCTGCATCCTAAGTTCTCTGCAACATAACGGCACGGCTCTTTATAGAACTCAGCTTTAGATGCCATAAAAGATCCGCCGTGAATATATACCATTACAGGAAGTACTTCATCAGCCTTATCAGACGGCACATATGAAAAGAGCTTGAACGATCTGCCGCCGCAAGTAAGATCTACAACATCTTCAGTGATCTCTCCCTTGCACATATCCTGGCAGTAAGTCTTTGTTGTCTGACGCATACCAGCAACGGAAAACTGTGCAGGCATTGATTTCTGGAAAGCATAGATAGCACTTCTTATGAAGAACTCTCTTGGATCCATCTTCCCTTCAAAATCACCCTCATCAGGCACGTTCTTAATTACGATCTTCTGTGCGCCCGTATCAACGGTCTCACCCGAATTAAGTATCTTCTCAACTAACGCAAAATCACACTTATCCATAAATCAAACCTTTCCCAATATTCCTGATCTGCCAAATACATAGCTTAACACTAATATGACCAAAAGCGAGATAGCTGCGCCCAGCAGCATGAACCATTCCTGATAGTAGAACAGCATCATTATCAGAGTTGCTATGCAGTACTTGATAGAACATGTGATGTAATAGATAACGCTTATCTTCTGTCTGTGTCTGATGCCCGCGGAGAATACATTCAATACGGCATGCATGGCAGTAACCCAGACATAGATGCCGATAGTCCAATAGAAGAAATGAGGAATATCAAACCACACAAGGATCGAAAGTGTCAGCATGTAAAGCGTATAAAGCAATGCTGAGATAAGACCGTAAGCCCACAAAGATCTCTGGATCCTGATGGTATCCTTGATCGGCCTGAAATGAGTATTTTTATTGTTATTCTCATAAATGGTCTTAATGTCGATGCCTGTGACCTTCATGCCCTCTTTATGCGCAGTTGCAAGGACATTGAGCTCATACTCGTATTTATTGCCGGGAATATCCTGAAGCCACATGCAAAGTCTGACCGGGAATCCTCTTAAACCTGACTGGTTATCACGAAGATAAACACCCGTAACTATCGTATATACGATCTTGGACATATCATTACCGATCCTTGACTTGATCGGGATCTTCTCAGATAAGTCTCTCATGCCGAGAACGATGGTATCAGTTTTTCTGGTAAGCTTTGCAACACGCTCTATATCTTCAATGGCATGCTGTCCGTCTGAATCGGCAGTAACGATATAATCGACTTCTTCACTTAAGTTGTTGCCGATATATTCAAACCCGCGCTTAAGAGCAAAGCCCTTACCCTTATTCTCTTTATAGCCGATGACATCAGCATAGACAGCTGCTCTTTTGAAGAATTCATCACAACGCTCACGGCTGCCGTCATTAACGGCAACTACCTTAAAACCACGCTTGTGCAGCTCTTCACAAAGGCGAAGGAACTTCTCGTCCGGATTATAAACAGGCAATAATACAGCTGTCTTCATTAACGGCTATTCCTAACACCTTCCTCTTAAACCGTAAAGCACAAAACAGGTCCAAGCAAAATTCAACAAGATATTTTACTATATTTATTAAATAAAAAATAGAGAGTGTGTCAGACAGGTCATACCCGCCAATAACTGATAATCCATCGGTTTTTGTGCATTATTATATATTTGCACCCAAATACTAATAATGTTAATATCTCTTTATCTCATTAAATGAATATTGGAGGATAGAGAAATGTTCTGTACCAATTGTGGAACACAGTTTGAAGATGGTAATGCTTTTTGCCCTAACTGCGGCACTAAAGTTGAATCAGTAGCTCAGCCCGTAGAGACAGCACCTGTTGAGGCAGCTCCCGTAGCTGCTGCAGCTGTTGCCGCTGCTCCTGTTGAAGCTACTCCTGTAGAGGCTGCTCCCGTAGCTGCTGCACCTGTTGAACCCGCACCCGCACCTGCTCCGGCACCTGCACCTCAGCCCCAGGCAGTTCCCGTGCAGCCTGTTCAGCCCGTTACACCTGTATATGCTCAGCCTACACCTGTTGCTCCTATGGGTATGCCTATGGGGCCTTCAGATCCCGGTCTTGCAACAAACATCCTTGTAATGGGTATCGTTGCTGTTGCTACAGCATGCACAGTATGGTTCGGTTTCCTCGGAATCATCTTCGGTATCATCGGTCTTAATAAGGCAAAGAAGTTTACAGAAGAATGCGGACAGCTCTTCGGTAAGGCTAAGGTTGGTAAGTACCTTTCATTAGGCGGACTTATCGCTGGTTCAGCCGTAACAGCTTATGTAGTTCTCTACATCTTCATGATTGTCATTGCTGCTATCGCAGAGTACTCCTGATAACTGAATTAAAATTTTAAATCAATCGGGCTGTCTCAATGAGGCAGCCCTTTTTCACAAACGATTAAAACATAAAATGAGTCTTATTCGGGATTAAGTAACTGCTTTGGTCGCAATCACCGGCACACCAGTTCCGGCACAATCAGCAATAAGCACGTCACCTATCTTTACAGGTGCCTTACAGCTGGCTGAAGCTATCTCTTCCATAACGTCGAAAATCTTATCTTTCGGAACTGGTGATTTTGTCTTACAGCTTACTCTGTCAACAGCTCCGCCTGAAACTTTGATCGTAGTCGTAACTGTTCTTACAGGAGCAACTACTTCACTACGGGCATATACTTCACCGCGCTTACAGGTATTCCCTGTTACACTTAAAACCTCAGTGCCTTCCATGGTTACGGTAATACGGCAACCCATAGGACAATTAATGCATGTAAGTTCTCTGGTCTCCATATCAGCTCTCCGTAATCGCAATGTTTATATTGTCTGCAACGTTCAAAAGATCATCTTTCTTAAGGATAACCTGTTCCATCTCACCCGGAGTGATTATTTGTTTTCTTCTGTGTATCGACCTGACACCATCAATACTTACATCGATATATGAATCCTTATATACTCCAACAGATCTGAACCTGATAACAAGATCAGAATCCAGTTCACCCACTCTTACAAACGAAGGAACGGTATATCTGACACCGGTTCCGTTAGTTATCTGAATTACCGGGCCTGATCCGGAAGATGATGCCTTAACATATCTTGCGGCGCTCCGCCCTGCCCTTGCCGATTCTTCAGATACATAATCGACGAGATCATGAACATGCAATACGTTACCGCAGGCAAATATGCCTGGAATTGAAGTCTCAAAAGATTCATTCACAACAGGTCCGTTAGTTGCAGGATTGATCTTTACATCTGCAGCACGAGACAATTCGTTCTCAGGAATAAGACCGCATGACAGAAGCAATGTATCGCAAGGTATCTCCTGCTCCGTTCCGGGTATTGGCTTTGAATGTTCATCAACTTCGGCAATGACAACCGAAGTAAGTCTCTCCTTGCCCTTGATATCAATAACCGTATGGGACAAAAGGAGCGGAATATCAAAGTCATCAAGGCACTGGACGATATTACGCTTTAAGCCGCCTGAATATGGCATCAGTTCACATACAGCCTTTACATGAGCGCCTTCCAAAGTCATGCGTCGTGCCATGATGAGGCCAATATCACCGGAACCCAGGATAACCACTTCTTTACCGGGCATATAGCCTTCGATGTTTACCAGACGCTGTGCAGTACCTGCAGTAAATACTCCTGCAGGACGAAGTCCGGGAATATTAAGTGCTCCGCGGGGTCTTTCCCTGCACCCCATGCAAAGTACGATCGCACCGCACTCAACTGTAAATACACCAGCTTTACTGTTAACTGCAGTAACCGAACCTGAAGATACATCAAGCACCATAGTATTAAGCATGTACCTGATACCAAGCCCTTCAAGCTGCTCTTCAAACCGGTAAGCATATTCTGGACCTGTCAGTTCTTCATTAAATGTATGAAGGCCAAAGCCGTTATGGATGCACTGGTTTAAGATACCGCCAAGTTCACTGTCTCTCTCAAGGATAAGAACATTAAGAGCTTTATCTTCTTTTGCCGCAGCTATTGCAGCTGCAAGACCGGCAGGACCGCCGCCGATGATCACTATATCAGCTTTCATCTTTAGTCCTCCCGTATAGCAATTTAGAAGTACCGCCGTTCTTGGTTATCGAATCAAGCGGAACATTTAATTCACGGCTTAATATCTCCATGACGCGAGGAGAACAGAATCCGCCCTGGCATCTTCCCATACCTGCACGAGTCCGGCGTTTTACGCCATCCAATGAACGGGCACCCAACGGACGCCTGATCGAATCGATGATCTCACCTTCAGTTATCGTCTCGCATCTGCATATTATTTTTCCGTAAGCAGATTCAGAAGAGATCAGCTCCGCACGTTCCTTTTCAGATAATTCAAACGGTTTCTTAACATCATGACAGATACCGTTCCATGAACTCTTAAGCGAAAGAGAAAGCTTATCCGCAACCAATGAAGCCATATATTCGCCAACAGCAGGACAGGCAGTAAGACCGGGAGATTCGATTCCCACGCAGTCAAAGAAACCCGGACAATCAGATGCTTCTTCCAGAATAAACTCACCGCCATCTTCATGGGCACGGAGTCCTGAAAAGCCTGTAATAACCTGTTTTACGGGTACGCCTTTAATGTTTTTTGCAGATCCTTCGATTACCTTGGCAAGACCTTCCGATGTAACAGGTGCCTCATCTTTATTGTCTGTATCGATCGCTGTAGGACCTATTAGGATATTGCCATGAGCCGTCGGAGTAACCAGTATGCCTTTACCTAACGAGGTAGGCTGAGGGAATACAACATGATTTACCAGTCCCTCACAGGAACGGTCGAGAAGCATATAATCACCGCGTCTTGGCGTAATGTGATATTTCTTTGATGATACAAGATTATGTATCTCATCAGAATGGCACCCGGCTGCATTTACGATTACAGAAGCACAATATTCGCCACCGGAAGAAGTCACCTTGAATCCGGAGTCAATTGATTCAATACCTGTAACCTGAGAATCAAACTTAAACTCAACACCATTCTGATTTGCGCATTCAGCAAGAGCGATATTAAGTCTGAAAGGACATATGATCCCTGCCGTTGCAGCATATAAAGCACAAACTACATCATCTGAAATATTAGGTTCAAGCTCACGGATCTCAGAAGCTTCCAGAATCTTAAGACCAGTGACGCCATTTGCAATTCCACGGTTATAGAGCTCTTCGATCCCGCCACGAAGAGATACATCAGTACAAACAACAAGCGAACCTATCTGCTTAAACGGAATATCAAGATCACTGACAAGAGATCTCATCATCTCATTGCCTCTGACATTCATCTTTGCTTTAAGAGAACACGGCTTGGCATCGTAGCCTGCATGAACTATGCCGCTGTTGGCTTTAGAAGTTCCGCAGCAGACATCTTCATCTTTCTCAAGCACAAGGACCTTGCAGTCAAACCTGGAAAGCTCACGGGCAATCGCACAACCCGTTACACCGGCTCCGATAATGATGATGTCATAAGATTCATTCACTGATATTCACCTCTGCAAAAGAACTATTATTAGCAAATACCTGTAAACCAAAAACAAATAATTAATACGGTGTCATATCACCCTTAATTATAACCTTCTCCCACTCTGATGTGCGGAAAGAATATATAATCCTGGCACCCTTTTCTATGTATTCTTCGAATAACACAGGATAAGAATCGTCAAATTCACCTGCAGGCAGACTTACGGCATCACATACTAACTTAGCTGTTGAACCGGGATATAGTACGGAATAATCAACTCCAGCCTTAAAGTACGGGAATATGGTAGGACCCTGGCGGACACATCTGTTTGCTACACGGATCATCTTTACAGCATCTGCAGTTTCCTGAGCCTGGATGAATTCATCAGAAGTAATATTACCTAAATCGGGATAATGGCCATAGAAAGTAAGAACATAATCATCAAGTGTCGAATGTTCAAACGCTTTTATCGTAGCCAGAGAATTCATTGCTTCGATATTATCGGGATTCGAAATCCAATTAAGATAAACAAGGCAGGCTAATGGATCTGAACATGTCGAAGGCATGAATACATATCTGCCGAATTCTTCAATGTAATCTTCACTCCAGCAAGTATATTCACCTTCGGCATTCTCAAATGTATTAACCGCAATGTAAGTCGCATCACTGCAATTATCTTTCAATGAACTTATATGGGAATTCTCACCATTAGCATACAGATAATCGCACTGACCGCAGAAAGCTCCAACATATCCGGATTCAATTGGCAGATAAGTCTCCTTCGAATCAGGTGCTATCGTATAAAAATCCGACGGAAGCAGGCCTTCCAAATACCACTCGTTTAAAACCTTAAGACCATCAGAATAACCGGGCTGGGTTGCACGGCAGTATCCTTGAGTGAATATATTCATTTCATCAATATTAGTATCAAGAAATGAATCAAGCAAAGGTTTGCAACTGACGTTGGGTTCACTGTCTACCATAAAAGGTATCATGTTCAAAGCATTTTTAGAGCCGAGCAAAAGTTCTGCATTATCGCGGAAAACCACAAGGCAGTTATGAAATTCTTCGCGTGTGGAAGGAACTCCAAGTCCCAATTTATCAAGCCAATCACCTCTTATGAATGTGATCCTTGTCTCGTTATATGGTCTTCTGGCCTTGAGATACCAAACTTCAGAATGATCATCGCTGCAATAGTGGATATTCTCTTCACCGAGCATATCCGTAAGATAAGGAAGAGAAGGATTATATTCATCAAGATATGAGGCAATGTTTATGACCGATCCCATCCTGTAAAAAGTAGTAAGGACATTATAGTCATAAGAATACGCGAGATCAGGAACAACACCGGAAGGCTGTCCGTGTGTTGCGTATGGAATGAATTCAACATTTATATTGCAGTCATTTAATATTGAATCATGGATATACTTCTCAAGTTCAGCATCAGTCGCAGAAGAAAGAACTGTTATTGTTCTTGTATTTGAGAACTTCATTCCGTCAAAATCATTATTATTCGGTTTACATGAACAAAGTCCAAATACAAACGACATTACAAGGATCAATGAAACGATCCTCATGATATGAATTCTATTTATCCTGTTTAATCTGTCAGCCATATACATTACCCGTATAATAACCTTCAACTCTGTAAACATCAGATTTTAGTCTTCCTGCCCTGTCTGATCTTCTGCCTTCATCAAACGCATAACATCCGGTTGATTCACAATACCAGACTGAATAAAGCTTGCCGGTGATCACATCATATTCAATGATCACACTGCCGTTTCCGATCAAAGCCTTTACATCATCAGATATCATTTCTTCAACAATCGTTACAGAGGAATCAGGAACAAGTGAATCATATGAAACTGCGTAAAATGAATGAACTTTAGGATCCAGATTGACCTCATGCCAGTTGACTCCCGTAACATCAGCAAAGTCTCCAAATTCAAATATCTTCTGTCCATATTCAGTAGAATCCAATTGAGAAGTCAGCGCTGCCCATCTTCCGTCATCAACAAGAATATCAATATTGGACTGAACAGCCATATAAATCTCACCTGCCCTGCTGTCTAACCTGTCAAGTTCTTTAACAGCTTTATACTTCGAATAGTAATTCATAACAGACATGGCAAGAAATACTGCACAAAAACCAAAACAGCTTAAATTCAATATGTTACTCAGGTTTATATTCTTTATTTTCTTATCGCCAGCCGGATTTATCTTCTTATCAACATTAAAATCAGCAAACACTATAAGCATGAACATGTTATAAGGAAGTTCAGCCAGATGATGTTCCTCTATGCATGAAAAAGCACAAACAGCCAAGATCACGGCACCATAAATATACTTCTTATGTTTTATCTGGATCGATGTCATGCACAGCAAATAGAATAACAATACCAGGACACCGTAAAGGATCAGAAGATTTATATAAGAGCAATCAAGGAAGTTATAGAATCCGTCAGCCGATGAATCCATGCCGTAATTGTGAATTCCGGAAGAAAACAAATGGATTCCATGTTCAAGCATTCCCCTCTTGGCAAGACTCAAACGTCTGTGCAAAAGATCATTCAGAGTCATTAACAACGGACTGGATACCGTGAATAAAGCAGAAAACAAAATGCAGAAAGCAGAGAAAATCACATAGGAAAATTTAACACAGACGTTGAAGATTCTTACGAATATGTTCTCTTTGGCTTCTGTAGCTTTTGGTTTAATATTCTTGGAGATCAAAGGCCATATCTTCATGACAAAAGCACAGAAGATCAGAATGAATATACAAAGCAGAGCAGTCTTAGCCGCTGTAAGCGTATAGATAAAGATATTAAGGCCCGCCAGACCGAATATCTCTCCCCAGGTGATCTTCTTGCCTCTGACCCACAAATACGGAGCAATGATCCAGAAATAGTGTGCACCGAAATCAGTAGATGAGAAGTTATTCATCTTCGATACGCTGAATGTGTTATCTCCAAGCAAAACATACTGGCGTTCCTGATTATCAGCAACGAACAGACCATAACCGCTCATAAGAGTCACATATATGTTATTGCATATCATGACTAAGTTACCGCAGATTCCTGAAATAAGGATCTTATCGGCACTGACTCCCATACCTGCTATAGCTGCAGTAGCGGCAAGAAGTACTATGTTGTTGCCTGTTACATAATTGAATACGGCACCAAAAACAATAGCCAAAAGCGGTAAGACCACCTTTTTCCTGTCCTCAAAATATGCAAAGAACACACGGTAAAGAGCAATAATGGACAAGCCAATGGTACCACTGACATATAAAGTATCTATTATCGGGAAATATGACATTGTCAATTTGCATGCATAACTTGCAATAAACAAAAAGACCGCAATTACAAAAATAATATCGACTGCCTTTTTAGTTTTCTTGCCGATATCTGTAAGATTGAAATTCAACTGCTTCGAACTGCTATTCATTATTCTCTTGTTATTCCTAAATAATTATTGATTATAGCATTAACTTAATAATCGTTCTGCCAGTCTTTCTGCTCCTCTTCCGTCAACAAGATGCTGCATGTTATAAGACATCTTGTTTCTGATATCAGTATCAGGAATAAGTTTTCTGATACATGATTCAAGATTTAAAATGAACTTCTCGTCAAACCTGCAATCTCCACTGTTTAACATAATACCCATCTTATCAAACATATCAGCCGCGGGTATCTGGTTATCAGCCAATGTGAAAACAATAGTCGGAACACCGCAAGCGCAGAGTTCATAAAGAGTTGAACCTGAAGCTGAAACTGCTAAATCACATTTCCTCATAAGATCAGCAATATGCTGTTCATTTATGTGAAGGATCACATTATCTCTTTCAAGCTTTTTCAGAACATCTATTCTGGGATTCAATGCACCGATTATGAAATGGAATCTAATGTCCGGCATCATCGGACATATCTCATTAATAATCCTTTCTGATATATGTGCTGGATCAGAACCACCGGCAGAAACAAGAACACCCGTACCATTATCCTTAATGTCATGTGGAGGAAGATTTCTGAACTCATCACGAAGCGGAGCATACTCAGGTGTCAGCAGAAGTTTTGTCTTAGTGGACTTGTATCCTGAATAATCATATTCAGAAGAAAAAATATTGTAGTTGATAAGGTAATCCACATCCCAAACCTTAAAATTCAGATCATCAATATAGGCTGTCTTTATATTTTTACCCAACTCAGCAAAATACCGTTCCGTTACGAAATAACTGTCAACAATAAACAACGAAGGATTATATAAAGAGATTATGGAAGTGAGTTTATTGAGCTCTCCTTCCATATCGGAAAAGTCAGTATCAAGGATTTCACAATCAAAACCTTTTGAAGTTACAAGATCATAAGATTTGTTATCAGCAGCAACAAAGATTACTGTCTCTCCTTTAGCTTTAAAAGCAGATGCGATTGACAGACAGCGCATAACGTGTCCGGAACCGGTCTTCTCATTTGCATCTGCCCTGATCAGTATCACTTATCAAACCTCAAATCCGTAAATCGTAAACGGTCCATTTGTTCCAATCTGACTGAATCCGAGTCTTTCTGCCAGAGCTATAGAAGGTGCATTATCTTTATGGATTTCTGCTATAAATTTCTTAACAGACCACTTTGCAACAGAATATCCGGCAAGACTCATAACGCCTTCTGTCGCATATCCCTTATGCTGTGCATTGGGTGAAAGCAGGTAATTAACTTCTGCCGTGTCACCATCAATGACAATACCGAATATGCCTATTCCCTCGCCCGAATCACTCTCGATACACATCCAGTCATATCTTGAATCATTATTAAGATATGAATTCTTGTACCAGTTAAGATGCTCTTCAAGACTGATCTTGTGAGGATCTTTGAAATAGCGGTATACATCAGGATCAGAACGCCACTCAACAATAAGTTCAGCATCCTTTTCTGTTATCCCACGGAAAGTCAGTCTGTCAGACTCGATCACATCTATATCTTTAGCCATGATGTCACTCTAACTCGTCCAGGAATTCCTGCGTAACAGGCTGTCCGAACTTTAAAACAGACTTGGCTTTTTTACCGATCATCTGCTTAAGATACTTAGGCCTTATTCCATTACCGGGTCTTATGCTTCTTACGTTTTCAGCTGTAATCTCATCACCCGGATTAATATCTTTTACAGCGAAAAGACTGCGTCTGAAAACCGTTGATTCCTGTTCTTTCTTAGAAAGTGAATAATCCGGACCTTTTGCAATGGCAAGTGCATTGTTTGCATCCTGAACCATATTTGCAAACTCGTCCATAGTCATGCTAAACGCACTGTCAGCACTTTCAACTCCATCGATCTTTACATGCTTCTCTATTACTTGTGCACCAAGAGAGACAGCAACTATAGCTCCGATACTTCCGAAGCTGTGATCAGACAGACCAACCGGAACACCGAATCTTTTCTTCATATCAGGAATGTTTCCAAGATGCATGTCTTCCCAGTTAGCCGGATACTCGCTGCAGCATTTCAGAAGAACGATCTTATCATTACCTGCTCTTCTGCAGGCATCTACAGCATCTTGAATATCTTCAGGCGATGCCATTCCGCATGACATTATCATAGGCTTGCCTTTAGAAGCCGCATATTCGATCAAAGGAACATCATTTAGTTCGAAGCTTGCAATTTTATAGGCTTCGACACCGAGATCTTCAAGGAAATCAACAGCATCGGGATCAAAAGGTGTCGATAGGAAATCCACTCCGCACTTCTCACATTCATCTTTAATAGCCTTATGCCATTCATATGGGGTTCCGGCTTCTTTATAAAGATCGTGGAGTTTATAACCATCCCAAAGGCCGCCTTTTATCTTAAAGTATTCGTTTTCACAATCGATGGTAATACTATCGGCCGTATAGGTCTGGATCTTAACGCAATCGGCACCGGCCTTCGCAGCTTCACGCACTATCTGAAGTGCCGTATCAAGACTTCCGCCATGATTAGCACTCATCTCTGCGATTACGTAGATACCACCATTATTTATTTTGTCAAATATGTGAAACAAATCTATTACTCCCAGCCAGTAAATTAATTCAAAAAATGTTATTTAATATTTCTCTTAAAGACAGGATCCACTTTTCCGCCAATGAGAATATCTTCAACCGAATCTTTATCAACGGCCTGACGGATCAGTGCAAATGCTTTATCTGTCGCATCAAGATAAGCTTTGGCTTCTGCTTCTGTATGATGGGAATTCAGGAAATAAATTGCAAAAACAAGAATTCCGTTCTGAATCATTGTCTGCGAATATACAGACTGGATATCAAGATAAGACAATGAACCATAGTCCTCAAAAGCAAGACCGCAATGTGCGGGCATACCGCTGACAGAAAGGATATCGTTAAGATCGTACTTATCGATCCTTTCCTGGATGCCGTCTCTTATCATTGTTCCGATCTTATTGATATGGTCATAGAATCCGGGCTTTGAAAGGATCTTAAGTGTTGCAAGAGCTGCTGCCATAGCTATGCTGTCACCACCGAAAGTAGTAGATACAAAAACACCCTGTTCAATCTGCTCAAGAAGATCCTTTCTTCCTGCAACAGCTGAAATGGGATACCCGTTAGCCATTCCCTTACCAAATGCGACAAGGTCAGGAGAAACACCAAACACTTCCTGCGCACCGCCAAGCGCGTAATGAAAGCCGGATACTACTTCATCAAATATCAGAATCGCTCCATATTTATGAGCTAATTCCTTTACGCCATTAAGATATCCTTCCTTAGGGCCGTTACTCTGAATGGGTTCAAGAATTACAGCTGCCACATCATTTGCTTTAAGTTTGTTCTCAAGATCTTCCAAATCGTTATATGTGAAATTAATGGTAAGATTGCATACTGCTTCTGGTACACCCTTATTATTCTGCGATGCACCGATAGACCAGTCATGCATTCCGTGATAACCGGACATAAGAACGATATCTCTGCCTGTATATGCTCTGGCAAGACGGACCGCTGCTGTAGTTGCATCTCCGCCGTTTTTAACAAAGCGCACCATTTCAGCACACGGTATAATCTCACAAAGCTTTTCAGCAAGTTCAACTTCAAGTTCTGACTGCAAAGAACCGCTGGCGAACTTATTAACCTGTGATATAACAGCAGCATTTACTTCAGGATCATTGTAACCAACTGTAATTGGACCCAATGCACACATAAAATCTATGAATTTATTGCCGTCTACATCATAGATATAGCAGCCTTCACCGTGATCCATATAACTCGGAGCTGCTCCCCTGCAGAAATAACGGTAAGACTTGCTGTATGTCTGGGCAGCAAGAGGAGAAACTTTTATTTCTCTTTCCAAAAGGGCTTCAGAATTTTTAAAACTTTGCATATTTAAACCTCCACAAGAAAAGCAGATTACTTCCCTGCTTCTACTATGTGATCTTCACGAATGGATTTCTCCAAGCCTTCATTACGAGTAAAACGCTCATTGATCTTCTTTATATCCGGATTTTCCTTCATAAAATCAAGGATATCGGTATAGGTAAACTTATCACCTTTATCCGTAGACATAAAATGACGATAAATATGTTCAACTACTTCAAAATCTTCAGGTTCATCAACAGTCCAGCGGTGATTACCGAAATACCCGATGGGAGACTCAAAATCCTGAAGATTGAAAACCTCAGGTCTTCTTACAATATACTGGGTAACATGTTCACGTTCAAAAGAATGAACAGCCTCTTTCCATGCTTTCTCAAGAGCCGAAAACTTTATGATCTCAAGGTCAAGACCATCGGCAAAAGATTCACTGGTCATAGCCATATAGTCAGTTTCAGGCAGTAATTCACTGATTGCTTTATCTAACAGGCCTGCATCAAAACAGGGACAATCAGCAGTAAGACGTATAACATATTCAGGTCTGATAAGTTTAGCAGTCTGATAAAAACGATCCAGAACATCATCTTCTGACCCGACACCAACCCTGATTCCTATATCAGAGCAAAGTTTGAGTATCGGCAGGTTATTCTTTTCAATTGATGTTACTACCATTACCTCATCAACTGTTTTGCTTCTTTGAACACGCTCGATCATTCGCTGAAGAGCCGGTTTACCGCAAAGATCCTTTAATACTTTATTAGGTAATCTTGTGGATCCGCATCTGGCCTGGATCATAACCAAATATTTCAAATAATCACCTCTTAACCCAAAGACTGGGAATAATCAAATCAGCAGAAATGCCGGAGAATTTAGTATCTATCTCATCAAAGATACTATCATCAATATCTTTCTGAAACGAATTAATATCATACTTTAACTGTTCAAGGTCCCTGACACCAAAGACCAGATGATCAACAGCTTTTTCCCGTTTTACATAACCCATGGCAAGATCAATACGCGAAAAACCTGTCTGCTCACAAATCTTATCCAGCTCAGATAAAATAGGTTTAGCCTTAATAAGGTTTTCCGGAATCTCATCATCTCTTAACCTTATAAGACCTTTAACAAAAACAGTACGGACATCAATATTAAAACCGCTGTCCTTACCCGTTTTAAAAACACCGGATTCTTTCATCCTGTGATCAAAAATGCTGTAAGGCGCCTGAATGCAATCAATGTTCGAATCAGCAAAACAAGCCATCGCCTCATCGGGATAATATACTGATACCCCTACCTTCTTAGCGAGACCTTCCTGCTGCATTACTTTTATAGCTTCCAAAAGTTCCGGATCAAATGCATATCTTGAACTGTGAAAATAATACGCATCAACATAATCTGTATTAAGCGTTGCAAGAGATTTCTGAAGATTACTTCGGATAACATCAACATAATCTTCCTTCTTGCAATCATCAAGAACATTAGGAAGATGCTTTGTGCTTATGTATAGCTTCTCTCTGTTTACTGTCTTACGCGACAGAAATTCGCCGACAATTCTTTCCGCATCACCATAGGCCGTAGCGGTGTCTATCGCATTAATACCATTTTGAGTTGCATAATCAAGACAGGAGATACAGTATTCGGGATCTTTTTTAGGTGTGTTAAACACACCATAATCCATACCAAACTGAACAGTACCTAAACACAGTTCCATAATTATGCTCGCTTATAATTCTCTACAACTTTCGTTACTGCATGGATTACATCTTCAACATCACTGTCAGTAAGTCTCGGATATAACGGTATACTCATTATTCCTTTATATACTTCTTCTGCATTTGGACAAAGACCCATCTCATATCCGCGATGCTGATAATATGGGAACCAATATACAGGAACATAATGAATCTGACACTGTACGTTTTCTGCAGACATAGCATCAAAAAACTGTCTTCTTGTGCAGGTAAGCTTATCCAGATCCAAACGAATAACATAAATATGACGGCATGTATCTGATTCAGGGATCTCTTTTTGAATGATAATGCCTTCCAAATCCTTAAAGGCTTCATCATATTTTCTTGCAATCTCTTTACGTCTGGAAGCAAACATATCAAGCTTTTTAAGCTGACTTAAAAGTAGAGATGCCTGGAAATCTGTCATACGGTAGTTAAAACCAAGGCTGATCTGCTCGTAATACCAGATTCCTTCATGAGGAGCACCTTCCATCATGCTCTCATCATGAGTAATACCATGTGTATGAGCAAGAACAAGCTTCTTATACAATTCGTCATCATTGGTAGTAATGGCTCCGCCTTCACCACCTGTAATCGTTTTTACGGGATGGAAAGAGAATGTGGACATGTCAGCCAGAGAACCAACCTGTTTTCCTTTATATTTGGTTGCCAATGAATGTGCGGCATCCTCTATAAAGATCAGATTATACTCATCACAGATCTGGCGGATCTCATCATATTTAACTGCCTGGCCGGTATAATCTACAGCAATGATTGCTTTTGTCTTATCGGTGATCTTTGAACGTATGCTGTCAGGATCGATGTTATAGGTATCAGGATCTATGTCAGCAAATACTGGCGTTCCGCCACAATAAATAACGCAGTTTGCGGAAGCTGCAAAAGTCAGAGGAGTAGTGATGACTTCATCACCCGGGCCGATACCTGCAGCTATACAGGAACAATGCAAAGCACCTGTACCGTTACTGACAACAACAGCATATTTAGCACCAACATATTCGGCGAGCTTTTTCTCAAACTCAGCAACTCTGGGACCGCATGTTAAGTAAGGCGAATTAAGAGTGTCAACTACTGCTTTGACATCATCATCATCTATCCACTGACGACCGTAAAAGATCTTTTCCGTTCTGACCGGTGTACCACCATTTATAGCTAATTTTTCCATACACATACCTTCAACATCTTATATTTCAAAGATTTTTAATTATTATATCAGAATATCTCACGCCTTTTAATTATTTTAAATAATAAATATACGCCAAGAGCGGCACCTAACGCCCATCTTAATAGCCATAAATCTCTGGTGAACCAGTACAAAACACAAGTGAGGCAAACGATAACAAAACCCGGAGCAAACTGAACAATCCTGAACGGGAACTCCCCAGGATTGATCCTTTTTGCACATATAAAATGGAACCCGAACTGTAGCCCGTGTGCTATGGCAGTAGCAATAACTGCTCCCAATATGCCCCATTTATTAATAAACACATAATTCAGAACAATGTTGCATAAAGCAGCCAGAGTAGTTCCTACTGCAATAGTCTTCGTCTTCTTATGGTAAAACTCATAATTAACAGGAAAACTGTACAGGAAGACAAAATAGAACCCGATCGCAAACAAAGGAATAAGGTCTGTTCCCTCCCAGAAACTCTCTTTGGCATAAAAATGGAATACTTCTTTTGCCAATAAGATAAAGCCCATAGTCAATATCGTATACAATTCTATGTAGTTCCTGGCATGTGTTTTTATATTTTCTGTCTGTTTCAGCTTTGTATATTCATAATAGAATGGCACCCAGCTGTTATTCAAAGCACTCCAGATAGAGCTTAATACCGCGCCGAAGGTGCATGCCAGTGAATAGATACCGGCAGCAGAATTGTCAATAAGCCACTGAATCATTATCCTGTCACTCTGATTTAAAACTATTCCTGCAAGAAGATGAAATATCGTAGGAATCGCAATGGGAAGAGTGAATTGCCAATAATTCTTATCGTAAACTGCCTTACCGTTTCTAAAAATATACAAAAACAAAATAAGACCAATTAATGTATAAACAGCAGACTGACCGATCAATCTTCCCCAATAATTTGTTTCTTCGGGAAGCTTGCTTATCAGGAATATGGATAACCCGACAGTCAGTACGGCTACAGTAACAGACAGGATAAAATTCTTATCAGCCTTGAATTCATACGTAAACTTTGAATTCATAAATGTAACTACATAAAGTCCCCATCCGTGAGCAAGACCGACAAGAACCATCGGAATGCTAATACTAAACCAATTAGATAAAACAAAAGCACCTGCAACCGTAACAACAGAGAAAAGCAGATATGCTATTGTCGAAAGGCAAAGAACACTTGATTGAAATCTGGGTTGTTCTTCTTTGCGGTAATTAACTATTGCCAAAGCTACTGTTCCGCCGGCCTGCAAAGAAAATACAGTAGAAGCGATCTGAACCCAAGTAAGATAAACTGAGGCAATACCATAATTACTTGTACCAAGCATATGAGAAAAAACAGGTCCGGTAAAAAAGGTCAGTCCCTGCAAAACTATAGTGCTGGCAATATTAAAGATAGCTACCTTGTTTCTGCTTTTATCCACAACCCATTACCATAACAATCAATTTATGATGTCCTTCAATTTGTTCAAAGCATCTGTTAGCTCGGATTCCGATCCCGGAATATAAAAACTTTTGCTTTCATATAGGTCAGCAACCCTGTCAAATACGTAATCAGATTCACTAAGTTCTTTATTGTTTACCCTGTCCAAACATACAACAAACGGTTCTTTGTTGAGAATAAGTTTAGGATTAACGATAGCAGAAGTACAAGTCGATACAAAGGCACATCTGTCAAGGTCCATATTTACTGCAAGAATCTCAAATGGAACATAAGAATAAACAGCCTTGATATTTTCAGGGTATTTATCTATAGCAGATCTCGGATGAAGCTTTACGATTACTTTCTCATCTCCAACCGTTTCAACTATCTTATTCAGTAATTCAAGTTGATACTTTTCAGATTCAAGGTCTTCATCATAACAACTCTCAAGGAAAACCACCTTGTTTTTATATACAAGTGTTTCTTCAATATTGAAGCTAAAGACATTGTTTAATAAAGACATTAAATCCTTATCATCGTAAAACCTGGGAATCGCTTTCACAGTAATATTATCCCAATAACTCTTTACTATACCTGGCTCATAAACATAGAGTTCCCTGCAGTCTTCCAGATAATAAGAATGGAAGAAAAAATGTGAGAATGCTTTTTTTGATTTGCTTTTTTGAGTCAGGGAATAATATTCACATATGCCTTCTTCATATAAAGAGATACGGACAGAAGGATTTAATCTTTTGGCTGCATAATAGATCTCATAATTTCTGAGGCTTACGCCGGATGCAAATATACAGTCGTACTGTTTTATATCACTCGGCATCATAGAGGGAATCTTTTTAACATCGATTGCGTTCTTTATCCTGACCAGCATTCTCTTTATTGCGTTCTGTCTTCCGGTTATGTCAGGCAGCAATTCATAGGAATATACATTTTTAAAGACATTGTTATTTTCAACTGCACCTTTATATTTCTCAAGATTTGCAGTCATATACGCATCACAATCGATATCCTTTAAAACCGTTTTGCTTAAAACGATCGCATTTAATAGCTGTGATGGAGTCATTATCAGAAATAAATACATAAAAGCTTACTTCTTTCCCTTCATCATTTCATCAACAAGCTCTTCGAACCTGTTACAAAACTTCTCGTTATTACTTGTAAGTCCGTTCTTCATGCCATTAACGATAGTTTCATAGTTATCAAGTGTTTCAGAAAGCTTAGTAACATCTTCAATAACTATGATATTTCCCTGTCTTTCAGCTACCGCACGGGCAAAATCAAGCTGATGGTCATTGACATGCTCATCAAACTCCTTCATACGGGGTACAACGACCGGCACCTTGCCGATCTGAAGAGGCATAATAAAACTGGAAGGTCCTCCGTGAGTAATAACGATACGCGCTTTATCAACAAGTTCGACCATCGTTTTATATGGATAAAGTTTGCTGTACTTAGCACTTTTGGGCTCATAAGTCGAGAAACCGGACTGGATAACAACCTCTTCATCATGTGATGAGGCCCATTCGTCCATATAACTCACAAGTCTGTTAAACTGCTGCTCATGTGTACCGACAGTAACAAATATCATCACTTATCCCCATTCAGAATATAGAACCTAAATTAACAGCCTTCTTATAGACCTTTTTCATCTCATCCCACTGTACGATAAACAGATCCGTGACCGGATAACATAGTTTTCCTGAAATAGTGGATTTATCTATACGGTCAAAGACCTCAATATATATTGTCTTTGCTCCCATCATCTTGCCGATCCAAAAGAATGGAATGGCAGGAGCCGCTCCGGAGGTAACAATCACATCCGGTCTTTCCTTCTTAAGTATCTTTATTGCACGGTGAGTATTTATAAACAATGCCTTTATGCTTCTGTTGCTGGGATAATAAACAGGATACATCGTCTCACCTTCAAGAAGCGATCTTGCATCTTCTTTATCAAAAGTACACCAGAAGCGTTCCTTGCCTTCCCAGAACGGCTTCAACATATATAAATGAGTAAGGTGACCACCGGATGAACCAACTAAACAGACTTTCATTTACATAGCACCCTTATGTGTAAAGATCACCTTGACCGTTTTAAACAGGATCTTTAAGTCCAAAAGAAGGTTCCAATTAACGATATAAGATGTATCGAGCTTAACTACTTCCTCAAAATCAGTAATCTCACTTCTTCCATTAACCTGCCACATACCGGTCACACCGGGCTTAACAGACATCCTGGCACGATGGTGGAAATGATACTTTTCATATTCATCTACCGTAGGAGGTCTGGTTCCGACGGTCGACATAGATCCGCCAAGCACATTAAAGAATTGGGGGAATTCATCGAGGCTTGTCTTTCTTATGAACTCACCTATTCCCGTCTTCTTTGTTCCGTCAGGAAGTATCTCATTACCGATTATACGAGGGTCAAAATCAAGCTTGAACATCATACCGTCTTTTACACGGTTCTCATTCATAAGCTCTTTCTTACGTTCTTCTGCATCCATATACATAGAACGTATCTTATACATCTTGAATCTCTTACCGTTCTTGCCGATCCGTTCCTGTGCGAATAAGATCGGACCAGGGGATTTAGACTTGATAATCGGGCCCACAACAGCGATTATAAGCAAAGCAAATATGCTGCCTATAATTCCGGCGAAGATATCAAACACACGCTTGATAAACAGCTGAAACGGCGAAGCAAAACTGATAGATGTAGTAAGAACCGTAGTTCCGCCGAGCTGTTCGGAAAAACGCTTGATCTCATCATGCTTTAAGTTCTTAACATGGTAATGTGTAGGAATTGCCATCAATGTACACTTATCCATCAGTTCGACAACTTTCTTATCGGAGATGGAAGCATCAATATAAACGGAATCGACCCACTCTCGGACTATATAATCAGCTGCACTATCAAGATTAGCAACAACCGGAATGCTATTTATACTGTCGATTTGAGAGTCATCAGTAAGAATTACACCAGTAATCTTATAATTTGCCGTCTTATCTTTTGAAAGCTTATCAAGAATAGATTCAGCTTCAACAGAAGAAGTGACAACAAGCATATTATTCTGCTTTTCAAGTTTTATACCCAACTTGGAAACAACGATCTTACATATTATTCTGGTAAGATAACCGAACAGGAAATGGAAAATGAATGTCAGGAACAAGATAATACGCGAATAAGCGTCACCGCTCTGCGTAGCAAACATATAAATTGTAGTTATGGCAAAAACAAGGATACTATGTTTGAAAGTCTCTACTATTTCAATGTAATATCCTCTGTTTAGTACCTCATGCATTGAATCGTTTAATAGCAAAACAATAGCGTCAACCAATATCAGATTGATAGCCATAGTCTTATAAAGAGGATAAGAATACGCAAAAATGCTATGACGGATATAAACCGATACAATATAAACGACCTGCAAGCAGATCATATCCAGCAGCATAAACCCTATATTTTTTGCCCAACCCTGGACATTGCGTTTATACAAAGCACCCTCTCCTAAATCGAAAATTCAATACAATATTATATAATATTTTATTAATTATAGTGATTATTTGATAATTTCAGATAAAAAGAGTCCGCCAACGAGGCGGACTTCTTATAGATAATTCAAAAACACCTCAAATAAACAAGAAGTCTTTTATCTTTCAATAATACATCAAACTGTAAACATAAAAGGCGAGGTAATTACCTCACCTTTCCTTCAGCAACTGCTTTTAAGTGCTCACCATATGGACTTTTTCCGTATGCTTTAGCAGATTCCATTAAACGATCCTTATCGATAAAACCATTTCTGAACGCGATTTCTTCTGGCGCAGATATTGTAACGCCCTGCCTTGTTTGTACCATTTCAATAAACATCGCAGCCTGTAAAAGACTCTGCATTGTTCCTGTATCAAGCCAGGCAAAACCACGGGTCAATATCTTAACATCAAGCAATTCTTCTTTGAGATACATGTCATTAAGAGT
>JAEEGJ010006794.1_pt1 | contig 33814 bp, 34 predicted proteins | sample 8958761 | NCBI WGS metagenome assembly JAEEGJ01 (sample SAMN16246546, study PRJNA631951) | gut metagenome | biome: gut microbiome; feature: rumen; material: RS-attached | host: Bos | place: Iran: Karaj | collected 2018-10
ATTAGACAAACAACAATGGCTATTCCTTTGATATTCAAAAGAATAGCCATTATTTTTTTATATTCCAACCACAAAACGAAGATGTCTTTGGTCAAACAAAAAAAGAGGATGACTACTTTTTAGTCACCCCCATTCTTTCTGAAAATGATACAAAAGGGGTCTGTCCCCAATTGTATCATTTTTTAGCCTTGGCGCGCTGTGCGTTCAGGAAGTCAACCATCTTCTTGAGGTTCTCCTCTGAGTACATACCCATGCCGTGTCCTCCCTGAGGCTCGTGAACTATGTAGCTCTCAACGCCTGCCTTCTGCATCTCGTCATAGAGGTACTGGCTTACGCATGATGCTACTACATTGTCCTGGTCACCGTGGAACAGGTAACCGGCCACATCGTTCTTATCCAGGTAACCCGATGCGCTCAGCAGCATGAACTTGTCCTCATTACCCTCCTTGGGGGCACCGATAAGACGCTCCTCAGGGGTCTGGCCCGGGCCGCCGAATATCATTGCGTTACCGCAGTCCATACGGAGCAGTTCAGTGGGGCCTGACCAGTCGCAGAATGCATTGACATAGCTTGACTCCTTGGTGTAGGGGCCTACGTTACCCTCGATGTCATACTCGGCGGTTCCACGCTTGGCAACCTTGACGCCGTTTGACAGAGCGGTAACTGCACTCAGATGACCGCCTGATGAGAAACCTGATGTTGCAATGAATGATGTATCGAACTTGTACTTGGCTGCGTTGGCGCGGATAAAGCGGATTACAGCCTTCATGTCATTGACCTGTGCGGGCCACTGGCCGTCGGCGATAGAACGGTGGTTAGGGCAAACCACTGCGTAACCGGCATTGAGAAGAGCTGCGCCGATAGTACCTAAGTCAGCACCACCCTTACCGTTGTTGCTGCCCCATGCGCTACCGTAAACATGTACAACTACAGGATATTTGTCCTTAACCTCCTTGGGCAGGTAGATGTCAAGATTGTGATAAACCTGACCGTCATCGCCGGCATAGTTGATGTCTGTGAATTTCTCGGAGCACTCAACCTGGGCACCGCCCTGAGGACCGCCGAATCCGCCAAAACCGCCGAATCCGCCACCGCCACCCATAGGAGGCATACCGCCGCCGGGGAAACCGCCACCAGGAAAACCACCACCGCCCGGGAACTGGGCGAAACATGTGAGCGACATCATGACAGCCGCTGCAAGAAGAATCTGTTTTTTCATTTGTTTTATAATTATAGGTTTAAAAATCTGTCTTGATATAATACCTTATTTATTGGAGAAAGTTAAAAGTAACTGCAAAGAAAAGGATGTCTGGATGTCAAAATTTCAGAAAATGATATAAAACATCATTGTGACGGTAGTGATGAGTTTGATTCCGGTACCTGCCATCACTCCCGCAAATGCTCCCAATGCTGATTTGAATGAAGGACCAGGTTCTTTCTTTCCAAAAACCAGCTCACCTATGAGCGCTCCCAGGAAACAGCCGGCTATCATACCTACAGCCTGGAATATTATTCCCACCAGCATACCTATCATTGCACCCCAGCTGCCGGCTTTTGAACCGCCTACCATGCGTGTGAATTTAGCCGGAATCACGTAATCAAGAATGGTTACTACAATAGTAATGGCCAGCCATACCAACAGACAGGTAACTGAAATCTCATTACCGCTCTCTGCCACTCTACGTCCGAAAAAAGCCAGCAGCAGACCGGCCCAGCTAATGGGCGGACCGGGTAATCCGGGGACAATGCTTCCTACTATCCCCACAATTCCCAGAATAACGGCAAACACAATCAGTGCGGTTGACATAGATGATTTGTTTTAGCTCCGCTAAGATAGACAAAAATGATTATTTTTGCACACTGTAAAGAGTCTTGATTACAGTCAATGGTTCAAATTCAGGATACTATAGTGTCACTAGACGTGATTACCAAGGAGTTCTGCTGTGACCTCAAGAAATGTCACGGTGCCTGTTGTGTGGAAGGTGATGCCGGCGCTCCCGTAACTGTGGATGAGATTGCACAGATAGAGCAGTTGCTCCCGGCTATCAGGAACATGCTCTCTGAACAGGCTCTCAAGGCCATAGATGAAAAAGGAATAGCCTATCCGGATCCTGAAGGTGAACTTGTCACTCAGATTGTTAACGGTAAAGACTGCGTATTTACCTGCTATGATGAGAACGGATGCTGCTACTGTGCCATAGAAAAGGCATATCGGGAGGGCAGGGTGAGTTTTATGAAGCCGGTTTCGTGTCATCTCTATCCCATACGTGTAAAAAGAATAGGTCCGTACTGGGGGCTTAACTATGACCGTTGGGACGTGTGCCAGGCAGCTGTCATAAAGGGACACAGGGAACATATCCCTGTCTATAAGTGTCTAAAGGAACCGCTCATACGCCGTTTTGGCCAGGATTGGTATGATGAGCTGGAACTTACGGTAAATGAAATGAAAAAACAGAACATAATATAATCATAATGGAAAGGAAAGCAACTGAACGCATAGCAATAACCCTGATTGTCTTTTGCACCACCCTCTTGGTTTCATGCGGAGGTGACAGCTATAAGGACCTTCCGTTTGGCGGACTGAACGGACGTGTACAGAAAGTCACTGTATGGCACCTTATGCCCGAAATGTGGTATGCAGGCAACCGGGGAACCGACATCATGTACACCAATGTATCCATCTATGACGTTGAGGGCAATGAGATATGCTCAGCCGTAATGGACAGCGCCGGACATATAATGTCCCAGACCGAGAGCCTGTTTGAGAACGGCGTGTGCATACGCAGCGTACAGAAAGCCGGGAACCGCACCGTTGCACGCCTTAACCTCAAGTCAAACAGGAAAAACGTTCTTGAGTACAATGAGGAGAGGAACGGGCAGATGATAAACATGACAGTAAAGAAAAGTTCCTTTGGTAACCGGCACAAATCAGTTGTGACGGAAGACGGTAAGGTTACAACCATAAGCGTCATAAAGACAGACCGGCAGGGCTATCCCGTAAAAATCACCATTACCGAACCTCTGACAGGCAACAAGACCGTAGAGACAAACAAGTTTGATGAAAACCATAACGTAATAGAGAAACATATATTTACCCACAACGGCAAGAACGGCAAGGATGAGGAGAGAATCACATACACGGACTACAGTGGACCCGATGACCACGGAAACTGGAAGGATGCCCGCACATACGATGAGTTCCGCCTGCCGTCCGAAGTCCTGGTACGCGAATTTGAGTATTGGCAGTAAAATAACCATCCCTTTTGGGCGGATATTGCAAAAAAGACGTATCTTTGCCGCGCTTTTACAGCATATCATAAATATCGTTTCGTTAGCTCAGCCGGTTCAGAGCGCTTGCTTCACACGCAAGAGGTCGGCGGTTCGAATCCGCCACGAAACACAAATAAAATAACCACCCGTCAGGGTGGTTGTTTTATCAGCAATGGAGCCCTAAGACAAGCTTGCTTGTATTAGAGCTCCATTGCTGATAAAACCCATCCGGAAGAATTCCGGATGAGATTTTATTTGTCCAGCTAGCCCCCAGCAGGGGACTGCGGATGCGCGTAAGCGAATTCGCCCCAAGTTTTTTATCAGAAAGTATATACAAGCTGAGCACAAATACCCAAATGTACCAGCCCCTCATAGTTTTCCTTGTCAAGATCAACTGTCGCTCTCTTATCGCCATCTGAGTACGTAGCTTTCTTTAGCACCCCCGATGTATATGAGATATCAGCTCCCAAGGTCAAACGGTCACTCAGGGAATATGAGTAACTGACGTCAAACGTAAATCCCAAAGTCCTTCCGGTTACAGTCATTTTCTCATCTTCAAACTTAGCTGCATCATTATAAAACAGCACTCCCAAACCAACATTATCCATAATGAGATGCTTTCTGTTCCTGGAAATGAACCTGCCGGAGTATATCGGACCCAGGAAACTGATATTCACAGTCTCATTAAGCACGCCCTCCTTAGTGGTACCGTTTTCATACAGTGCTGTTGCCGCATCTGCCGATGAAGAATGGTAAATCTGATACCTGATTCCCAGTCCGCTGTTTATGGCACGGTTGAAATACTGGATGAATTCAGCACCAAACATAGCACCATTCATTAGCCTTTTTACATGTTCTCTTTCATATACAGACAGTCCCGGAGCAATCTTGTTCAATCTGCGTCCGTATCCCACATAAGCCCTGAAAAGGTTAATGGGCACATCAACAGTAGGAGTCTGTAATATATTGTCTGCCGATGTAACTGGGGAAGTTCCGTTGGCAGTGCCGGCCTCATTAATTGACAGTACCCTATCTGGTGATACCTTTGCAGTATCTGCATGGTAAACATCAGAATTCATTACATGAATATCTGACCGAACACCATCCACGCCGTAGTTCTTTATCTTTATATACTTAGCGCCCTTCTCCCAAGCACGGAAACGGGCCATCTCGGCCATCTTCTCATAGCTGCCCTTACCCTTCACATCAACGGTACCTATCCATTCAGCATCGGACGGAAGAGGATCAGATTCCTTAAGAACAACCACATCCTCAAGCCACTCCTCAGGCTGGTAAGTACGTAGAGTGCTTGATGTAACCTTTGGCGAGCAGGACGTAAGCACCCACGCCGCTCCGAAAACGATTACTAATAACGCTTTTTTCATAATCATATTATTGATGTTTGTTCAACATAAGAATATCCCGTTGTAAAATTAGGCTTTTTATTATGCAATTCAGTATGCTATTTTGTGCTATTTCTATCATTTACTCATTTGGAGGGTATATCAATATCCAGCTATCATTTGCTAGTGGTCACTTGAATAATAACTCAAATCATATCCATCAGTTAAAGAACTTGTTCGTACTATCCGGCTTGGCATCGGTCTGACGGAAACGATATAATCTATCCATGGATTCGTATTCGGATTTGTCGGAGCGTTTTCCTTTTGTCATTTGGAATGTAGTATCATTCAGAATTATTCCTCTCATAAGATATGTATGATGGCCATACATACTTGGCAAGTAATACTCCAAAGAAATAACACTATCTTCTACTTCAAAAAGTCCCCAAATACTGATTGTTTCTTTATAAAGTAGTATCGCACAGCTATCATTATAAGGGAGTCGCTATCCACATCTATGCCGTTCTTGTAAAGCGCCTAGGAGTAAAGAAGAGCGTATCGTGCATTAAGCGCCCTGCTGCGGATAGATGGTGAATCTATGCTTTCCAGCAGTTCCAACGAGTGCTCCGGTGCATCATTCATAACGGCCTCGGCGCTGTCCATAAGCGCAACTACGGCGCGGCGTCCGTGCGCCTTGGCGTTAACCGCACGGTTGCAACCCGTAGCCAAACAGCCAATAACTATGAGCAACAACACTATTTTTAGAAACCCCAATCTCATGGATTCTTTGTTACCATACGCGAATATACAACTAAATCCAATTAACCGCTCCGCGGGTCCCGAAAAGGCTCACAAAAAAAGCGGTCCTAAGACCGCTCCAATTTGTGATCCTTAGCAGATTTGAACTGCTGACCTCTTGCCTGTCAAGCAAGCGCTCTAAACCAACTGAGCTAAAGGATCAATAGTGCTTAAAGCACGGCAAAGGTACACTAAAATCCGGAATCTGCAATATCTGCCAATGGTAAATTATTGTATTATGGCATCGGCCAGATTCTCCAGGGCAGGAATATCGGCCTTCTTCATGCGGCTCCTGATAGTCACCATTGGCTCAACTATCTCAATGTTGCTCATGGACGACAGCATCTCACGCATTACGCGTCCGGCCGAAGGAGCCCAAGACCCGTTCTCCACGATAGCTACCTTACGGTTGCAGAAGCCCTTGATCTGGAGCCGATGCAAAAACTCATACATGGGAGTGAATACCCCGGCATCATAAGAAGATGCAGCCACCACCAGCTTGGAATGACGGAAAGCATCCTCCACGTTCTCGGCAAAATCCGAGCGGCAAAGGTCGCTTACCACAACACGCGCGGCACCCTTGGAACGCAGGATCTCAGCCAGCTTCTCAGCCGCAGCCATAGTGCCGCCATGGATTGATGCACAAGCAATGAAAATACCCGGAGTCTCAACCTCATACCTGCACCACGTATTGTAAAGTCCCAGATAATCAGCAAGATTATCCTCCAGTATGGGACCGTGCAAAGGACGTATAGTCTTTATAGACAATTGAGCCGTCTTATCCAGAAGAGTGCGTACCGGACTGCCGTATTTACCTACTATATTAAAGTAGTAGCGGCGTGCCTCGCAACTCCAGTCATCATCATCGCGGCCATAGAATCCGCATTTGCCCAGAGCACCGAACTTACCGAATGCATCGGCACTGTAAAGTGCACCGTCTGCCTCATCAAAAGAAACCACAACCTCGGGCCAGTGGACCATTGCAGCGCCTATAAAACGCAACTTGTGCTCACCCAGTTCCAGTTCAGATCCTTCCTTGACGGCAAGGGTACGGCCATCAGTCTGTATGCCCTCAAAGAACTGGCCAAGCATCTGTATAGCCTTGGCGCTGGCCACAAGGGTAAGTGAGGGATACTCCTTAAGAGCCCACTCTATAAGGGCCGAATGGTCCGGCTCCATGTGATGAACCACCAGATAGTCCGGCTGGCGGCCACAGAGTGCCTCCTTAAGATTGGACTTCCACTCATCGGACTTGCGGGCATCGGCCGTATCCATTACGGCAACCTTGTCATCCAGGATAACGTATGAGTTGTAAGCCATACCCTCCGGGACAATGTACTGACTCTCAAAGAGGTCCAGATCCAGATCATCAACTCCTATGTACTTAACCTTATCGCTCAGATTCCTGATCATATACTTTCTATTTTATTGTTTGTGGCAAAGGTAAATATTTCACTTGGAATCAGGAAGCTTTGAAACCAGCTTGATTAGGACGGAACCCAGAATGCCGGCAGCCAGAGAACCCATAAGAATAGCTATTTTGCCGGCATTCCGCATCTCTTCTACAGCAGCTGCATCCTGGAATGAGAGCGTATCAACGAAAATTGACATTGTGAATCCTATACCACCCAGGCAGGCTACAGCAAAGAAGATGGCCCAACCGGCCTTGTCGGGCATCTCACACAGGCGGGACTTGATTGCCGCAAAACTGAACAGCGTAATGCCAAGAGGCTTTCCCAAAACCAGACCCAGGAATATACCCAATCCTACTCCACCGGTAATTCCTGCGGTATTAAAGATATTGAAATAGCTCAAATCAGGAATCTCCACACCGGCATTGGCCAATGCAAATATTGGCATGATTACAAAATTGACCCAGGGAGACAAGGCGTGCTCCACGCGATAACTCATGTTGAGTGAACCGTATGCCGTTTTATGTATCCGGCGCAACAAATGACGCTGCGGTCCGTTAGGGAACATAGTCTCATCGTCAATCCGGTCAAAAGAGAGCAGTTTCTGGCTGAAGAACTTGATCTTATGCAGCACGTAAGAGCGTTCATATCTGGCTTTGGAGGGTATGATGAACGCCATAACCACACCCGACATTGTAGCATGGATACCTGAGTAATAGAACAGCACCCATACCACAACCGCAAGCATCAGATAAACCCAGACATGTTTCTGCCCAAAATACTTGAAGAGCCATGCTACAAAAATAACTATGACAGACAAGCCCAAAAGCAGGAAATTAATGTGGCCTCCATAGAACAGAGCCACGACAAGGATTGCAATCAGGTCATCGGCAATGGCCAGTGCCGTAAGGAACACCTTGAGGGATACGGGAACCCTGTCTCCCAGCACAGAGAGTATGCAGACCGCAAAAGCTATATCAGTAGCGGTAGGGATACCCCATCCCGATGCGGCAACCGTTCCATGATTGACCAAAGTATATATCAATGCCGGCATTATGACACCGCCAAAAGCAGCAATGACCGGCAGCAAGGCCTTCCCTACCGATGACAACTCACCGTGTGCAACCTCACGTTTGATCTCCAGCCCCACGGTAAAGAAGAATACCACCATCAACACGTCATTGATGATTTTCTCAATGGTCATGCCGTGCGGGAACAGCCAGTCAACCCTGCCGTCAGGGCTTTTCATGTGAATCTGGACACTGGTTTCAAGGAATGCGCGATAATAGGTACTGATTACAGGCGTATTGGCCAACGCCATCGCCACAATTACGCACACTAACAGCAACACTCCCTGGAACCAAGGCTGACGGGTAATACTGTCTCTCTTGCGGTTGAACTTGAGCATGCTCTTGTTCCATGTATAAATGGGAATCAGTTTCATATCTTATTGGAAAAACAAAAAACATAAGGCCGACGGCCTTGCTACAGGTCGTCGGCTATGGTAATAAAAACAAATCTCTTACTTAACCAGAACCTTTCCGGTCATTTCGGCAGGTACGGGCAGCCCCATGATGGTAAGGATGGAGGGAGCCACATCTGCCAGTATGCCAGACTCAACCTTGGCATCCTTGCGCGGGGTAACGTAGATTACCGGAACAGGATTCAGTGAGTGAGCTGTGTTGGGAGTTCCGTCAGCATTGACAGCGTTGTCAGCATTGCCGTGGTCGGCAATGATGATTGCTTCGTAACCGTGAGCCTTGGCAGCCTCAATGACATCGTGTACGCAGGCATCGACAGCCACAACAGCCTTCTCAATAGCCTCATAGACGCCGGTATGGCCAACCATGTCACCGTTGGCAAAGTTCACCACGATAAAGTCATACTTGTCTGTGCCTATGGCCTCGACCAGCTTGTCACGTACTATGTATGCGCTCATCTCGGGCTGCAGGTCATATGTGGCAACCTTGGGTGACGGAACCAGGATACGGTCCTCATTCTCAAACGGAAGCTCACGGCCACCGTTCAGGAAGAATGTTACATGAGCGTATTTCTCGGTCTCGGCAATATGAAGCTGTTTCATACCCTGGGTTGAAAGATACTCACCAAGGGTGTTGTTTACGTTCTCCTTGTCAAACAGAATGTGTACGCCTGTAAACGATGCGTCATAAGGAGTAAGACAGTAGTACTGCAAACCGGGAATGGTGTGCATGCCGTCAGACTCCATATCCTTCTGCGTGAGAACGATAGTGAGCTCCTTGGCGCGGTCGTTGCGGAAATTGAAGAAAATGACAGCATCACCCTCTTCGATGCGGCTGTCGTATGCCTCATTCACAATAGGTTTCATGAACTCATCGGTCACGCCCTCGGCGTATGACTCCTCAACAGCCTGTACCATATCCGTAACCTTGCGGCCCTCACCGCTTACCAACTGGTCGTATGCTATCTTTACACGCTCCCAACGCTTGTCACGGTCCATTGCATAATAACGGCCAATGATTGTGGCAACCTTGTCACCGCGCTTAACAAGCTGGTCTATAAAACCCTTGCCGCTCTTGGGATCGGTATCACGACCATCCATGAAGCAATGTACGTAAGCTTTGTCAATTCCGTACTCACGGGCTATGTCGGTAAGGCAGAACAGATGCTCCAGTGAACTGTGAACTCCGCCGTCCGATACCAGACCCATAAAATGCAGCTTCTTGCCGCTCTGCTTGGCGTAGCTGTATGCCGATACAATCTCCTTGTTCTGACGGATGCTGCCATCAGCGATAGCGCGGTTAACCTTTACCAGGTCCTGATAGACCACGCGGCCTGCACCGATATTGAGGTGACCTACCTCGGAGTTACCCATCTGACCATCCGGAAGACCTACGTTCTCACCGCTTGCCAGCAGCTGTGCGTGAGGATAGTTGGCGTTCAGATAATCCATATAAGGAGTGGGAGTGTTGTAGATCACATCGGCCTTGGAACGGTTACCTATGCCCCAGCCGTCAAGAATCATAAGGAGTGCTTTCTGTTTCATATATCGTATATTTTTGACCTTCAATTTTTTTGACCTGCAAAATTACAATTTTTTCGGCACTTGTTACTCATTAAAAATGTGTAAAAAAGAGAGGACGGTCACTTATGTGCCGTCCCCTCTTAAACTTATCGGTAAAATTCCTTCCGGAAATTAAATCTCTCCCTCAAAGAACTTCCTTATCCCTGATTTTACCATCCAGCTCTTCATCATGGCGATCAATCATCGACATCAGAGGACCAAAAGCCTGCTTGAAGTTTGAAACCACGGTTGAAAGAGCACCCTGCAGGTTAATCTTGCCGAAATATTCACTTACCGTGATTGTAACCTCATTGCCCTCGGCATCGTATGTGTCAACCAGAATCCTGAGACCTGATTGTGCTATAGCTTCAGTAATTGATGAAAGCATAGAACTGACTTCTCCCTTGGTTCCTTCAGGAGCCGGAGCCTCATAGACAAGTCTCAGCTTAGCCTGCGGTTTGTCATATCCCTTGAAATAAATCTCACCTACAAGTATCTCATTGATCTTGTCAACCATTGCCTTTACAGCTTCAGGATCAGGAGTTGAACCGCCGACAATCATAGCGACAGCATTCAGTACCTCCTGATACTTAACAGGATTCTCCTTGAGACCGGCCACCACCTTGATCTGGTCACCACCTAAGGCAGCGCTCACATTCAAACCTCTTACCAGTTCGTAATTCATAAGCCAACTCAGGATTGAGGTAACCTCGCACCAGTTAATGTGCTCATCAAGGGTTGCATCTACAGTGGCATTCACAGAGAGAGCCTCCTTTCCATACATCAAAACCCTGGCATCAACGTTAAGTCCGCTTCTTGCTCCATATACTGCATTGGCAGATACAGTATAACTATCAATTGTCGCATTAGCCATAAGAGCCAGATTCTGACCGTAAGCAGTCACTTCAGAGACTTTAAAGGATGAATCTTCTTCACCATTCCTGTCACCCTTTACCACCACATTGAAATCAGTATCAAGTCCGCCTCCAAAAGTCAACACATTCTTGTTGTCCAGAGTCAATGAGAAATCAATGAAATTGGGCAGGTTCACATTCTTTGTCTCCTTTTCGGTAACCCAAGCAAACCTGGCCTCCTTGTCACAGGTTCCCTTAAGACTGACATTCACGTTATGATCGTCAATGGTCTTGAAGTTCAGCAAAAAGCGGTCTGTATCATGTTTAATATTCTTGATTACAGGTATAAGTACACCCCCCATATATTCGCTACCACCATGGCGAGGATAATGCGGATATGCATTAATAGAATCATCAACAGAATTATAATAATAGGTAGCCGGAACAGAATCAAACTCTATGTCAGCCTCAAAATAGAGGGGCTCCAGATTGAGGTTGATATCACTTGAATTAAACAACTCCTTTATGGCGCTTATCTTTCCGGCAAATATGGAATCCTCGGCTGCCGCAATCTCTATACCTGCCCTCCAGTCAATGACATATCCCTCGGCTTTGTAAAGGCTGTTGATAAGAGTTGTGACAGAACCTGCCAGACTATTAAAATCAATGTTCTGTGCAAGTCCTTCTACAGACTGCTCAATTATTTTCTGCTGCTGCTCATAAGGCAGGAACTTATCCTGACCTCCATTCTTCTCATTCTTGTCATCGTCCTTGTTACATGAAACGAATGCAAAAGCACCCATTGCAAGTGCCATTACGCTAAAAAACAGTTTTTTCATAATTGTTGTAAAATGAATTGTCTGGCCGCAAAGGTACATAAAAAACACATAAAGTGTTCAACGCCTTGAAAAAACCTGTTCAGAACATCTTTCTGACACGCTCAATTCCCGCCACAAGGGAATCTACCTCAGCCTTTGTATTGTAGAAGGAGAACGATGCACGAACTGTACCGGGAATACCGTAACGGTCCATAAGCGGTTCGGCGCAATGGTGGCCGGTGCGTACCGCTATGCCCAGACGGTCCAGAAGCGTACCCATGTCCGACGGGTGGATACCGCCCACCAGGAAAGAGACAACTGCGCTGCGATGCGGAGCCGTTCCGATAATGCGCATGTCCGGAATCTCATTCAGATGGTCTATTGCGTATGAGCAGAGTTCAGACTCGTATTCCGCAATCCTTTCCATCCCTATGCCGTTCACATAGTCAAGTGCCGTGGCCAGAGCTATGGAACCTATATAATCGGGGGTACCGGCCTCAAACTTATAGGGTAGTTCGTTATAAGTGGTCTTATCAAAGGTTACGCGTTTTATCATCTCGCCGCCACCCTGATACGGAGGCATTTTTTCCAAGAGTGCCTTGCGTCCATACAGCACGCCTATGCCTGTAGGACCATAAATCTTGTGTCCGCTGAAAGCATAGAAATCAGCTCCCAGCTCCTGAACGTTCACCCTGATGTGCGGAACGGACTGGGCACCGTCAATTGCTACCGGAACACCGTGCGAATGGGCTTCGTTTATAATTCCGGAAACAGGATTCACAGTGCCTAACACATTGGAAACGTGCGTTATGCTTACAAGCTTGGTTCTTGAAGTGAATAAAGTGCGGAAAGCATCCGTATCCAGCTCTCCAAGGTCTGTTACAGGTATCACTTTTATCTTGAAACCATACCTTTGGGCCTGGATCTGCCAAGGCACAATGTTGCTGTGATGCTCCATACCCGATATGAGCACCTCATCGCCTTCCTTAAGGAATGCCTGCGCAAACGAGCTGGCCAGGAGATTGATGCTCTCAGTGGTACCACGGGTAAAGATTATCTCCTCCGTGCTGCCTGCACCTATGAAACGGCGCACATTCTCCCTGGCAGACTCCATCATGTCAGTAGCCTCCTGTGACAGGAAATGTATGCCGCGATGCACGTTGGCATTCACATTACGGTATGCGTCACTGATGCAGTCAATGACACACTGCGGCTTCTGTGTAGTGGCGGCATTGTCAAGATAAACCAACGGTTTGCCATACACCTCACGTCCCAGAATGGGGAAATCCCTGCGAATACTCTCAACGTCTATCATTTCTGTATGTCTATTCTCTGCAAGCGCGGCAGCCCTCACACTGTGACAACTCACCACGGAAACGTTTCTCTACCAATCTGTTAAGCCTGTCACGCAACGGTTCAAGAGATATATGGCCTATAACCTCGCCCACAAACGCCTGCATGAGCATCATGCGGGCCTCCTTTTCAGGTATTCCGCGCTGACGCATATAGAACATAGCCTTCTCGTCCAGCTGGCCCACCGTTGCACCGTGACTGCATTTTACGTCATCGGCATAAATCTCCAGCTGAGGCTGGGTGAACATGCGGGCCTGCCGCGTAAGGCATATGTTGCGGTTAGTCTGCTGGGACTCAGTATGCTGGGCACCGTGGCGAACCAGGACCTTGCCTGCGAATGCTCCGCTTGCGTTATCGTCCAGAACGTATTTAAACAGCTCGTTGCTGGTACAATCGGATACCCTGTGGTCAACAAATGTCATGTTATCCACATGCTGCTCCCTGTCTATGGTTGCTATTCCGTTCAGAGAGAGGTTTGAGCCCCTACCCACAAAGGTTGAGAACACGCTGTTGCGTGTCTGGCCGTTGTGGAGTGTCACAAAGTCGGCCTCAACATTGCTATCGGCCTCCTGGTTTATGTAAAATTCTGATACGCGCAGGTTTGCATTGTGAGTCTCCTCAAGGTCATAAAGCTCAAGGCTGGACCCGGCCCCCGCGAACGCCTCGACAATCTGAGTTGTAAGAAAGTTATTCGCGGTAAGCGCGTGGTCGCAAAGCAATAGTCTGAGCTGTGCGCCGCGTCCCAGCACAATCAGTATCCTGCGGTTCACCATCAGATCAACGGGAGAGTGCAGGAGCATCACCAACTGCAACGGTTTATCCAATATCACACCATCGGGAACGTATATCATCAGTCCGTCCTGGGCGAACAACGTATTGATAGCTGCTATTCCCGGACGGTCCATATCAGCCAGAGTACCGTAATGAGACTCCACAATGGCGGGCAACTCCTTTGCGGCGCGGCGCAGACTGCCCACAAACACGCCATCAGGTAGCGATGCCTTTGCTGCGGTATCGGACAGAGCAAACTCATCATTGGCCAGGAAGTAAAGCAGAGTGCTCAGGTTGGGTACGTTGCACCTGAATGCCTGAGCCAGATCCACATGCATGTCCAGGCGACTCAGGTTCACACCCCAGTCGGGCTCGAACCAATGGGCCACATCGGTATGCAAATACTCTTCAAGACCTTTGTGAGGCAGACCGTTGCGCTCAAGGCAGTCCAAAGCCTTGTCACGCAAAGCGTTCAGCGCACCTGCAGATCCCTGGTCAATAAGAGCACGGTTCTGATTGAATATATCTATGTAGTTCTGCTCAAGCTTCATTTCCCGGAATCCTCAAACTCCTTTATAACCCAGTCATAACCACGCTGCTCAAGCTCCAGAGCCAACTCCGGACCCGCGGTCTTGATGATACGGCCCTGATAGAGCACATGAACCACATCGGGCTTTATGTAATCCAGCAGACGCTGGTAGTGGGTAATCACTATTACCGATGTCTCAGGGCTCTTAAGACGGTTCACGCCGTCGGCCACAATACGCAGGGCATCTATGTCAAGACCTGAATCAGTCTCGTCAAGAATGCTCAGTGACGGCTCAAGCATGGCCATCTGGAATATCTCGTTGCGTTTCTTCTCACCGCCGCTGAAACCCTCGTTGACCGAGCGGTTCATGAACTTGGCGTCCAGCTTTACAAGGTCACGCTTTTCCTTTATCAGTTTAAGGAACTCAGTAGGAGCAAGCGGCTGCTGTCCCAAAGCCTTGCGCTTCTCGTTGATGGCGGTGCGCATAAAGTTGGTCATGCTCACGCCCGGAATCTCAACCGGATACTGGAATGACATAAAGAGTCCCTGATGACTGCGCTCTTCGGCACTCATGGCCAGCAGATCACGGCCCTGGAATGTCACCTTTCCTTCTGTGACCTGATATGCGGGGTGTCCCACAAGCACGTTGCTCATGGTACTCTTGCCCGATCCGTTGGGACCCATGATGGCATGAACCTGGCCGGCATTTACCTCAAGGTTTATTCCTTTAAGTATCTCTTTGCCGTCTATTCCGGCATGAAGGTTTTCTATCTTAAGCATCATATTACTCATCCTACTGTGTTCTCTAATGAAACTGACAGAAGCCTCTGGGCCTCCACTGCAAACTCCATAGGCAGTTTGTTGAGCACCTCCTTGGCATAACCGTTCACAATCAGGCCTATAGCCTGTTCCATCGGTATGCCACGCTGATTGCAGTAGAAAAGCTGGTCCTCTGATATCTTGGATGTGGTAGCCTCATGCTCCACAATGGCAGTCTCGTTCTTCACGTCCATATAGGGGAAGGTGTGTGCGCCGCATTCGCTGCCCAGCAGCAGTGAGTCACACTGGCTGTAGTTACGTGCACCGTCGGCATGCTCACCCACCTTGATTAAACCTCTATAAGAGTTCTGGCTGTGTCCAGCCGATATACCCTTGCTGATAACGGTACTCCTGGTGTTACGGCCTATATGTATCATCTTGGTCCCAGTATCGGCCTGCTGCCAGTTATTGGTCAGGGCCACAGAGTAGAATTCGCCCTGCGATCCGTCGCCCTGAAGCACGCAGCTGGGATATTTCCATGTAATGGCCGATCCAGTCTCAACCTGTGTCCATGAGAGCTTGGCATCAACGCCCTTAACCAGTCCGCGCTTGGTCACAAAATTGTAAACACCGCCACGTCCGTTCTCATCACCCGGATACCAGTTCTGCACCGTGCTGTACTTGACCTCGGCACGGTCCATCACCACAATCTCAACGATAGCGGCATGAAGCTGGTTCTCATCGCGCATAGGCGCGGTGCAGCCCTCCAGATATGACACGTAGCTGTCATCATCGGCCACAATCAGCGTGCGCTCAAACTGACCCGTACCGGCCGCATTGATGCGGAAATAGGTGGACAGCTCCATAGGGCAGCGTACTCCCTTGGGAATATATACGAATGACCCGTCACTGAACACAGCGCTGTTCAAAGCGGCAAAGAAGTTGTCACGATAGTTCACCACGCTGCCCAGATACTGGCGCACCAGGTCCGGATGGTTCCTTACGGCCTCACCCATGGAGCAGAAGATTATACCCTTCTCGGCCAGTGTCTGCTTGAAGGTGGTCTTGACCGATACCGAGTCCATAACGGCATCCACGGCCACACCGCCGCTAAGCGCAAGACGCTCCTCAAGGGGAATGCCCAGCTTATCGAAGGTCTTCATCACCTGAGGGTCTATCTCATCCAGGTTCCTGGGACCCTGTTTCTTTACCGTGGGGTCAGCGTAGTATGAAATGTTCTGATAATCTATCTCAGGAATGTCCAGATGTGCCCAATGAGGCATCTCCATCGTAAGCCAGTGACGATAAGCCTTAAGGCGGAACTCAAGCATCCACTCAGGCTCGCCCTTGCGCTCCGAGATAAGACGCACCGTATCCTCCGTAAGGCCACGGTCTATGATTTCCGTATGTACATCGGTAGTGAATCCGTACCGGTACTTCTCGGCACTGATTTCCCTTATCAGACTATTGTCCTGGCTGGCGGTATCCAAATCTGTCAAACCTTTTTCTGGTCAGTTTTATCATTACTCTTCCGGTCCTGATTGTCATTGAAATCAGGAATCAGGTCATCGGCATTCTCCTGTACCTTGTTCCAGGTCCATCTAAGACAGAATGAACTGAAATCGCGCACCGGGACATACAACTGCGACTGCTTCTTCTCCTCATTGTTGACAATCCTTTCTTCCAACCCTGTTATTTCCAGAAGCAGTATTACCAACCCCATGAAAAGCACGAACTTTATCAGCCCGAAAACAGCACCAATAAGCCTGTCAACAAACCCCAGACTAGCCGCATGTACCAGTTTTGAAAGCAGTTTTCCCAACAGTCCGCATACTATGGGTATAACCAGGAGAATAATCACGAAAGCCACTATGCGTGCCGTCTGGTCAGACATTTTGAGTATATTCTGCAGAAAATCCGCAAATGGTCTGTAAAGCAGGGTACCGCAGATTATTCCCAGAATCAGTCCGCCCAGGCTGAACGCCTGTTTTATGACTCCCTTTATGAACCCTATCACAAAACCAATGCCCAGGATGGACACAATAACCCAATCCAATGCATTCATAGGCGGTTACAGAGTCTGTTTAACTTCAATCTGGGTGAATGTCTCGATAATGTCACCCTCCTTTATGTCATTGTAGGATACCAGACTGATACCGCACTCCATTCCGGCCTGAACCTCCTTGACATCATCCTTGAAACGTTTCAGGGCCTGGATATCGCCGGTATGGATCACAATGCCGTCACGTATCACGCGGGCCTTGTCACTGCGTGACACCTTACCCTCACGCACACGGCAACCGGCTACCATACCCACCTTCGATATATGGAACACCTCCATAACCTCCACTGTCGATGTAACCTCCTCCTTGACCTTGGGAGCAAGCAGACCTTCCATGGCCGACTTGACCTCATCAATGGCATCATATATGATTGAATAGATGCGGATATCTACATCGTTCTGCTCAGCCAGACGCTTGGCGGCACCCGAAGGACGTACATCAAAGCCAATGATGATGGCGTTGGATGCTGCAGCCAGGCTGACATCGCTCTCGGATATGGCACCCACGGCCTTGTGTATCACGTTGACCTGGATGTTAGGAGTGGAAAGCTTTATGAGTGAGTCACTCAAAGCCTCGACAGATCCGTCCACATCGGCCTTCACGATAAGGTTCAGCTCGTGGAAATCGCCCATCTTGATACGGCGGCCCAGCTCATCAAGTGTAAGAGTCTGTGCTGTACGTACACCCTGCTCACGCTGCAACTGCTCGCGCTTGCTGGTAATCTCACGCGCCTCACGTTCAGTCTCCACCACGTGGAAACTTACACCGGCCTGCGGAGCACCGTTCAAGCCCAGAATCAGCACAGGCTCTGCGGGAGCGGCCGATTTCATCTTCTGGTTACGCTCGTTGAACATAGCCTTGACCTTACCCCATGATGTTCCGGCAATAACGATATCGCCCATCTTGAGTGTACCGTTCGATACCAACACGGTAGCCACGTAACCGCGGCCCTTGTCAAGCGATGACTCAATTATGGTACCGGTAGCCTTACGGTTGGGGTTAGCCTTCAGGTCAAGCATCTCGGCCTCAAGCAGCACCTTCTCCATAAGTTCGTTCACACCTATACCCTTCTTGGCCGATATATCCTGGCTCTGGTACTTGCCTCCCCAGTCCTCTACCAGGAAGTTCATCTGTGCCAGCTCCTGCTTAATGCGCTCGGGATCGGCTGCGGGCTTATCAACCTTGTTGATTGCGAATACTATAGGAACACCTGCTGCTGTGGCGTGAGCGATAGCCTCCTTGGTCTGTGGCATCACGTTGTCATCGGCAGCAACTATGATGATTGCGATATCGGTAACCTGGGCACCACGGGCACGCATGGCGGTAAATGCCTCATGACCCGGAGTATCCAGGAATGTAATGTGACGTCCGTCCTCCAGCTTCACGTTATAGGCACCTATGTGCTGCGTGATACCGCCGGCCTCACCGGCAATCACGTTCGATTTGCGTATGTAGTCAAGCAGAGAGGTCTTACCATGATCCACATGACCCATAACGGTCACGATAGGTGCACGCGGTACCAGATCTTCCTCCTTGTCGGCCTCCTCGGTTATCTGCTGGGCAACCTCGGCACTCACAAAGTCAGTCGTGAAACCGTACTCATCGGCCACGATATTGATAGTCTCGGCATCCAGACGCTGGTTGATTGATACCATCATACCCACGTTCATACAGGTGGCAATGACCTGTGTTACGGGTATGTTCATCATGGTGGCCAGCTCGTTGGCTGTCACGAACTCGGTAAGTTTCAATACCTTGCTCTCTGCCATCTCCTGCTCCAGAGCCTCCATCTGACGCTGCTGAACCTGCTCACGCTTGTCCTTGCGGTACTTTGAAGACTTGGTCTTGCCCTTCTGGAACGATGAGAATGTATCCCTTATCTGACGATTCACATCCTCATTGGAGAAATCGGCCTTGTCATTCTTGTTATGACGACGGTCCTTACCATTGCGGCCTCCTCCCTTCTGGGCATCCTTGCCATGGCTGTCACCGCCGTTCTGTGCCTGACCGTAGCTGTCGGCCTTGGACAGGTCAACCTTCTCGCCGCCTATGCGTACGCGGTTCTTCTTACGCGGCGCATCACCGCCGCCCTGCTGGCTTTTATCGCCCGGTTTGATCTCTTTCATGAGAGATTCCTTGAACTGCTGACGCTGCTGCTGGCGTTGCTGCTCCTTGGCTTCACGCTCCTTCTTCTTCTCCTCCTTGGACTTCTTCTTGGGACGGGTTGACTGGTTGATGGCAGACAAGTCAATCTTTCCTACAGTCTTGAGGTTAAGTCCTCCGTTCTGAGGAGTGGAGAGTTTGAACACCTCCTCATCCAAGGGAGCGGGATTCTCTTCTTCCAGTTCAGGCGCAGGTTCTGCAACCTGCATGGGAGCCGGTTCTTCCTTGATAGGTTCCGGCTTTACAGGCTCGGCCTTGGCAGGTTCCGGTTGGGATTCTACCACCTTTACAGGCTCCGGTTGGGGCTCCTCGCTATCCTTGACACGTGCAGGCTCAGCAGGTTTGGCGGGCTTGGAAGGCTTCTCAGCCGGCTGTTTCTTGGGCTCGGCAGGTTTCGCTTTAGGCTTAACTGCCGGCTTGGACTGTTCCTTGGCAGGCTCCGGTTTGGGTTCCGGCTTTGAGGTGCCCAAATCTATCTTGCCCACGGTCTTGAACTTTATTACAGGCTCCTCGGGGATGACAGTCTTGATCATCTCCGGTTCCTTCCTGACCGGTTTCTCTTCCTGTACAGGCTCCTCCGAAGCAGATTTCCTGCTCATACGGTCCTGAAGGAAGCGGGTAGCCTCCTCGCGTATGGACTTGTCCTGACTGTACTCGGCCACAAGCAGGTTGTACTGCTCATCGGTCAGTTTCTGGTTCAGGTCTTCGGTCACATCGGCAAAACCCTTCTTGTGCAGGAATTCCACCAATGTGGAGACTCCTACATTCAACTCTCTCGTTGCTTTACTTATTCTTATTGCCATCTATAAAAATATCTTGCCAGGGCACTGCCCCGATTGTTTTAATTCCTGATATATTTCTGGAACTCCTCCTCATCGGCAAACTCACGTGCCAGGATATCCAGGATTTCATCAACCTGCTCTTCCTCAAGGTCAACGGACTCAGTCAGAATCTCGCGGTCGGCACGCAGGACAGCCTTTGCTGTCTCAAAGCCTGCATCATGCAGAGCATCTACCACCCAGTCCTCTATATCGCCACGGAAATCATCCAGATAGATATCCTCCTCGGACTGCTCCTGCTCCAGTTCACGATATACATCAATGGTATATTCCGTGAGCATGCTGGCCAGCTTGATGTTCAGACCGCTCTTACCTATGGCAAGAGATACCTGATCCTGCTTTAAGTAAACCTCAGCTCTGCGGGCCTCGGTATCCAGATTCAGTTCCGATATCTTGGCGGGACTCAAGGCACGCTTGATGAACAGCTCTATGTTGGTAGTATAGTTGATTACGTCAATGTTCTCATTGCGCAGCTCGCGTACAATGCCGTGTATGCGTGAACCCTTCACGCCAACGCATGCACCTACGGGATCTATACGGTCATCATAAGACTCAACGGCTATCTTGGCGCGCTCGCCCGGAATGCGTACAATCTTCTTGATGGTAATCAGGCCGTCGGCAATCTCGGGAACCTCCTGCTCCAGCAGACGCTGCAGGAATATGGGTGATGTACGGCTCAGCATGATCTTGGGGTTGTTCACGTTATCCACACGGTCAACAACGGCGCGTACGGTCTCACCCTTGCGGAAGAAATCGCTGGGAATCTGGTCGGTCTTGGCCAGAAGCAGTTCATTACCCTCTTCATCCAGAAGCAGTATCTCCTTCTTCCATATCTGATAGACCTCGCCTGTTACGATAGTACCTATCTTCTCAACATACTTGTTGTAGAGGCTGTCCTTCTCAAGCTCCAGGATCTTTGAAGCCAGGGTCTGACGCAGGTTAAGGATGGCGCGGCGGCCGAACTTGGAGAAATCCACCTGTTCCGAAACCTCCTCACCTACCTCAAAATCCTCGTCTATCTGACGGGCCTCGGAAAGTGAAATCTGTGTGTTTGAATCCTCCAGGTCCTTGTCATCCACAACCACGCGGGAACGCTGTATCTCGCAGTCGCCCTTATCGGGGTTAACGATTACAGAATAGTTCTCATCTGTTCCGAACATCTTGGAGATAACACTGCGGAAACTCTCCTCAAGGACTGAGACCAGCGTCATGCGGTCAATGTTCTTCAGTTCCTTGAACTCCTGAAAGGTATCGATCAATGAGATCGTCTCTTCTTTCTTAGTAGCCATTTTACTTTAAACTTATTACGTATTTTACATATTTCACTTCATCGTGGCCGAAAGGCATCTCCACCTCTACGGTCTTGGGGCGCTTTGAACCCTCAACCTTCTCCTTGCGGGTGGTCTTGATCTTAAAGCCTTTCTCATCGGCCTCAGTCAGGATGCCCTTGATCTTTGCGCCGCTCTTGGGCAAGACCTCAACCTCCTGGCCTATATGATTGATATACTGCTGCAACACCTTGAAAGGCTGACCTATACCGGCCGATCCTACCTCAAGCTCATAATCCTCAACGTCACGGTCCAGTTCAGACTCAATGAAACGGCTCAGGTCCACACAATCATCAATCCAAACGCCCTCCGCCTGGTCAATCTCCACCACGATACGGTTATCAGGGGTAACGTCAACATCCACCAGGAAATAACCCTCCTTAGTGTCCAGCCACTTTTCTGCAATAGCGATAACTTGTTGTTTGTCAATCATATAAATAAACCAATATGTAATGTATGGATACAAAAAAGAGGCCTCACAGCCTCTCCACACATCATCTTATCGGGTGCAAAGATATGCGAAATCAAGCACTTCACCAAACAAAACGCTAAAAAAACGCGAGTTGGGGCACAAAGGGGACGGTTCTCTTTGTGCCCCTGAAGGAGCACAAAGAGAACCGTCCCCGGTTAAATCGCCAGCTTTATCAATAACCTAGGTAGCCAAGCATGCGGGCGGCATAGCGGCGGCCAAACTCACGCAGACCCTTGCAGTTGAAATGCAAATGGTCACGACCTGCCTCACAACCGTATGCGGGAACAACCAGAGCCTGAGGCAGAGTCTCGGGCAGCTTGGCCATTACCTCGTTGTGTGCTGCGCAGGCACCGCGCTGGTCGGCGGGAACCACCTCACCGGACAGCAGAGGAATTGAACCGGCCTCCAGACCCAGGTCTGCCAGAATATCGTCATAGACCTTCTTTACATTTGCGGGCCACTGGGGGTCATTGGTATTGGTCTCACCCTGATGCAGCAGGATACCCTTTATCACACCGTCCTTCTGAGCCTTCTTGCAGAGCTCAATCAGACGCTCGTAGGGATTGCCACCGTAGGCAGTGCAGATATTCTTCATCCAATCTGCCTGCTTGGGAATATAATCCATACATTTGTCTTTGTCAAACAGGTCTATGGAACAACCTGCCACAGCCACCATCACAACACCTATCTTTACATTCTCAGGCATGTTCTGCACCATGGTACGGCCAAAATAGTCGGCAGGGGTAAGGCCTGTGTTGGGACGTGCCAACGGCGGAACGGCCGTACGCCACTCGCCCATCTTGCTGTCGGGGAAATCAACAGCGTTCATGGTCACGAAACGGGGGCTAACATTCTCCTTGTCTATCTGCTCGGGACGGGGGTTGCCCTCCATGTTTGACTGACCAAAGCAAATGTAGATGTGGAAATTGGGATCCGGCTGAGCCAGGACCTTAAACGGAGCCAGCATCAAAGCTGCCAGCAGAATGATTCCTGATTTTTTCATCTTTTCTGTACATTAAATTGATTAGATGGTGCAATTTTCGGAATAATTATTGACTTGCACAAGAAAAACCGATAGCTTTGTGCCCAAATTAAGATGAAATGAAGAGAAGAACTACAAGAGCCAACAACTCTTTCCTGCTGGGATCACTCGTTTTGATTGTGCTGGTACTGGTTGTCGTAGTGCTGTTCCTGTTCCTCTCGCTAAGGTTGTTTGACAACAAGAATGTCCAATATACGGAACGTTATGAGATAGTGCTTGACCAGTCCGCTCTGGACACTCCTCTAAGCATATATTTGAATGACAGTCTGCTTTACAGCGGTACCCCCCGGCCTGACCTGAAACTCTCCGTGGGACGGTTCGCTCAGGAAAGCAGTCTGCTTATCGTCGATAACAATACCGATATAGTATCCACCATAGCACTGTCCAACCACTCGGAGACAGTCACCGTAATCAAGGATAAAAACGGTTCCTACCGGAAAAAACTGGAATAAGTCACTTCCTGCCAGCGGGACCTGCCAGAATGGAATCATAGCTCTTACGGTCATTCAGGACCTTTACCGCCTCGGCAAGGAACTTGTCGGACTTGATGTTCTGCATCACAGCTCCACGCTGATAATAGTAGCGGATCACTATCTCCAAGGCAATCACGCTCTCCAGGTCCTTACGGAATACATCCAGGTCATTCTTAAGGTCATACTGGAGCTTGCTTTCCAGGGCATCGAACTCCTCCTTTGCCTTGTCGGCCAAGCCCTCACGCTGGGCAATCTTTATAAGTGACTTGAGTGCCTTGCCGCTATTGCTCTCATACTTGAAGTCCGAATTGCATACAAAATCCTTAAAATCGGCGTAATCCTGGTCCGTCAGTCTGAAATCCTGTGCCGGAGAAATGCTTTCATGCCTTGAGCACCAATCATTGATAAAATCAAACAGCACTACGTTCTGTGACAGATAGTAAAGGATATCGGGCATGGTGTCCTGCTTGCATTCCACATCCGGACGTATTCCGCCGCCATCACGCACCGGACGGCCTGCTGCGGTATAAAAGACATTGGTCAGGCTGTCAGGAATGTGCTGCGCCTGGCCGTTCTCGTTCCTGCGTGAGTAGTCTATCTCCTGTATGCACCGGCCACTGGGAATGTAATACTTGGCTATAGTAACCTTAAGCGTTCCGTTGAACGGCAGCATACGGGTACTCTGTACCAGTCCCTTGCCGAATGTACGGGTACCCACAATCACCGCACGGTCCAGGTCCTGAAGGCTACCGGCCACTATCTCCGATGCCGATGCCGACTGTTCATCGGTCAGTACCACCAACGGGATATTCTCATCAATAGGATTACGCTGCGTGACATACGTTGATGCCGCCTGCGGAATCTTGCCGCGTGTCTCTACAAGTTTGGTACCCTTGGGAACAAAAAGGCCCACAATCTCAACCGCCTCATTCAGCAGTCCTCCGCCGTTGCTGCGCAGATCCAGTATAATGCCCTTGGCACCCTGCTCCTTAAGCTCCACCAGAGCCTTCATGACACTACGGGAACAGTTCTCGGTAAACTGCTCCAACAGTATATACCCGTAACCCTGCCACATACCGTAATATGGTACGGCCGGCAGTGATATGACACTGCGGATAACATCAATGCTTATGGAATCCTTTACCCCAGGACGACGCACCGTTACAGTCAGCTTGGTGTCAGCCTCACCGCGAAGATGGTCGCTCACGTAAGATGACGGCTTTCCCTTCATGCTCTCACCGTCTATGCTCAGTATCTCATCACCGCCTCTGAGCCCGGCCCGAGCCGCAGGCATACCCTCATAAGGCTCATCTATGTAAATATAGTCCCTACCGGTATATTGACGTATCATGGCACCAATTCCGGCATATTTACCCGTGGTAATCATCTTAAGGTCATTGATATCCTTCTCCGGATAGTACTCGGTATATGGGTCTATACCCTTGAGCATGGCCGATATGCCCGTTTCCACTGTCTTGGCGGGATTAATGGTATCCACATAGTATCGGTCCAGTTCAGTTACAATCTGGTGAAACACCTCCAGATTCCTGGCAAGTTCAAAATTGTGGTCCTCGGGGTTCTGTGAAAAAACAGGCGCAGAAGCCGGTACCAATATGATAAACAGGGCTAATACCCTTAAAAAACTCTTCATAGCAATTGAATTCTGTGATACATCTGCGCGAAGATATATAAAATTTGGCTTTCCCGCCGATTTTTTTGGCCGCAGGTGTTGGATATTCCAAAAAAGGCGGTAAATTTGCACCGCGTTTGAGGGCAGAACGCCCCAAATGTGGCAAAAAGCTTCTTTAGCTCAGTTGGTTAGAGCATCTGACTGTTAATCAGGGGGTCCTAGGTTCAAGTCCTAGAAGGAGCGCAACATGAGTCCGGAAATTCCGGACTCAATTTTTTTTATAGACTTGACCAATATTTTGAAATAATTGTAATAACTTTATGCCACGCTAACTAAACTATTTATTAACCTAAAAGGACAGATATGAGTTACAAGATTGAACAGATTGAGGGAATTGGAGCTGCTTATGCAGCAAAGTTGGCAACCGCAGGCATCAAGACCACCGATGATCTGCTTAAAAAGTGCGCAACCAAGAGTGGCCGTGTAAAGATTGCCGATGCCACAGGTATTTCACCCAAGCTTATTCTTAAGTGGACCAACCATGCAGACCTGTTCCGCGTAAACGGAATAGCCGGCCAGTTTGCCGAGCTGCTTGAGGCCGCCGGTGTTGACACCATCAAGGAGTTCCGTCACAGGGTTCCCGCTAACCTGCAGCCCAAGCTTGTTGCAGTAAACAATGAGAAGAACCTCTGCAACCGCGTTCCTTCAGTTGCCGAACTGGAGAAGATGATTGCCCAGGCCAAGGCAATGGAGCCCACCAAGATTACCTATTAATCAACTGTCAACAACAAAAAAGGGTGTCGTCTGACACCCTTTTTTTATTTTCATTTGTGTGGGTCGGTAAACTCATATCCCTTATGGATCTTACGGAAAAAGACAAACTGCATGACATATTCAACCACTATCAGTATGAAGCTGAAAATATCATCCATACTTGTAGAAAAAACAGCATAAACAACATACATGATAGTCAATATACCCAGTATTACCGTGATAGTATGCATAAAGCTGTTCTTATCGGTCATCGTATTGAACATGAAATATGCACAAGCCGTAAGAACAATAGCAAGAGCTGTCACAGACTTATCAACGCGTTCTATTATACGCAATTTTGACACATCGCTGACAGCATTATTGTCCGATAATATGGACAGATACAATATTGCAATGACTACGGTAATGAAGAGTGCCGCCAGCAATCCCTTCCTTATGAACCCTGACCTTATCCCCTTAGGCATTGATTCATTGCTCTCATACCGTTCCTTGAAATCTTTCAGGAACATGGCCCAGAAGCTGTAATAAACCACAAAGGCAATATTACTTATGATTGCTACAATGGCCATTGTACGGACAGGATAATCGGGACCTACAATATATCCGCCTGCAAAACTGATTATGATTACCACTATATACCATAAGGCAAGCCTCAAAGCATCTTTCTTGAGTTTTTCCATATATTTCATTTGGAGCGTTTCAGATTATTACGGAAAAGGATAGACAATATTACACAGATTCCTGCAGCAAAAGGATAGTAAAGATAAGGGATTATCTGCGTGGTAGCCAGACCCGTAAGGCCGGCAGCCATGAGCAACTGCGCACCGTATGGTATCACGCCCTGGACAAAACAGCTGAAAATATCCATCAGGCTGGCGGCACGTCGCTTGGGAATGTCAAACTTATCAGATATGTCATTCACTATTCCGCCCACCGTTATTATGGCAATGGTGTTGTTGGCGGTACAAAGGTTGGCAAGAACAGTAAGGAGACCAATGCCAAGCTCCGCTCCCCTGCGTCCGTGAACATGGTTGGCAATGCCTCTGGTTATGTATTCCAGTCCGCCGTTATACCGTATTATACCCAGCATTCCGCCAGCCAGCAACGTGACTATTATCAGGTCACCCATACCTGCTATACCGTTACCTACAGAACCCAGCAACGAAAACCAATCCAGCGTATCCGTTCCGAATCCCACCACGGCATTGAGCAGTATTCCAATAACCAGAACCAGCGTCACATCCATCCCAAAAAGAGCCAGCACAATCACAGAAAGGTACGGCAGCAGCTTGAGCCACTCTATGGGATGTACATCGGATGCGGTCTGGATACTCAAGCCTTTGAACACATAAAAACCCGCCACAACCAGCACTGCAGGCAGCACAATCATTAGGTTTGCGCGGAATTTCTCATTCATGGCACAGCCCACGGCCCGCGTGGCCGCAATGGTGGTATCCGAAATGAATGAAAGGTTGTCGCCAAAGAAAGATCCTCCCACTACCAGCGCCGTCATCATGGCCTGACTCACGCCAGTCTCCTGGGCTATTCCGCTTGCAATGGGAACCAGAGCCACAATGGTGCCTACACTGGTGCCAATGGCAAGAGACACAAAACAAGCCGTCAAGAACAACCCTGCCAGCAGGAACCGTGCAGGTATGATATTGAGCGTAAAGTTCACGGTTGCCTCTATGGAGCCAATCTCCTTTGCCGACCCCGCAAATGCGCCGGCCAGCATGAATATCCACACCATGAGCATGATATTCCAGTGTCCGGCGCTCTCAGAGAACACATTGATACGATAGTTCAGCTTACCCGGAGTGATGGCCACCGCATAGACCGATGCCAGAAGGAATGCCGATGACACCGGCACCTTATAGAAATCACCTGCCAGCAGTGACGACACCAGATAAACAACCAGAAAAACCACTATGGGGCTCAAAGCCAGGAACCCCGGCATCTTAACCTTATTCTCTTTCATAATATAAAAGGACCGCCTTTACCGGGCGGCCCTGCAAAGTTAAGAGTATTTCTCGCCATACTTTAGCATGGCGTCATTTATATACTTCTTAAAGTCGGTCTCGTTGTTCCTGCGGCATATAACCAGCACATCATCGGTATCCACCACCAGGAAATCGCTCAGGTCATCAATCACCACAAGCTTCTTCTCCTTGTTGCACAGGAACATACTGTCTCGGCAGTTATACACCTGATAGTTGTACATACCCAGCACATTGCCGTCAGCATCCTTGGCACAATAGTCATAAAGCAGATCCCAGGTCTCAATGTCGTTCCACCGGAAATCGCCTATGGCCATACATACGTTGTCAGTCTTTTCAAGTATGCCATAATCTATTGAAATATGCGGGAAAGCCTCATAGACCGAATAGAGCAGGCTCCGCCGCTCGTCGCGGTTATGCTTGGTATCATAAATACGGTTGAACTGTGACATCATCTCCGGCAGGCAAGCCTTGGCAATCTCTATGTAAGAGTTCACGTTCCACATAAGAATGCCGGAGTTCCAATAGAACTCACCGCTATCCACAAACACCTTGGCGAATGACTCCTCGGGTTTCTCGGTAAACGTGCGGACACTGTATATGCCTTCGGCCTTCTTCTCATTGATCTGGATATATCCGAAACGAGTCTCGGGGCGGGTAGGCTTTATGCCCACAGTCAGTATGCAGTTGTTGTCATTTACAAAAGCCATACCCTTCTCTATCACATCCAGATACGGTTTCTCATCCTTTATTACCAGGTCTGACGGGACTATCAGTATATTGGCATTGGGATTGATGTCGCGTATATGGTACGATGCAAGCGTAATGCTGGGTGCAGTGCCTTTCATGACAGGCTCGCGCAGGACCTGAAGCGGGTTCAAATCAGGCAACTGCGAACATACATCCTCGTAAAAATCCAGATTTGTGGAAACAATGATGTTTTCAGCCGGAAATATGCGTTTCATTCTGGCAACCGTCTCCTTAATCAGCGTATGGCCGTTATTGTTGAAATCAAGGAACTGCTTAGGCATACCCTTACGGCTTAAAGGCCACAACCTTGTACCGAACCCCCCTGCCAGCACAACACAGTAATTATCTGATCCTAACATAGTACTTTTTATAAGGTTAAGAACCGTTGTCAACGGTACAATGCTACGAAGATATTGCTTATTTGCAAACCGGCAAGCATTTGGATGCAAAAAACCGCCTCAAACAAAAAAAACTCCGGCGCACACCTTTGTTTCAGCAAATTGTTGTACCTTCGCGGCGGTTTTAAGACCAAGCCCAGATGGCGGAATCGGTAGACGCGCTGGTCTCAAACACCAGTGGGGCAACCCGTGCCGGTTCGACCCCGGCTCTGGGTACAAGAAAGGGAGGTTTTCAGACCTCCCTTTTCTTGTACCCGCCGCCGGGGCCGAACCCGTTCCTTTTTTTAGTTCGCCACAGCGAACGGGGCGGATTACGGGCAGACGGGACGGATGGAACGGCCTTCGTTGCGGTAAGAGGCGTTACCCATCGACGCATCACGACAGAACCAGATTCCGTTTGCGTGGTCCCAACCACCCATCAGGAAACTACCGCTCTCATGACTTAATGTGCTTGACCAGTATACACCGTATTCCGGATACTGATGTAGTGTAGCTACTGCTACCGAGTCATTAAACGCATTGACTGGAAGGAATATCGAGTTGTTCTCATAACCCTCTTTCTTACCCGATACACGGAAACCTTTTACATCGTTCTCTGTTGTCCAGGTCCAGTTGCACTCCCGGCGCAGTTCATCCATCTCAGCTCTGGTGGGGACCCTCCAGCTACCTCCCCACTTGACATGAGCCACATCATCCTCCTGGTCCAATACAGTCTTACTATCCTTATCAGAATACTTGGTATAATTGCCCCTGACTCCATCCACACTGAATTTATAGGTTGCATAACTGTATTCCGTCTTAGTATCAGTCTCACCCCAAGCGTATAGTCCGCCAACATCTTCGGGCTTATCGGCCCCCACGTTACATGTAGCCCACTTGACGCTCAGGCCCAGGTCAACGTATACATTTTCCGGGAAGTAATCAACAATCTTTGCCACTACGGCCGTAATAGCGGGATCCAGGTCGCCTGTTCCGGCTCTCATAGTAATTTTACCAAGGTCTTTGACGTTTTCGGAACTGAGTGTAAAGCTCTTGGAGGTATTGAAATGATTATCAGATTTAGCATATAGCACATAGTTGCCGGCTTTAAGTTGACCGATGATGAAAGAACCGTTATCATCAGTAGAACAACCGCCATAAAATGTAGTATCATTTCCTGTTATCTGATAAACTAATACCGCTGCAGAACTAATAGGTTCTGCTGTATCAAAATCCCAAACCGAACCTTTAACTGCATAATCCTGTGCAGAAACGCAGAATGTCATGAGCACCGATGCCAATACATACAGAAGGACCCTCTTACTCATAATGCAATAAAATTAAGATTTATTTTTCGGCTCTTCTTGCCTTGCGGCGTTCTTTTTATTTTGCTTTTCCAATTTCCTCACCATTTTATTATTTTGCCTTCCCACTTTCCTGACCACTTCCGGTGGCCCATATGCCGTCTGTCTATAAAGATCGCTCTCTTTGGGATAAGCACGAACTTTATCTATCATATCGGCTGTGAGCTGAGTCAGAGCAACTGTATCTCTTTTTACAGATACAGCATCCTTGGTGTTTACTTGAGAACGGTTAACGGCCGAAGTAGTCTTACAGGAGTTACAAAACAGTGGCAGCAGCAAAAGCGTTACGCCTGAAACCACGTGACTCCACCTGCGGGAAAGCCATATTTTGATTCTACGGATATTCATAGACTTTTCTTTATTTGTTTACTGTCTAAACTGATATATGCTCAAAATGTGTCTTCTGTTAAAGCGGGTTTCTCATAATAATGCTTAAATCGCGCTGCCAGTCTGCACAGTATATCTAACTCCTCTATGAGTCTGGTTCGAAAACTGGTATCCTTCTGGGTACGAGGAAAAATGGAGGTTTTTGACCTCCATTTTTTCGTCCCCAGAGCCGAGGTCGAATAGACCTTTTTTTTGTCAAAGTGTCCCACACTCACCCCCGCGAGAGCGCCCTCTGACGCAGGTGCGTGTGTTACATACCCCCTTCCAAGGGGGTGTGTCCCACGCCAACCCCGCTCACAAGCCCCACTGGGCCGATGCGCGTGGGACACTTTGGCGGATTATTATTTGGTATCCACTTCAATCGCTCCATACCATGCATTAGTCCCCCACTTATGAATTGCCGGGATATCATGCAGGACTCTATATTCCTTTATCTTTCGGGCTTTGATTCCAAAAATACGTGCCAACTCTCTCTTGGTAAATACTGTTTTTGTAGCGTCTATGCCTCTCCATGCAAGGTCTCCCCTGGTTATGATTCTGCCATTCAATACAAGCAGAGGTTTAGACTTAAGCGGTATCGGACCATACATAGTTTGTTCCGTGATACGCTCAGCAACAATTTCAACAGGAGGAAAAAACTCATCCTCCTTCATCCTGATGATATAGTGGGTACTGTTAATCTCTATATCAACCACCTCATAACCCGGATATATAATCTGCAACCTGTCTGACGGATTGACAATACAGATAGAAAAATTACCCTCTTTATCTGTTACGGAATTGGCAACAATTCGGTTGGCCGAATCCCTCTCTGTAACGCCTACCATCATCATAGGCCCCTCGCTGTCTGAAACCGTGCCCGTAATCATATCTCCTGCCTTGATCGTATCCTGACCAGACACAGCCGTAACGGTCTGTACCTGAGCCGATGCAAAACCGCTCATCAATGTAAACAAAGAATAAGATACGCACCATACCGCCACGTACCACCCTTTGGCAATCAAGACTCTTATCTTACTTATTTTCATAACAGTGTATATGGCAGATTAGAGGCGGACGGGGAGAACGGGCTTGACCGTATCAGGGAAATCACCTAATATTGAAGGAGCCTCATTTATAAGGGGACCTGGACCCAACGGTATAAGATCCTCCCAACTTACAGGCGGCAAGTTCTTATCATCCTCCATCCTGATTTCAAAGAAGGCCTTATCTATGGGGAGAATGATCCGTTCTTTCCGATAAAAACTGAAATGAATTCTGTCAGCCGGATTGACAAGACGGAATGAGAACTCACCCTTCAAATCAGAATAAGCATATGCTACAACACGGTCTGCCGAATCCAGTTCTGTGATATATACCGCCATTAAAGGACTGACGCTATCAGTAACAATCCCGGAAATAATATCTCCAGCCTTGGGCTTTTGCTGTGCAAATACGGACACAACAGCTGCTTGCATAAGCAACACTGCAGAAAGGAGAACTAAATGCTTTTTCATATCCTTTGTTGTTTCTGCGGCAAATGTAAACATTAACAGTATATCAAACCAACAAACAGGCGTTGCAAAACTGTTGCAATCGCTGCCGGGGCTCGGACACGTTCCTTTTTTTTGCCAAAGTGTCCCACACTCACCCCCGCGAGAGTTCACTCTGACGCAGGTGCGTGTGTTACATACCCCCTTCCAAGGGGGTGTGTCCCACACCAACCCCACTCACAAGCCCCACAGGGCCGATGAGCGTGGGACACTTTGGCGGATTACGGGCAGACGGGGCGAACGGATTGTCCGTGGGCGCGAAAGGTTATTTTCACAGCCGCGTAACCGGAACCGATGGCAAGAACGCCTGCGTTATAGCTTGATCTTTCAAAAAAATTACCTCAAACTATTATAACTGAAAAATATAATATGCAACGGTTTTGCAACGCCGGTTTGTTGTATTGAATCCTGTTTATCCCTTACATTTGCCGAAAAAACCGGTGTGATGAAAACAAGAACAATCAAAATATTGCTTTCCAAAGGTTGGTACCACATAGTATACGCCTTCTCTTTCGTGCTGTTTTCAATTGTGTGCTCTTGCTCATCGTCCAAAGCGATGTCAAAACAGAAAACGGTAGATGCCAGCGAAGTTGAGGTACCCGATGCAAGTGAAGTGGAGATACCATCGGCCGATGAAGTATCCCCGATCCGTATTGATGATTTTGAATCCCTGGGTCAGAAGAACCCCGACATCAGACTAATGTACGGAGTCCAGGTTCCACCCTCTGCCCGATAAAATGATACCATTGGGGTCAGACCCCTTTGGTACCATTTGTATCATTTCAGGATGATGACGAACCGCATGCCGTCAATGGCATGAGTCACTCCGGCATATCCTTGTGCTGTTATTCTGAGCTTGTTCTGAGGGTTGGAAATATCAAGAGTAAACTCTCCGTTGGCCTGTGATGTAGTCTTTGAGATCACGTTGCCTTTTGAGTCAGTCTCCGCAATCACTGCATCTTTTACCGGGCCCGTTCCATTCATCACGACACCGCTTATGGTAGATGCTTCCGATGGAGCCTGGCCTGAAACCACCACACCTTTCCTGAATGTCTTGGGGTGTTTTGAATAGGTAAATTCATTCAGCTCAACATAGTGCGCCAATGAACCGGTTTCCCTTCTTCTGGAGATAACACGGACATATGGTTCATATACGGCATATGCCTTGCGCTGCGGATCATACCGTTTATATGATACACGGATTGAATTATCCGGATTGACGATTCTCAATCTGAACAGGCCGCGTTCATCGGAACAAGTGGCATTGACCATATTTCCCTTGCTGTCTATTTCTTCAATAACGCCGCCCCACGTTCCCCAATGGTCCACATAGACGCAACCGCTCAGGCAAAGACCGGAATAAATTGTTGTTTACAGACAAATCAAATTGCTCCTCATTTAAAAAACATTTATATTTGCATTTTTCTGCAATAGGGTATAATTAAAATGAAGACAGAAATAGATGTAAGTTTCACTACAATAATGACAGCCGCCCTGTTTGTTTGCGGCATATTGTTATGGAAAAAACGTAAAGAAGTAAATGACAGATCCCGGACTTTCCTGAGTTTTTTATACCTCTCTTTCGGAATTGCAGCTCTCCTCTTTCTTTTTTCGTTGATTTGTTTCAATTTCAATCCCTTTGAAGGCAATGTCCTGCTGTCACCCAGCATATC
>JAEEGJ010006797.1_pt1 | contig 33782 bp, 23 predicted proteins | sample 8958761 | NCBI WGS metagenome assembly JAEEGJ01 (sample SAMN16246546, study PRJNA631951) | gut metagenome | biome: gut microbiome; feature: rumen; material: RS-attached | host: Bos | place: Iran: Karaj | collected 2018-10
CAAGAGGAGTAGCCTTAGAAGCCTGACCACCGGTGTTAGAGTAAACCTCGGTATCGAGTACCAGGATGTTAACATCCTCGCCAGAAGCAATCACGTGGTCGAGACCGCCGTAACCGATGTCGTAAGAAGCACCGTCACCACCGATGATCCACTGTGAACGCTTTACGAGATAGTGATCCAGAGTCTGGAGTTCCTTGCAAACGGAACAGCCCTTAGCGGCGCTCTCAGCGATGCAAGCGCGAAGCTTCGGAGCAATCTCCTTAGTCTTCTCAGCATCCTCCTTATTGTCGATCCACTCCTGAGCGAGAGCCTTGTACTCGTCGCTGGCGTTGCCGTCAATCATTTCCTGCAGCAGCTTAGCTACGCGCTCCTTCATCTTCTTGTTACCGAGAGCCATACCCAGACCGAACTCGCAGAAGTCCTCGAACAGAGAGTTGTTGAATACAGGACCCTGACCCTTCTCGTTCTTAGTGTAAGGTGTAGAAGGAATAGAAGCAGAGTAGATAGAAGAACATCCAGTAGCGTTGGCAATCATCTGACGATCACCGTACAGCTGAGAAATCAGCTTCACATAAGGAGTCTCACCGCAACCAGAGCAAGCACCTGAGAACTCGAACAGAGGCTGAGCGAACTGAGAGTTCTTAACGTTAGACTTGATGTCAACGAGGTGCTGCTTAGAAGGAACCTTCACGAGCTTATCCCAATCGGCAGCCATCTTCTTCATGTCGGCAGCATCGGGGTTGAATGGAACCATCGTGAGGGCCTTGCCGAGCTTCGGATTGCCTGGGCAGATGTCAGCACAGTTGCCGCAACCCAGACAGTCGAGTACTGAAGGCTCGATAACGAAGTGCATACCCTTCATAGCGGCAGGAGCCTTCATCTCGAGAGTCTCCAGACCGTCGAAGCCAGCCAGTTCCTCGTCGGTCAGAACGAATGGACGGATAGCTGCGTGAGGACAGATATATGCACACTGGTTACACTGGATACAGTTGTCCTTGTTCCACATAGGAACGAAGGCCTCTACACCACGCTTCTCGTAAGCGGCAGTACCGACCTCCCAAGAACCGTCAACGGTGCCGTGCTTAACGAAGTCAGAAACCTTCAGCAGGTCGCCGGCCTGAGCGTTGATAGGACGAACGAGCTCCTTAACGAATGCGGGAGCGTTGTCAGCCTTCACCTCATCGTCTGGCAGGTTAGCCCACTCGGGCTTAACAGTCAGCTGCTGATACTCACCACCACGATCGATAGCGGCATAGTTCTTATCAACCACATCCTGACCCTTAGCACCGTAAGACTTCAGGGCAGCAGCCTTCATCTTCTCAACAGCGAGCTCAGCGGGGATCACGCCAGTGATACGGAAGAATGCGCTCTGCAGGATGGTGTTGGTGCGGTTGCCCAGACCAATCTCCTGTGCAATCTTGGTAGCGTTGATGGTATAAACGGTGATGTTGTTCTGTGCGAAGTAACGCTTTACCTTGTTAGGCATGAACTTCTCGAGCTCGTCGGCGTCGAAGATAGTGTTCAGCAGGAACTGACCGTTCTTCTGCAGACCGCGAGTCACGTCGTACATGTGCAGGTAAGCCTGAACGTGGCAAGCCACGAAGTTAGGTGTGGTTACCAGGTAGGTAGAGCGGATAGGTGTATCACCGAAACGCAGGTGAGAGCAGGTGAAACCTCCCGACTTCTTAGAGTCGTAAGAGAAGTAAGCCTGGCAGTACTTGTCGGTGTTGTCACCAATGATCTTTACGGAGTTCTTGTTAGCACCAACGGTACCATCAGCACCCAGACCGTAGAACTTAGCCTGGAACATGCCAGCGCCACCGAGTGCAATCTCCTCAACCTCAGGCAGAGAAGTGAAGGTCACGTCGTCAACGATACCAATGGTGAAGTGGTTCTTGGGCTCGGGCATAGCGAGGTTGTTGAACACGCTGATGATCTGAGCGGGAGTGGTGTCGTGAGAACCAAGACCGTAGCGGCCACCCACGATAACAGGACGATCCTGAACATCGAAGAAGGCATCCTTCACGTCGAGGTAGAGAGGCTCACCATTAGCACCGGGCTCCTTGGTACGGTCGAGAACGGCAATCTTCTTCACGCTCTTGGGAACAGCAGCGAGCAGGTGCTTCACGCTGAACGGACGATAGAGGTGAACTGAGATCATACCTACCTTCTGACCGTTAGCGTTCAGATAGTCGATAGCCTCACGGGCAGCATCAGTAGCAGAACCCATCAGGATGATCATGCGGTCTGCATCCTCGGCTCCGTAGTAAGAGAAGAGGTGATACTCACGACCTGTGATCTTAGAGAGCTCGCCCAGATACTTCTCAACGACCTCGGGCACTGCATCGTAGTAGGGGTTGCAGGCCTCACGGTGTGTGAAGAAGGTCTCGGGGTTCTCAGCGGTACCGCGAGTGATAGGACGCTCAGGCGACATTGCACGGTCGCGGAAACGCTTGATGTACTCTTCCTTTACGAGAGGACGAACATCCTCCTGGTCGAGCAGCTCAATCTTGTGATACTCGTGAGAGGTGCGGAAACCGTCGAAGAAGTTAACGAAAGGTACGCAGGTCTCGAGAGAAGCCAGGTGAGCAGCGGCAGTCATATCCATCACCTCCTGTACAGAACCCTCGCAGAGCATGGCGAAACCAGTCTGGCGGCAAGCCATCACGTCCTGATGGTCACCGAAGATACAGAGTGAGTGAGAAGCCAGCGTACGGGCAGAAACGTCGAATACGCAAGGGATCAGCTCACCGGCAATCTTGTACATGTTAGGGATCATCAACAGAAGACCCTGAGAAGCGGTAAATGTAGTAGTGAGTGCACCAGCCTGCAGTGAACCGTGAACGGCACCAGCAGCACCAGCCTCTGACTGCATTTCCTGAACTGAGACGTTCTGGCCCCAGAGGTTCTTACGACCACGGGCAGCCCACTCGTCGACATGCTCCGCCATTGGTGATGACGGGGTGATGGGGTAGATAGCAGCTACCTCAGAGAACATGTAGCTCACGTGAGCTGCAGCCTCGTTACCATCACAGGTGATAAATTTCTTTTCTTTAGCCATTTTTTTGATATTTGTAAAATGAAAAACTAATTGTATTTGTTTATTTAATAGACCTAATATTTCTTATTTAATAAAGGAACCCTAATAGCCAGAGTGGTATCTGGTTGCCCTTGCCGACCTCGGTGTTATAACGGGCGTAGATGATATCGGGCGAGATGCGCATCTTGGTAGGTGCCTTCGCGTCGACAATGCGGAACTTCTGCTTACCGTCGACTATGAAGTTGCAGTCGCGGCTGCCAGAGTTCACTTTGTGATCTTTCCACATCGAATTGACAAAGAAGGTCTCCATCGCCTCCTGTTTATCTACCTTGATGGGGTAGATGGCATAGAGAAGGTTGGTGTTGTGGAGCAGAATCTTTGCGGGCTTTTTGGGGAATTCTTGTCCAACGGGATAAATGAGATTGAGCAGGCGCGCATCGGTGAGATACTTGATGTAGTTCATCACGGTGGCACGACTGGTCTCGATATCCTGTGCCAATTTGCTGACATTGGGAGCCTTGCCAGGTCCCTCTTCTGCAATCTGATAAAAGAGTTTCTTGATCTTCGTGAGATACTTCAACTCAATCTGCTTGATGAGCAGGATGTCGACCTCTGTCATCATATTCATGGTCTTCAGCAGGTTCTCGCTGTAATTGCGATGCTCCTGGAAGAAGGGGTAGAAACCATGATGGATGTAATCCTGGAAATAGCGGTTGGGCGACACCTTGGGCAGTATCTGCTTGATGATGCGCTCATGGTCGCTGATAATCTCATCAAGGGTATAAGGGCGGAAAGTGTTGCCTGTGAGCAGATTGATAAACTCGCGGAAGGAGAATCCACGCAGATTATAGGACTTCACGATGCCATTTAGCTCGGGGTTCTCGTCCTTCAGTCGCATCACGCTCGATCCTGTAAACACAATCTTCAGGTTGGGGTAGAGGTCGTAGCACTTACGGAGCTCACTGCTCCAATTAGGTTGCTTAAACACCTGGTCGATGAGCAGCACACGCCCACCATGACGGTAGAAATTGCCAGCGAAATCGGCAATGCCCTCACCCTGAAAATAGAAGTTGTTCATGTTGATATACAGGCACTGCTTGTCGAGTATATCGAAGTGCTCTTTGGCATATTGCAAGAGGAAAGTGGTCTTTCCGACACCGCGCGTACCTTTGATACCGATCATACGGTCGTTCCAATCAATCTCATCCATCAGAATGCGACGAACTGGTGCGTTCGTATGCTCGACAAGGTATCTATGTGTCCTGAAAAAAGCTTCCATTCTTGCTTGATTTGTTTCCGTTTACTTTATAAAGTGGTGCAAAGGTACACAATTTCCTGCAAATTGCAAAGTCTAAATAGCAAAATCTTCGTAAAAAGTGTTATTTTTCTTATTTCTAAATAACAAAAGGCTGTTTTCTTCAGAATTTCAAGCTTACATCGAAGTTAAACCAGCGTCCTTTTTGGGGGATAATGCCTGTACCCATGCCACTGCGGGTATAGCTGATATTAAACAGATTGTGCACATCAAAGCTGAAAGTAATCTTGCCCAAAGTGTAATGAGCTCCGCAGTTGAAGAGCAGGAGAGGCTTATGGCTCTCGATATCAATCTGAGGTTGTGAATCCAAGGAATTAAGCAAAGCTGTCAGAGCCTTGACCGTTTCTGTTTCACCTTTTGCAAATGCTTCTTTGATCTGATCCTTGATCAGTGCTTTGAATGCTTCGCCAAAGGTGTTGATCTCGTATGAAGTCTTGGCACCCTCGAAACTGATGTGACTATGGAGAAGGAGATGCTTGTTGACCTTCCATCCCATTACCAGATTGGTAGAGATATTAGGGATATTGAAGGCATGATCTGGCGAGTATCCGAAAATTTCGGCCTTACGGATGTCCTGCCAGCAAGCTGAAAGATTGGCGGAGAATTTTGGGGATTCATAGCTGCCCTGGAACTCCACGCCATACGTGTCGATGTTACCTGTATTCATGTGCTCAATGATGCTCTGATAGATCAGGTCGTAAGCACGATTGTAGAATGCGTTGATTTCGAAGTTGAGACCTTTTACCCATTGCACGCCAGCAAACGAGAGCTGGTAAGAATGCATGGTCTCCTTGGTAAGTTCGATAGGGACAGAGCTCTTGAGTTGGGCGATATGGGTATTGGACTTACGGTAGAGGTAAGGAGCATCGATGAACGACTTGGAGTAGCTAAGCCTAAGGTTCCACTTGGGTTTCGACAAAATGAGAGCCAATCGAGGAGAGAATTCCTTAATATCGCTGTCGTCATAGTCGCGCTTATAGTCATAACGCACGCCTGCATTAAGGATAAACGAGCGCCAGTGGTGCTTGTGCTGGATGAAGGCATTGAAGCTGTTTTCCTGGCCTTTACCGAATTTGCTGATCTGGCTTGCTTCGAGTTCTTTGTTGAAATTGTAGCCCAGCACATAGCGCGTATCCTCCAGACGGAAGTGGATATACTCTGCACCAAAAGTGAATGTACCCTGATGGTCGGTGTTGTTGACATAGTTAAAGTCGGCTTGCAGTTGTCCTTGTAATGTCTGCTCCTGTCCGTTAATATAACGGGAGAGTCCTGGTACGGAGTCGAGAAACGCGAGGGCAGGACTCTTAAATCCGATCAGATAAGTAAAGGATTTCAGTATAGAGTCGGAGATGACCTGATAATGCGTGAGGTCGCCATTGTCGTATCTGAATGCTCCAGAGATGTTCAGTTTGCCGAACTTGTGCTGATAGCCGATGTCGGCATGATGAGACTGGGTGGCAAAGCTTGGACGCATGCCGTTGTAGGTGTTATAGGCATCGATGTTGTAAGGTAAGTTGACGTAACCCAACGTAAAGGGTGATACGACCTGTGAAAAATGGGTGTTGTACATAAAGCGTATATCGCCCCATTTGAGTTGGAGTCCCAGATCGTATGACGGGTTGTCGCCCACACATCCGATGGGTACGTCACCTTCATATTCGCCTTGGAAGTATTTCTGGTCTTTGATGTGTTGCATCTGGCCATTTGCCTTGTAAAGACTTCCCCACACCATGATATCGACGTTGTAATAACGCTTTCCAAATAGGAAGTTCCCACGTAACACACCATAGTTGCCAATACCAACAGATGCTTCGAACCCATCAATATCTGCACCCTGCTTAGTAATGAGGTTGACAACCGCCGTCAGTGCCACACCGCCATAAAGTGATGATGCCGGACCTCGCAGCACTTCGATTTGCTTAATCTTCTCGAGATCCATACTGAAGTCGGGTGCTGCGATATTGGTACAATAACTGTTCATGCGGTGGCCGTTGAGCATAATCAGGATTTTCTCTTGTCCATTACTATAGATCCCTCGCATGGCGATATTGATATCATCGTTGCAGTCGACAATGGTCATGCCTGGTACAAATGCAGCCAGCACCTCCTGCAGATTCCGTGCTCCTGAGTTGCGGATCATCTCAGCGGTAATCAGCGTGACAGGTACAGGAACCTCGTTGAGGTTCTCCTCCTGACTTGAAGCAGTGGTAATGGTGGTGCTAAGGCCGGACTTCAGTGTAGCCACCATGTCGGAGAAACGCTGGGGATCCTGCATGGAAGTGGTGTAGTAGGGGTCTTCCTGCAGCAGGAGGTTGGCGTAGCGCTCTGCTTCCTCGTAATTGTCAAGACCTAGATTACAGAGTGAGAGCAGGCGGTAGACACTCACTTTGAGGTTGCCCGAAAACGACCCTATATGATCCTGTAGCAAGTCCATAGCCTGTTCTATACGGCCAATCTGGTAGTCGTTTTCTGCCTGGTCGTATATCTGCCTGATGCCACTCTCTTGTGCATGGGCTGGGAGTAGCATGGCCATTGCCAATAATAATATAAGGTATAGTCGTCGCCTCATCGTTATATCTTGATACCTACACTAAACATGAACCATCGGCCTCGCTGCGGTACGAGTCCTGTGCCCTGGCCACTTTGGTGGTATTTCTTGTTAAACAGATTATACATATTGAGCCTAAACTGTAAATTCCATATGGTATATTCAGCGCCCACATCGCAAAGGAATCGAGGTGAAACATCTATATACCTGATATCTTTTTGCGCGATTTCAATAACTAATTCTGCCAATCGTCTGCGCTCCTCCTCTGTTTCGGCATTTTCATATTGATCTAAGGCCATTGCCTCAAGAACCATGTTATCCATGTCAGCGATATAGGCTGTCTGTTTGGAATAGAACGACAGGTGGGTGTAGAGTCTCAGGTTCTTAGTAGCATTCCAAGCCAGCACAGCATTAGCCATGAAATCGGGGATATTTGGTATACGGGAGAGTTCCTTTTCAAAATCGAAGATTCTCACAAACGTGGCTGTCTGCCATGTGAAATTAAGATTGGAGTAGAAACGCTTCTGACGATAGCTTCCTGAAAACTCCACTCCCCATGACTTGTACTCGCCAAGATTCTCATAGTCGATGGTCTTCACGTAAATCAGATCTTTGGCATGATTGTAGAAGGCATTAAGCTCAAGGTTAAGTCCTCTAACCCATTCTGTGCCTCCCAGTGTGAACTGCATAGAGTGAAGGTATTCGGGGGTCATTTTGTCATCAGATACTTCTGTGGAATATCGTAGCTGATATAGTGCATCATTCATTTTCCGATACAGATAGGGGGCGTCGATAAACGATTTGGAGTAGCTGATCTTAGCATTCCATTGGGGTCTTAGATAAATCAGCGACAATCGGGGCGAGTACTCGTAGATTCTGCTATTGTCGTAGCGATCCTTATAGTCGTAGCGAAGACCTGCGTTTAAGATCAGTGATTTCCACTGGTGTTTCAGCTGAACGAAGCTGCTGAAACTGTTCTCGTTACCTTTTCCAATATCTTTGGGGAGGCGAAGGGTATCGCTTTGAGTGTAGTTATAACCGATGGTATAGCGCATGTCGTCGAACTTGAATCGGCTGTACTCAGCTCCGAAGGCAACAGAACCTTTATGGACTCCGTTGTTGATGTATTTCACGTCGCCTTTCAGTTGGAAACCAAGAGTCTTCTCCTGTCCATTCAGGTATCTGAAAACGCCAGGATATTTGGCCATCAGTTGCCCCAGGTTAGATTCATATGGTATAGGATGTCCTCCTCCGAGGGCCATTGGTTCCTCTGAAAACACTTGATATCTGGTAAGATCATTATTATCATAGGTGACAGCTCCTCGCAGAAAGAGATATTCAGAATTGAAAAGATAGCTGATTTCTATATGATGGGTCTGGCTTGTCGTACTGGGACGGATGCCTTTGAACGTCTGATATTTATCGATGTTATAGGGGTGGAAAGTATAGCTGGCTGTAAAGGGACTAATAGCCTCTGTGAATCGTGACGAATACATCATCTGGAGATCGTTCCACTTCAGAGTTGTACCAAAGTCATATGATGGCTTGTTGCCAAACGCCCCAACATAGACGTCGCCGCCATTCGTCTCCAATGGGAAGCCAGTGTCCTCTTTGTCCACATATATTTTTTGACCGTTGGCTTTATATAGACTTCCCCATATTGCAAAGTCAAGGTCAAAAAAACGTTTGCCACCATTAACGTCAGCCTGTATCTGTCCATAATTGCCAATGCCTACGCGTGCTTTGATACCGTCGATATCAATACCCTGCTTAGTGATAAGGTTGACAACCGCAGTCAGTGCTACACCTCCGTAGATGGATGATGCAGGGCCTCGCAGGACTTCTATCTGCTTGAGTTTCTCGAGACTCATGCTGAAGTCAGGGGCTGCAATATTGGTGGAGTAGCTGTTGATGCGATGGCCGTTAATCATGATGAGGATCTTCTCCTGATTGTAACTGTAGATACCTCGCATGGCGATATTGGCACCTTCATTACTATCGATGATGCTTATACCTGGAACATAACATGCCAGCACTTCCTGCAGATTACGGGCCCCACAGTCGCGAATCATCTCTTCGGTAATCAGCGTAGTAGGCACAGGTACCTCTCTCAAATCCTCAGATTGTGCTGAAGCAGTGGTGATGGTAGCCGTGAGTCCGACTTTGATATTGGACACTAGCTCGGAGAAGCGAAGAGGATCCTGCAAAGAGGAATTGTAGTAGGGGTCTTCACGAAGCATGAGGGTGGCATACTGTTCGGCCTCCATCTCTTTGTCTAAGGCGAGGTTACAAAGTGAGAGCAGTCGGTATACACTGACCTTGAGATTTGCGGGAAAAGACTTGATATTATCCTCGAGCAGTTCGACGGCCTGTTCAATACGACCATCCTGATAATCGCTTTCAGCTTGGTCGTAGATTTGGCGCATACTGCTGTTCTGTGCATAAGCAGAAAGCAGAAAGGCTGTGAAAAGGAGGATAATAGAAAGTCGCCTGCTCATTTTTTGATAGGGATGGTAAAGGTAAAGGTTGTTCCTTCGCCCAAAGTAGAGTCGAATGAAACCTTACCACCATGTTTGTTCTCAATAATATCCCGAACAATAGACATGCCCAGTCCTGTGCCTTGGCCAATGGGCTTTGTCGTGAAGAAATTCTCGTAGAGACGTTGTTTCACCTCATCGTTCATACCCTCGCCGTTATCAGAAATGCTGATGATGATCTGTGAATCCTTGACTGACACGCTGACAGATACCTCAGGAGTATATGCAGATGCAGTCTCCTGTGATTTCTTGCGCACTGCATAGCAGGCATTATTCATCACATTGAGGACGGCACGGCTCAAGTCCTGGGGAATAACCATCAGCAAAGGAAGGTTGTCCTCGTAATTTTCGTGGATGCTAATGTTGAAGCTCTTGTCGTTGGCACGCATGGCATGATAGGAAAGCCATACATACTCCTTTACAAGTTTACAGATATCCGTGGGGCGGAACTCATTTTCCTTGCCTCGTGATACGAGCAGGATGCCTTGGATGATACTGATGGCACGCTCTCCGTGTTCAGCAATCTTCTTGAGGTTCTCCTGAAGATCGGTCACGATGTCGTCAATTTCTTCGCGGTCATCAGTAGAGAACTTGTCTTCATTGTCCTCCACAATCTCAGTGAGATCCTGAAGCAACTTGTCAGACATCTTGCTGAAGTTGATGACGAAGTTCAGAGGATTCTGAATCTCGTGAGCTATACCCGCACTAAGTAGTCCTAGTGAAGCCAATTTCTCTTGTTTCTTCAGTTGTTCTTTGAGCTGTTCGATTTGATTATCCATAAGCCTTAATTATTTAATACGGGTAGCGTGATGATGAACTCGCTATATTCGTCTTTTACTGTTTTTACATTGATATCGCCACCGTGATTCTGGATGATTTCACGGCTAAGATAGAGACCTACACCAGAGGCTTCGCCTGTGGTCTTGGTAGTGAAGAATGGGTCGAAAATCTTTGGTAATATCTTGTTTTCTATACCAATGCCATTATCGCGAATCGTAATTTCAAACATTTTCTCCTTGGGGATGAGTGTGAGCGATACTTCTGGTGTGTACACCACGTTCTGGTCTTTTTCCTCTTGTATCTTTGCTACTTTCTTGATTACGGCATAGATAGCGTTAGCCAGCAGACTCATCAAAGTCTTGCTCAGTTGCTCGGCATTACCCTTGATGGGCAGTTCTTGTTGAGGATAGTTGAAGGTTACCTTGATATGATAGTCTGTAATTTCTTTAGCATAGTATTTGTCAACCATCTTCTCGTCAAGTTGGAGCACTTGCAAGAGGTTCATGTCAACAATACCTCCACTGCGATCCTTGAGCATCTCTTCCATCGCCTTGAGTGTGCGACTGGTATTCTGCCCATGTTCACCCACTTTCTGTAAGTTGCTGCGCAGCATGCTAAGTACATCCTTTGTATCTTCAAAGTTATCGGTATCCATGTGCTCTTTCTCATCATCAATATTGGCTTCAAGGTCTTTGACTAGTCCTTCTGAGAGTTTTGAGAAGTTATTGATATAGTTAAGAGGATTGAGGATGCGGTCGATGAGGCCTTGTGTCAGTTTACCGACAGTGGCCATCTTCTCTTGACGGATCAATTCATTTTGGGCTTTGTTCAAATCATTAAGGGCAGTCTCAAGGCTCTTTGATTTTTCTTCAATTTCGTCTTTCTGCTTCACGACTTCTGCGGTACGGTCTTGAACAACTTTCTCCAAGCGCAACTTATCTCTCTCGAGCTTCTGCAAACGCAGTTGGATGAGTGCATAGACAATCAGAATTGTGAGGAGGAAATAGAGTACCATCATGTACCATCGCATGTAGAAGGGATAGCTGATGGTGAAACTCACAAATGCAATATCGGTAGTACGTCCAAAAGGATCGCGCGCCTGTACCTTAAATTTATAGGAACCAGGAGAAAGATTCAGGAATTCCGCATCATGATCATCGCTCCACGGACTCCATGCGCCGTCATTGAGTTGATAGCGGTAGAGTGTTGTACCTACCAATGGGACATATTCAAGAGAATAATAGAATCGTAGGTTCCGGTCTTTATTCCCGAAGTTGAATTGGTTATGATTCTCGTCAATACCTCTCCAAACGAGACTGTCGCCATCGAGGATAATGCTGCGAATAAGCAAACGTGGAGATGTCTGGAGGGCAGGATCCTCTGCACTGGTGTCGATGATTGTCAAGTCATTGTTTCCTCCTATCCAGATTTCGTTGTCCTGACAGTATAGGGCGCGGACTGTCGTGTTGTCGAATGGATGGAGTAACATGTCCAGATCATCCAACCTTTGATTGTTTTTCCATCTATAGAGTTCTTTTCCCTCATTGTTTGTGAGCCAGGTGACACCTGTGTCGTCGGTAAATGAGAATTGAGGGTAGGGGAAAGGGGTTGTTGACTCAGCATTGATAATCTTGACCTCATTGCCCACTCTTACCAGCGTCGCTTCGATATCGTCCTTGCCATTGCCAATCTTATAGTCCTCGAATTTCTCGTGACCTACTTTCTTGCATCCAATCGCTCCATAGATATTTTCCATCCAGATGTTTCCCTGTTCATCTTTCATGACCTTATTGACATTCTCAGAACCATAGACTTTCTGGCGGTAATTTCTGGAAAAACTATTGATGTAGACACCATCGAGCTCGCCAGTGTAGTATAAATCGCCGTCTTCCATAATACAAGTAGCATTGGTTGACGTCAATTGGGTGATCGCTCCATTTGAACTAATGAGATAGACACCATTGGCTGTGGCTACCATTAATCCTTGTTTGGTGATGATCATATCCCAGCAAGCATGTTGAATGGTTGGTATTTTGATGAGAAAATCATTCTCCAATCTGAAAAGACCATTGATCGTGCCGATATATTTCTTGTCTTCATAGGAGATGATAGACAACACTTCATCGGAAAGACCTTCACTTGCTGTAAAACGTTTGAAAGCTGAAGGATAGGCAATGGCGAAAATGCCATTGTCTGTAGCTCCCCAGATCTGTCCGTGCTGGTCGTAATCAATCCATACAATGCTGTTTGTGCAAAGACCGTTAGCCTCAGAGATAGTCTGGATAATCTTGCCTGATTCATCCTTGATTATGATGCCATGACCTTTTTTGATGGCAGCTGTCAGACCATTGCCAATGGCTACCTCACGCGTGATATCAGAGAGTACGACAGCCTCGTTATGATTTAACTTGTTGATGTCAACAACGTCGGATAGGCCTATTTGAAGGTGTTCTGTGCTGATTTGCTTTCTCACTGATATTTTATCATGATCATCTACTTGGTATATATAGCCGTTATCCACCAAGAAGATAATCTTTCCTTCAGTCTCAGAGATCTCAATGACTTCGCCTTTGAATATATTCGAATCATCTACTCTTTGTAGATAAATTTCACCATTAGGCTTCTGCTGGATTTTTCCGAAATAGTTATATCCACCACACCATATATTACTTTTGCTATCACGGAAAAGGACCGTTACTCGGGTAATGCCTGGGGTGTGGATGATATCCCATTTCGCTTTGTCGTAATAAAGGACACCTTCAAAGTTTGCAATAAAGACGACACCATCATTGCCGATTGCTATGTCAAAATTGCGGTTGTGGGCATGATAATCATCGGGTGTGAAATTCCTGATGAAAGGGAAACCTTGTGCATAGGCTACGCAAGCAGAAAGGAGCATCAGCATGTAAAGAAGTAGTCTTTTCATCGATTACCCTCCTTTCCTTTATGAATAAATTGCTCGTATGGCACATTCTGCCCTATATAATAGTTCCATTCGTCGGATGTGAAGTTGCGCTTGATCTTCTTTTGCAGTCTCTCCTTCATCAGGGGAACGGAAATGGTTGCCTCTGTGATATTCCCTCTTTGGTCACCCGTCCATACGGAGTTCTTGGAATTATCGAAGGTGAAGGTATAAATCCAGCTGCCTGTTGAGAAAAGCGTCATCGGCTCAATCTTCTCGTTGGTTGTAACCCAAAGATTCAATAGTCCATCATAACTACTGGAATAGAGGTCTGTAATATTGATCTTCATCTTGGAGATGCGTGAACGATGACCTTGCAGTCTGGTAATCTTCCCATGCTTATCAATCAGATAGATTGTTCCGTCGTTCATGCCGTATGCCTGCAACTTACTTGTTTTTGAACTGGCATAGGATGTTACCTTTCCTGGGACGGGTATCTTCTTGCTGTTGAACTTGTCAATAGACTCTACGATGTGCATTCTGCCTTTATCGTCGAAAAGCAAGGGCTTATAGTCGACCCTGCTTGCAGAGATAATCTTGAAATCGAGTTCTCTGAAAGAGATAAGCTTGTAAGTCTTACCATCCAACAAAGCCAAAGAGTTCTCTCCGGAAATCAGGTAATATTCGCCATTGTTCATCATGTCTATACGATTCGGATGATTCACCATCTCTAAAGGCACAATGGTCTTAGCCTTAAGATTCTTGATGATTACCAGATGACCAGTACGGCTGACAGCCAGAATGTCGCCCAGTTGTGATACTGTCAGAAAACGGAAGTCATATTGCTTGTCATAAAAAATAAGACTTGACCTCAGCTTGTCGCCATTTTTCTGGTGTATCATGATTTCGCCATAGTCACTGGCTGTAACCATCATATTCTCGTTTCCTTGAATAAAATCCAGACATGTAACAGCACCATGATGCTCAGACCATACGTTCTTGCTCTGACTGGTTAACATCAGAGATGAGAAAACAGCTGGATAGTGTAAATCACCTTGATATCTTTCCGTATACAGACAAGCCGCATAGCTGAGCATGTTGGCTAAGTCATAGTTCCCAGTCTGATATTGAGTCATGGAAAGGGAACCTAGAGAGCGACCCAAAGCAATGTAACTGAGTGTATCAGCGATGCGTTTGGAGAACTCTGCCTGTATACGTTGATGCTCTGCCATCTGGCGCTGACTTTCAGCAAGATCAAATGCTTCGATGGCTTTGCGCTCAGAAGCAAGGGCATTGTTCTGGGCGATGATAGCGTTCTGACGCTCTACCTCAGAGCGCTCACGCATCTGATTGGCATATTCTGTCTGTTCAATTGCTTCTAGTCGCTGTTCGTCGGAGATCATCTTCTGCTGATATGCAATCTGCTCCATCTGCGAACTGACGCTTCGCAGAACAGCTGAGCGTTTCTCCTGGCGCTGGAGGGTATCAAGACGGGCCTGCAATTCTTCTATGCGTCTGGAATCTGATTTCCATCCTGTCCATGCACATACTGATAAAATAATCAGTAGCACGCTGAGAATGCTTATGATGACGTCTTTCCTATCCACAATTGAATGCCAATATGCTTGTGATTATTTAGTCGAGTCTTCTTAATGCCAGCATAGTGATATCGTCACTCTGCTCGGCATCACCGACGAATGCTGCCAGATCTGTCTTAGTGGCATCAATGATGGCCTGACAGTCGAGAGAGGCTGCTTTTCGGAGCGTTTCCTCAAAACGTGGCTCGCCAAATTCCTCGAAAGTTGGGTTCATGGCCTCTGTGACACCATCGGTGAAGAGGAAGAGGGCATCACCTTTCTCCAATTTCATCTTTTCCTCTTCGAAATCATATTCGCTGAGAATACCTACGATAGGTTGTGAAGGCATGGGGAATGCTTTGACCTCACCATTGTTCTTGATGATATATGGCGGGTTGTGACCAGCGTTACAGTAATTAACCTCTCCTGTGGTAGTATTATAAATGCCATAGAAGACTGTGACAAACATACAGTTTACAGATTCTTTAGCCAACAGCTTATTGGAATATGTCATACATTCTGCTGGACTAACGCCATGGAGGGCTGTTGCACGGATCAGGGTACGGCTGACAGCCATAAAGATAGCTGCAGGAATGCCTTTGCCACTGACATCGGCAATAGTGAAACCAATGTGCTCGTTATCGATTTTGAAGAAATCATAGAAATCACCGCCTACATCCTTAGCTGCGGTCATGGAGGCAGCAATCTCCACTTTATCGGCCAATTCAGGGAAAGGTGGGAATATACGAGGCAGAATTGCCTGCTGAATCTCATGGGCTACAGCCAGGTCGCCTTTGAGTGACTCTAATTGTATATGCTCCTTTTCCATCGCACGGATATACTTGATTTGTTCGATGGCCTTTTCAATTGTTACACTCAAGTCATCAAGGTCTATAGGCTTTGTGGCAAAGTCGAAGGCACCATTGTTCATGGCCTGTCGGATATTGCCCATGTCACCATAAGCCGATACCATGATGCACTTCAGGGCCGGGTTCTGCATCTCATTGATTTTTGTGAGCAATGTCAGACCGTCCATCTCTGGCATATTGATATCTGAGAGTATGATATCGTAGTCTTTGTTTTTGAGAAGCATGGTCAATGCTTCCAAACCATTATGAGCGAAAGAGAACTCATATTCTCCCTTACGGATCTTTCTTCTGAAGTATTGCGTCAACAACAATTCGAGATCCATTTCATCGTCAACGCTAAGAATTTTGATTGGCATAATCGAGTCTGTATAAAGTTATTTTCTGCAAAAGTATAGGAAAAATTTCATATTGCCAAATGAAAATGGCAAAATTTGTCTTTTTTTTCTTACCTTTGCGCACAAAAAGTATGAAATTGCATATATTTAACCCCGAACATGACCTTGCTTTGGCTTCTAACCTGAGCAATTTTACTGCGCCTCACGCAGGGCGCCAGCTGCGGGCGGACCTCGGTTATATACCTGCCCTTTGGGCAAAAGATGATGACTATGTGCTTGTAGAAAACGTTGAGCAGGCAAATAAGGCGTATGGTCGACTCAGGGCAAGAATTGGAAGTGGAAAGCGACAGTTTGTTGATAAGAACCAGTTGGCACATTTACCTATTGATGCAGTGGAACCTTGGGGGTGGGATTTGGCACTTCGTGCTTTCTTGTTGCGATATGGTGTTACATGTGTACCATCAGAAGATGAAATTAGTGAGGTTCGGGAATACTCACATCGCAAGTATGCTGTACAGTTGCTTGCTGAATTGAAATCATCGATGTCAGATGTCATCCAAGTACCTGCTATTTGTATGAAACAGGATGAGGTCTGCCAGATGCTTCAGAAACACCATCAAATTGTGGTAAAAGCTCCTTGGAGCAGCAGTGGAAGAGGAGTCAGGTTCATTGACGGCGAAATCAATAGTTATCATGAAGGTTGGATACGCAACGTGATTCTGCATCAGGGGAGTGTCGTTGTTGAACCTTACTATCATAAGGTAAAAGACTTCGGTATGGAATTTTATAGTGACGGGAAAGGGAATGTTACTTATCTTGGCCTCTCGCTTTTTCAAACCAAGAATGGTGCTTATACAGGAAATATCATTGCGCCTGAGGAAGAAAAGCAGGGGATGATAAACCGCTATATTTCAGCTGATTTACTTTTGGATATTAGAGATAAAGTTAAGGATGGCTTCAGCAGACTTTGTGGCAACAGGTATAGAGGCTCGTTTGGTGTGGATATGATGATTATTTCAACGGAGAATAAGGATGGATTCCTGCTACATCCATGTGTGGAAATTAATCTGCGACGGACGATGGGGCATGTTGCTCTTTCAATACCTCCCTTTGCTGATGGATTTCCAAGAGTAATGCAGGTCACATTAACTGATAAGTATAGGTTGAGGATTCACAAGTAGTAGAAGTAATAAGCCCGCCACCATGTTGGTAGACGGGCCTTTCTTTTACTATTTTGCAATGAGTCGTACTTGAGAATTGAGACCACTGGGAACAAGTTCCCAATGATCGTAAGTGGTACGTTTATAATTGATATCTACCACGTTGATTTCTTCCATCTTCCTCCATTTGATTCCTTTGCGATCATAATCGGCTATGCGGTTAGCTGGTAGGTTCGTAACCTCGATGCGGATTTCATTCCGACCTGCTTTTAGCGCATTCCTGCAGTCGAGAATGAACGGTACGGACCAGGCACATCCGATCATTTGTCCATTGATATAGACACGCGCAGATTCGCGTACGTCGCCGAGGTCTATCATCCATGGGGTTCTGATGTCTGCTTTTGAGAGCTTGACTTGTGTCGTGTATATACCAGTTCCCATCGTCACTTTTGCGCTGTCATCATCAAGCGATTCCCACGTCTGTAATTTGTCGAGAGTAAAGGTCTTGGTAACTTTAGGAGCCTCTTCTGTGAAGGAAAGCTTCCAGGGACCTGTTAACTCAATAACTTTCTGATTCTCCTGTTTTGAAAAGCTTGCGTTACTGATTTCCTTGGGTTTGCTAATTGTAGCCGAATCATAGGTCTGCAGTATCATGGACTCTCCACTACGCAGACAGATGTCGATACCCTCATTGTCAAAATCTGCAGGAAGGATATCTCCATTCAATGGATTGAACCATGCTGCATCCTTGTAGTCAACAGCCAATGGCAGATGGTCATGGATATCCTCGGGCGAGAGGTTGACGATGAAATAGTGATATCCTGTTGCGTTACTGCGGCGGATGGCTTTTAAGCCGCATTCTGTTTTCATGGCCTCTGGTTTGGCGGCTGCCTGAAGATCAGAGGCTTTTGTGCCATAAATGATATGGGCGCCTTGAGCTTTCAGTTCGTCTATATGGGCTTTCACATGCTGAGGCATCTCACCGCTTCCTGGGATAACCAGACCTTTATAGCGGGTACCAGCAGCGGTCTCGAGCATTCCGTTTTTATACGATGTGGTCAGGATGTATTTTTCTGAGATGTAGTCGCAGTCAAATCCTGCATGCTCGATGTCAAGGATGCTTTGGATGAACTCAGGAGCCAATTTTCCCATCGCGTGGATTGAGAATTGCATGAGCAACTTCTCTGGCTGTTTCTTCCACATATCCCTTACGGGCAGATATACAAGGAAATCATTATCTGGTTGTCCCCATTGGAGGAAACTCTGGCAGCGTTCTACATACTGCATAAAATAGGGAGCATCGCGCCATATATTGTTTGTCGGGCTCATGTCGATAGAGGCATAGAACTTCCAACCTGGCCATGGGTCGTTTTTGGGAGAGTAGCAGGTGCCATGAAAGAACATGTGGTTCACACCTGCACAGAACATCAAATCGATATCTGGTTTCAGCTGGGAGAGTGAGGTGCGGAAATGTTCTGTCAGCCACGTGAAGGTTTCACTCGATGTGAAAGGTTTGCCGCAGATGTGAGCTGCAGAAGGGGCATATTTTAACATCGAAAAATCAGAGTCGTTCTTACGCGTCTTACCAGGATCCTTGCGAAGTCCTTTTATTCCGAATTCAGAGAGTCCAAAACCTTCTATCTCAGGGATGTCTACTGCTGCGTAACAGTCTATAAGATTGGCAGGAGACCCGTGAGCCTGATTTCGCGTAATGGATCCGTGTGAGTGTGCCCAGTCTGTCCATTGCTGGGTGAAATTCTCTAATATAAGATCGCCGAGCGTCTCACGATAGTCTGAGAGGATTTCGGGTTCGCCTCTTAATAGTTGTGGTAGTTGCTCTTCCAATTTGTAACCTCTTCGCTTCTCGAATTCTTCTAAGAGTGTAGGTGTCCATGTGGCAGCTTCAACTTCGTATGAGTCGTTGAAGAACGTATGCGGATAGGGTGTTCTCGTTCTTTCGAAAGCATCCTCGATATGTTTGAGATAATGGGCAACGGCTTGTTTATCGAAATGATCTACTACCAATCCTTCCCCTCCAGGGGCAGCACGCTTCACTTTCATGACACCATAGCGCACGTAGATGGCGATAACTTGCCATTGGGCGGTCTCCATTTCCTTTAGTCTGAGCTTCAATGCCTTTTTCTGGGTCTTATTGGTAGCGGTTTTAATTCGCTCTTGTAGCTGTTCTGCTGGCGACCAAGTCAATAGTCCATCTTTCACAAAAGCTGTCACGTCATAGGGATCTCCCTGCCAGAAAGCCATCACCTTCTGAAGTTTGCAGTAAGGAGCATCTTTTTCTGGTGCTTTCAGGCCAAGGGCTTCTACATGAAGGCCTGTGAACATGGTGTCTACAAATACAGCTTTGCAAGCAGACTCCTCAAGTGGTACCCAAGGTCCTCCAAAAGGCCATCCTGTGCCTGTAGCCATATCTGTCTCGATACCCAATTGGTTTCCGTTCTTCTGTACCTCGCGCAGCATTTCCATCCATTGGTCTGAGAGATAAGGGATATTGTTAGCCTGATTCCCTTGTACACCGTAGATGGGGGTGATTTCTACTGCACCGATGCCATGATTGGCATATTCTTGCATGCTCCACTGCAGGTTCTCTTTATCTACCGCAGATCCTAGCCACCACCAACGGGCTCCTGCCTTGGCTTCAGGTTTCACCTCGGGCCACTGCTGGGCAGCCATCGGGAGTGTTGCGCATAATAGTAGAAGTGTTGAAATTAGTTTTTTGTTCATCTGATTAGTAATTTGTAGTTTTGAAAAAGAGAGAGAATGATACGGTGCCATTCTCTCTCTTATAATATTAATAAGGTGGATTACTCGATGACAACAAGTGCATCATCTTCCATCACACTCTCACCGATCTTCACGCAGATGGCTGTCACCTTTCCGTCCTTCTCGGCTGTGAGGGCGTTAGCCATCTTCATAGCCTCGAGCACAACAACAGTGTCGCCAGCCTTTACCTCGTCACCTTCAGCTACGCAGATGTCGGTAATAACACCAGGCAGAGGAGCTTTGATGGCATTAGCCTTATTGACACTTGACTTGTTGGCTGAACTCGAATCGCTTGCATCACTCGAACTGGCAGCAGCTTTAACTACGGGCTTTTTCTTCTCGGGCTCAGGCTGCTTTTCCATTTCTACTGTGTACTCTTCACCGTTAACAGTCAATGTGGCGATGTTATCTGTGATATCGCAAACAACTACTTCGTATTTATTACCGTTGATGGTATATTTATATTCCTTCATAACCAATAGTCTTTAAGGATGTTGTGTGAATGTTTGTGCATAGCCGTTCCACTGAGTGGGGTGAGCATTAATGGTAATGATGCCCGGCTCTGCGTCGTGAACGTTATTGCCTAAGTGCTCATGGAGCGCCATAGCAATGGCTGCATATACTTCATTATTCATATTAAAAACTGCAGTTTTGTTGTTACATAGGAATATTACCATGCTTCTTGGCTGGCAGGGCGTCGCGCTTAGTAGCAAGCTGAGCCAGACCACGACAGATGCGGAAACGAGTATTGCGCGGCTCGATCACATCGTCGATGTAGCCATACTTGGCAGCCTGATATGGGTTAGCGAAGAGCTCGTTGTACTCGTCCTCCTTCTCTGCGATGAAGGCCTTAACATCCTCACCGGCTTCCTTCTTAGCCTTTGCCTCTTTGGCATAAAGCACAGCAGCAGCACCTGATGCACCCATCACAGCAATCTCTGCTGAAGGCCATGCGTAGTTCAGGTCAGTATGAAGCTGCTTAGAACCCATTACGATGTGTGAACCACCATACGACTTACGCAGGGTAACGGTGATCTTGGGCACTGTAGCCTCTCCGTAAGCATAGAGCAACTGAGCTCCGTGCAGGATGACGGCATTGTACTCTTGACCAGTACCAGGCAGGAATCCAGGAACGTCAACCAGCGATACGATAGGAATATTGAATGCATCGCAGAAACGAACGAAGCGAGCACCCTTACGAGATGCATTTACGTCGAGCACACCTGCATAGCATGAAGGCTGATTAGCCACGATACCAACACTCTGACCGTTGAAACGGGCGAAACCTACGATGATGTTCTTGGCAAACTTAGGCTGTACCTCGAAGAACTCGCCATTGTCGGTAATACCGGCAATCACCTTGTACATATCGTATGCCTCGTTGGGGTTCTCTGGGATAATCTCGTTCAGAGAGTCCTCCATACGGTTGATGGGGTCATCGCATGGCTTATAGGGAGCTGTCTCCATGTTGTTAGAGGGGATGTAGCTCAAGAGTGTCTTGATCATCTGCAGACCTTCCTCCTCAGTAGCGGCGGTGAAGTGGGTAACACCCGACTTCGTGGCATGTACAGATGCACCTCCCAGATGCTCCTGGTCGATGTCCTCGCCAGTAACAGTCTTCACCACCTTCGGACCTGTGAGGAACATATATGATGTATTCTCCATCATCAGCGTGAAGTCGGTGAGGGCAGGAGAGTATACGGCACCACCAGCACAGGGACCGAAGATACCTGAAATCTGTGGAATCACACCTGAAGCGAGGATGTTACGCTCGAAAATCTCAGCATAACCAGCCAGCGCGTTGATACCTTCCTGAATACGTGCACCACCTGAGTCATTGATACCGATAACAGGTGCGCCCATCTTCATGGCCATATCCATCACCTTGCAGATCTTCTGGCTCATGGTCTCAGAGAGAGAACCAGCGTGAACGGTAAAGTCCTGAGCGAAGACGAACACCAGACGTCCGTCAATCGTACCGCTTCCAGCTACGACACCGTCGCCAAGGAACTGCTTCTTCTCCATACCGAAGTTATGGCAACGATGCTCCTTGAACATGTCGTACTCCTCGAACGAACCTTCGTCGAGTAGCATCTCAATACGCTCACGTGCTGTATACTTGCCACGCTCGTGCTGCTTCTGAATGGCTTTCTCACCACCACCGAGACGAGCCTGTTCGCGCTTCTCGATGAGTTGCTTGATTTTTTCTAATTGCTTGCTCATTTTTATATTGTTTATTTTTGCAACGGACTAGTCCTGTTGTCCGTTGCTATTAAATATTTAATGTTCGCAAAGTTCAGTTAATACACCTGCTGTTGACTTTGGATGCAGGAAAGCGATGTTCAGGTTCTCAGCACCCTTACGTGGAGCCTGGTCAATCAGGCGTACCCCCTTCTCGCTAACCTCTGCGAGTGCATTTGCCACGCCATCCTCGATGCAGAAAGCTACGTGATGTACACCCTTGTTGCCCTTGTCGAGCCACTTCTGAATGGTGCTCTCGGGTGATGTGGGCTCCAGAAGCTCCAGCTTTACCTCACCGCACTTCAGGAAGGCGGTCTTTACTTTCTGGTCCTCTACAACTTCTGTTGCATAACACTCTAAACCCAGCACGTCTGTGAAGAACGGCAGGCTTTCCTCAATGCTCTGGACTGCAATGCCCAGATGCTCAATATGCGAAATCTTCATATCTGTATAATTTAAGAATTGTTATAAATGATGTGCAAAGGTATAGATTATTTCTTAGAAATAGGAACTTTAGCGTTAATAATTAATGATTATTAAAACTCTATTGTCAATTTTCCATTGATTTGTCGACCTGTGAGGTAGTTGGGAACAGCCCATTGGCGGTTGTTGACATCTGACACCCAGTAGTAGCTGTTCACGTTAGAGATACCGAAGAGATTCAGGCAGTCGATACCCAGCCAGAGGTTCTTGATGCCGCGCCCCTCCTTGATGGCTCGGAAACTCATACCGATATCAGCACGCTTATAAGCAGGGGCTCGGAATTGCTGGACTTCCAGTCCTCGGTGGGGGGCTCCGAAAGGCAGTCCGTCAGCAAAGGCGAGACGTAGTGTCATCCGCCAACGGTCTGTTCCAGGGAAGTAGTCTGTGAAATGCAGATTTACAGCCCAGCGCTGGTCTGTAGGCATAGGTATCCATTGGTCGCCCAGCTTCTGGCGGGCACTCATCAGCGAGAGGGTCAGCCATGAATCGGTACCAGGTACAAACTCGCCATAAAGTTTCAGGTCAATACCTGTGGCATAGCCCGAGCCGACATTCTCACCGTAATAGGTGATCTTCAGATTCTGAACATTGTAAGGAATCAGGTTCGACAACGCTTTGTAATAGGCTTCTGCCGAGAACTTGAATGGACGGTTGAGCATTCGGAACCGATAGTCCATTGCTGCCAGAAATTGTATGGAGCGCTGGCTTTTGATGTTCTCATTGAGCACTGCAGTCGTCATGCCGTTCTGTGTCAGCGTGTCGCGCATCTCTTTATAGAATGGTGCCTGATAATAGAGACCTGTGGCGAAACGGAATGTCAGACTGTTGTTGAAGGCAGGCACGATGGCCAATGAGGCTCTGGGCGATACGATGGTTTCCTTCGTGAACGACCAGTTGGCCAGTCTGACACCATAGTTCAGTGTGTAGTAAGTCTCACCTTTCGCGAATCGGTAGGTATCTTGTATGTAAGCCTCAATACGGTGACTTTTCACGTCGTTCTTTGCATCCAGTGTGTAAATCAAGTCGAGTCTGTCGGCAGAGTGGGGGATGGAATAGCCGCTGGAGTCCCTCATCTCGTATTCCCTCGATTGCTCCTTGATGTGCTCAGTCTTGTAGGTTATCCCCGCCTCGATGTCGTGATGCTGCATACGGTGCGTACCCACGAGTTTGAAACTGACTACATCTGCCGTCAGGTAGTTGCGGGCATGTTCCATATAGGTACCCACACCGAGATTCTCCTGCGTCTGGGTGTCGTCGAGCCAGTATTGGCCCATGATGTCATACCTTTCACTTTCTTTAGTATGGAAGGCTGATGTCAGGAATTTTAAAGTAGTTTTCTCGTTGAAATGACGAGAGATACTTGCAGTACCGAAGAAGGTGCGGAATACATCCTTCTCCTGACCATCAAAATACACCTTGAATGACTTTACATCAGCTAAAGTGCCGAATTTTGTCTCACGGTCTTCCGGTTCGAAATCATAGTGGTTCTCTGAGATGTTGCCAATGAAATCTATCGTCCATCTCTTGTTAGGCTTATAGCTGATATAAGTCTGATAATCAATAAAATTAGGCTTGTATTCTCCAGTTGTTTCTAATGACCCTAACAGATAGCGGGTGGTCTTGTATCTGATACCGTGACTCATTGAGAAACGGCTATTGCCAAAGCCCACGAATCCGCTGGCACCCAATAGTGATCCTGTGACAGAGGCCTCGAAGCCCTTGATGCGGCGATAGGTGATGTCGAGCGCTGACGACATCTTGTCGCCATATTTCGCTTCGAATCCGCCTGTCGAGAATCCGATTTTCTCTACCATGTCCGGATTGATGATCGAGAGTCCTTCCTGCTGTCCGCTGCTGATGAGCAGAGGGCGATAGACTTCTACCTGATTAATATATACCGAATTCTCGTCGAACGATCCTCCACGCACATTATATTGTGAAGACAGCTCATTATGTGTTGAGACACCAGCCTGCTGCTGAATCAGTTCTTCCACAGCGTTGCCTGTTGTCGAGGGTGTCAGGCGGATGTTCTCTACCTTTAGTTGTTCTGTCTGCGAAGTCTGTCTGCGCTGTTCTGTCACCACGATTTCATCGACATTGGCAGATTGCCGCATCACGATTGTCACCGTCATCTTACCCTTTGGATTCCTGAATACACGCTTCCTTGGCGCATAACCTATCATCGAGAATCTGATTTCCACGGAGTCGGCGGAATGCATGTCGAGATTGAATTCTCCTTTTAGATTAGTCATGGTGACCTTTCCTTGTGATGGACACATGACGGTGACAAACTCCAGGGCATGCTCTTCCTCGTCGACCACTTTGCCCTTCAGGGTAAAGTCGTCGGCAATGGCTGCAAGGCTCATTGTCCATGCGATGAGAAGCAGCATCAGACGGTGCAAATAAATCTTCATGTTGTACAAATAACGTGAAAAAAGCCGATTTATTTGCTAAACTTGCAAATTTTCTTGGTGGATTCAGGAAATATGTTTATTTTTGCGCTATGAAATCTTAAACCAATAGCATCATGATTGAATACATTTCTCAGCATGTCTGGCAGCTTTGGGCGGTAATAGCCGTTGTCTGCCTTATTCTCGAACTGATGGCAGGCGACTTTTTCATTATCTGCTTTTCCATCGGTGCAGTTTTCGCTGCCATAGCTGCTGCCCTGGGCTTTGGCACGTGGATCCAGTTGGCAGCCTTTGCCTTGTTTACACTCATCTGCCTTTTCTGGCTGCGCCCTTTTGCCAAGCGCTATCTGCGTAAGGGCGAAGACCAGCGTGTGAGCAATGCCGATGCCCTGATGGGGCGTCAGGGCAGGGTAGTGGAGACTGTCAAGGCAGGAGGCTATGGTCGCGTACAGATCGATGGCGACATCTGGAAGGCTGTCACCCTCGGCGAGCAGGACATCCCTGAAGGAAAGAATGTTATCGTCGTCGACCGTGCCTCGACGATTATCACGGTAGAATTACAGAAATAGGTACTTAAACATTAACAAATATGGACATAATGACTTACATCCTGATAGCCATCGTCGTACTCGTGGTTATCTTTGCCAAAATGGCACTCGTGATTATCCCCCAGTCGGAAACAAAGATTGTAGAGCGGCTTGGACGTTATTACGCTACGCTTCAGCCTGGTATCAACATCATCATCCCCTTCATCGATCGTGCCAAGTCGATTGTCGTGCTCAATCATGGGCGCTACATGTACTCCACCACTATCGATCTGCGCGAACAGGTCTACGACTTCCCTAAGCAGAATGTGATTACGAAGGATAACGTGCAGACGGAGATCAATGCGCTGCTCTATTTCCAGATTGTCGACCCCTTCAAGGCCACCTATGAGATCAACAATCTGCCCAACGCCATCGAGAAACTCACACAGACTACGCTGCGTAATATCATCGGTGAACTGGAACTCGACGAGACACTGACCTCACGCGATACCATCAACAAGAAACTCTCGGCAGTGCTCGACGATGCCACAGATAAGTGGGGTGTTAAGGTCAACCGCGTGGAGCTGCAGGATATAACACCTCCCGACAGTGTGCTCAACGCGATGGAGAAGCAGATGCAGGCTGAGCGTAACAAGCGTGCGCAGATCCTGACGTCAGAAGGACAGAAGGCTGCTGAGATTCTCGCTTCTGAGGGTGAGAAGACCGCTATCGTCAATAAGGCTGAGGCTGCCAAGCAGCAGGCCATCCTCGAGGCCGAGGGTGAGGCTCAGGCACGTATCCGTAAGGCTGAGGCTGAGGCAAAGGCTATCGAACTGATCAGCGAGGCTGTGGGTAAGTCGACGAATCCCGCCAACTACCTGCTTGCCCAGAAATATATCCAGATGATGCAGGAGCTCGCAGAGGGTGATAAGACCAAGACCGTCTATCTGCCTTACGAGGCTACGAATCTCCTTGGCTCTATCGGAGGCATCAAGGATCTCTTCAAGGCTGAATAAAATCTGCATAAAAGCCGCAGATTTCGCACACTTGCGCAGAAAAATGAAAAAATATTCTGCTGATTATGCGGAATCTGCGGTTATTTTTGTAATTTTGCAGCCGATTAAGATCAGACTATATGGTACATAATATTTTTAAGGGGCTGGGTATCGCGCTCATCACCCCGTTTCTGGAAGACGGCTCTGTGGATTACGATGCGCTGATCCGACTGGTGGATTGGCAGCTAAAGAATGGTGCCGACTTCTTCTGCATTCTTGCCACAACAGGCGAAACACCCACACTTACTCGCGAAGAACGACAGAAAATCAAGGATATGGTGGTCGACTATGTCCAGGGTCGTGTCCCTATTCTCATGGGATGCGGAGGCTATAATACCGCTGCTGTTGTCGAAGAGCTCAAGACTGGCGATTTCCGAGGTGTCGATGGCATCCTCAGCATCTGTCCCTATTACAACAAGCCCTCGCAGGAAGGACTCTATCAGCACTTCAAGGCCATCTCGGCAGCCACCTCGCTGCCCATCGTGCTCTATAATGTGCCAGGACGTACAGGTGTGAATATGCAGGCTGCCACTACCGTCCGTCTGGCTCGCGACTGCCAGAACATCGTGGCTATCAAGGAGGCAAGCGGCAATCTCGAGCAGGTCGATGAGATCATCAAGAATAAGCCCCACGACTTCGACGTTATCTCTGGCGACGATGCCCTGACGTTCCCGATGGTCAGCTGCGGCGCTGTAGGTGCCATCTCCGTCATTGGCAACGCCCTGCCCAAGGAGTTCTCTCGTATGATCCGTCTGCAGATGCGTGGCGAGTACGATCCTGCCCGCGTCATCCATCATCGCTTTACCGACCTCTTCTCGCTGCTCTTCGTCGACGGCAATCCAGCTGGTGTCAAGGCGATGCTGTCCGAGATGGGCTTTATCCAGAACATCTTGCGCCTGCCGCTGGTTCCTATGCAGATCAAGAACCGCCAGCGCATGAGTGATATCCTCAAGGAACTGAAGATTTAGTTAAGAGTTAAGAATTAAGAGTTAAGAATTGAGACTTATGGAAAGTAAGGTCATTCACGAAATCACGCCGCTGATGGGCAAGGATGTGCTCTATATTGCGGATCGGCGCAAGAAGGAGTTTACCTATCCTATCCATAACCATGAAGTCTACGAACTCAATTTCGTCGAGCATGCCAAGGGTGTGCGCCGCATCGTGGGCGACTCTAACGAGGTGATTGGCGAATACGACTTGGTGCTGATTACTAGTCCTGATCTCGAGCATGTCTGGGAGCAGAACGAGTGCACCAGCGATGATATCCGCGAGATTACCATCCAGTTCGACATCGATATCTCCGATAGCGGCATCTTCGCTCGTAACCCCTTCAACTCGATGAAGCAGATGATGCACGAGGCGCGCAAGGGACTCTGCTTCCCAATGGATGCCATCATACACGTCTATCAGCAGCTCGACACTCTCAGTTCCGTGAAGGATGGCTTCTATGCCTTCATGCAGTTCCTGACGATCCTCTACGAACTCTCCCGTTGCGACGGGGCGCGCACGCTTGCCTCCAGCAGCTATGCTAAGGTCGAGGTATCAAGCGACAGCCGCCGCATCCAGAAGGTGAAGAGTTTTATCAGCGACCATTATAAAGACGAGATCCGTTTGCCTCAGCTGGCAGATATCGCAGGCATGAGCCCCTCGTCGTTCAGCCGCTTCTTCAAGCTCCATACTGGTCGCAACCTCAGCGATTACATTATTGATCTGCGACTGGGCTATGCCAGCCGTCAGCTTGTCGACAGCACAGATTCTATTGCCGAGATAGGTTATGGTTGCGGTTTCAACAACCTGAGCAACTTCAACCGCATCTTCCGCAAGCGTAAGGGCTGTAGCCCCTCCGAGTTCCGTGAGAATTATCACAAGACGCGTATTATCGTCTGATTTTCTCGCGCGTACAATATTTATATATAGGGTGCCATCTCATTTTTTTTCGAAAAAAGTTTGGAAAAGATTTGGTCAATTCAAAAAAAGGTCGTACCTTTGCACCCGCAAAACGGAAATGGTTCCGTAGCTCAACTGAATAGAGCATCTGACTACGGATCAGAAGGTTGTGGGTTTGAATCCCGCCGGAATCACAAAGTTAAGAGAGAAAATCAAAAGATTTTCTCTCTTTTTTTGTGATTACAGAAATATTTTTGTATCTTTGCCAAAAATAATCGACGATATGGAAGATTCAGCATTAAACAAATACCTCGATGAGATAGGGCGCGAGGCGCTGCTCACCGATGCCCAGGAGCGCGAGCTCTCGGCAAAGATCCTCAGTGGCGATCAGAAGGCACTCTCCAAGTTGATAGAGGCCAACCTCCGTTTTGTAGTCTCAGTGGCCCGCCAGTATAAGGGCAAGGGCGTGGCTATGGAGGATCTCGTCAGCGAAGGAAACTTGGGGCTGATGAAGGCAGCTTCGAAGTATGATGCCACGAAGGGCGTGAGGTTTGTGAATTTCGCAGTAGTCTACGTGCGTCAGGCCATCGAGAAAGCTATCGACCAGCAGGGAGGTCTCTATCAGCTACCCAAGGATCTGAAGCGCGAGGCGGCAGCCCTTCAGCAGAGTCATCCACTCTCCGTCGATGCACCTTTAGGCCACCGCACGAGTATGAGTCTTCTCTCAGTGCTGATTAATCAGGATGCCCCGCTGGCCGACGAGCGTGTCCACTCCGAAGCTATCGAGGATGCCGTAGAGTTTGCCCTGGGTTCACTCGACGGGCGCGAAACGAAGGTCATCAACGCCTTCTTCGGTATCGGACAAGAACACGAGACGATGGCAGAGATTGCCGAGGATCTCGACATCAAGCGCGAGCGTGTACGGCAGATACGCGATAAGGCTGTGCGCAAACTCCGTAAGGCCTACAAAGCCCGCCTGCGCGAACTCCATAGGGCTTAAGTTGTCCCACTCAAAAAGAAATCAGATATCCATTCCTGAGTCATAGCCCACTTCGACGTCGAAGTGGCCTGATGTGCTGAAGTCGAAGATGTAGTAGGTTGCATACTCCGAAGAGCCGTTGACTTTCTTCGAGTTTTTCTGGAAGAGTTTACCCTTCTTTCCGTAGACGTTAGGGTCTACGTTCTCCTTGTACTTCAGTCCTGCTGCAGCAGCATCATCCATCAGCTGTGCATGCCAGAGCGAGTCAGAGGTGATGATGGCAAAGCGGTTCACCGTCCCCGTCTTTCGCGTGTCGTCGAAGAAGAAGTTGGTGTGAACGCCGTAGTATCGCTCACTCGTCGGACTGAACTTATAGTCCTCATACTTCACGTTGTTGCCGAAGCAGTAGCTGATAGCAGGGCTGTCGCCACCATAGTCGGCATCCGAGATGTAGTGGTCTGCCAGCACCATAGGCAGCTGCATCGAGGCGAAGAGCTGCTCGATGACCGTTGGCTCTATGCTCTTTCCAGGCTCTACGAGCTCCATCGCCTTCGCAAACGTCAGGGTGCCCATCTCTGCTGTGGCGGCAGAATCCTCAGCCTCCGTTCTTGTTGTTGTCTCAGTAGTTTCCCACTGTGGTGGTTGCTTGACCGAAGGCTTGCAGCCCGTCAGCACCAGACAGCCTGCGATGGCTGCCGAAAGGGTAAAAGTCAGGTGTTTCATATTTCTTGGAGTTTACTTATTCGCTGCAAATATATTCATTTTCCCCGAGATAGGCAAGCTTTTATGCAAATATCTCCATTTTTATTTTGTTTCTTTCGTTTCTTTTATTATCTTTGCAAACAAATAACGAAACCAATTTAAATTAGATTTATGAATAAGACTCTACTATCCTTAGCAATCGCTCTGTTTGTGTCAGTCACTATCCACGCTACAAACATCGATCGCCAGCAGGCCTCACAGTTGGCCCGCGATTTCATGTCGAAGAACTTCCGTATGTCACGCACCCGCCAGGCACAGACAGTCCCGCTTGATACTGTCGAGACGGGTCAGTCGCTGGTCTATGCCTTCAACGTAGAGGGCGGTGGTTTCGTCGTTGTCGCAGGCGACGACTGTGCGCCAGCCATCCTCGGCTATAGCGAGAGCTCGGAGATTGATCCCTCCGACATGCCCGAAGCAATGAAAGAACTCTTCGCCCAGTATCAGGCAGAGATGCAGATGATGATCAAAGGCGGTATGCGAGCTGCCTCTATCCCCAATCTCGGCTCAAAGATCTCCCCCTTGATGGAATGCAAGTGGGGACAGGGCGCACCTTATAATTATATGTGTCCGAAGTATTACAAGATTGATAGGGAAAAAAGGGTGAAGAGGATGACAAATTCTTTGACGGGCTGCTACGCTACGGCGATGGCACAGATCATGTACTACCACAAGCATCCGGCAGAGATAACCGAATTGCCTGGCAAGTATTATAATCTTAAGAAGAAAGTCGAAGTCGACGGCATTAACGTCAGCAAGACGCTGGAGTGGGACAAGATGCTCCCCACCTATGGCAAGCGCAATGATCCTCAGGGCACGCAGGAACAGCAGAACGCCGTCGCAAAGTTGATGCGACTAGTAGGCCAGGCTATCTGTATGGCTTATACGCCAACAGCTTCAGGAGCTTACGATGCAAGCGTTTTCACAGGCTTCGTCAAATACTTCAACTATGATGCCTCTACCATCAAACACATCCAGCGTGATAGATATTCCTATAGTGAATGGATCAAGACCATCTATGAAGAGTTGGCCAACAAGCGCCCAGTCTTTTATATGGGAGGCTCCAATACCAGTGGACATGGCTATGTTGTCGACGGCTACTCCCACGAGGATTTCTTCTATATCAACTGGGGATGGAACGGCAATTCCGACGATGCTTTCCGCCTGGCACTATGTAATCCCAGCAAGAAATACGAGGGCGGCGGCACAGGCGATGCAGGCTATTCGGCTCGTCAGGCTGCTATCATAGGCATCCAGCCCGCCACGTCGCCACAGAAAAAGGATGATGCGTTGATGGGATATAACAAGCTGTATGGGAAAATCAGCTGCCAGCGTGAATCCGCCGATCAGGATTTCAACATCAGGGGCTGCCTCTCACAGTTTGTCGGAAACTATTCGCACTTTGATAAATCATTCGACTACGGTGCTGTGGTGTTGGATGCCGAAGGAAAGGAAGTTCAGAAACTGTTACCTTTGGGCAGTAAGTACAAGAACCTGAAACTCGATGCCGGCCGTAGCGTCAATTTCTCAAGAGCACCGCTGAAGATTGGTGCTTCGCTCGGCGATGGCAACTATAGCCTGCGGTTCCTCTATCGTATTGGCGAAGGCGGAGAATGGGTGCCCTGTGTACCTTCGCATGACGTCAAGTTCAAAATCAAGGGAAACACGCTGTACTTCGACGCCAAGCCCGACTGGCTGACGGTGAATATGGATATCAAGAAGGGTGAGAACAGCGGCGACGGACAGGTTTATGATGTCAAGGTGACGCTGAAGAATGAGAGTTCCGATAAGACCTTCGATCGCAGCATCAGGTTAGGGCGCGACGACAAGTATAAGACTTACGATAACTACGGCTTCGCCACTATCGTGGAGCCAGGCGAGACCAAGACCTACAATCTGAAATATGTCCCCAATGACTATATGCCATCCAAGCTGTATCTCTTTTCTTATGAAGACTGTGTGCCCCTGGGCGAAGGCTTCGCTACAGGCGCAGGATACAAGTCGAATGGCGCAGCCTTCAAGGGCTCGTGCAATCTCGACAAGGATCTGAAGCAGAAGGCCGACCAGTATTATGAGCTGAAGGCCGACAACAGCTATGAGGTCATCTATACAATTGAGAACACAGGCACGGACGACTTCTATGGCTATGTCGAACTGAACGACTCTGTCGGCACCATGTTCACTATGGATGATTTTGAAGAGGAAGATGCCAATGGAGAAGTCATCAGTCTCAAGCCCGGAGAGAGCAAGGATCTGAAACTCACCATCTATGACGAAGGCGACGAAACCACGATGCATGAGGTCAGCCTCAGCTTCTATGATGACAATGATCAGCCCGTTGCCCTTTATGAAACAAAGCCCTTCTACTTCAAGCCCCTCTTCGAACTGTCGTTCACCAACCCCAGCATTACTCCCACAGAGGCTGTCGACAACGATCTTGCCGACTATATCGTGAAGGGCGACCAGATGACCATCAGCGGCAAAATCAATAATCCCGAGGACACCGACTTCACTGGCACCATCCTCGTACAACGGTATGTCACCGACTTCAGCAAGGATCCAGAGTTAGACGATGAGGATCTCGTCGTTGCCACTCCTGACCAGGTCTACACCCAGGAGGTCATAATACCCGCCAAGGGCAGCATTGACTTCACCGAGCTGTTCGACCTGAAGAATCTGGTCACGGACAAGAACTACAGCGTAGTGGTAGATTTTGACATCAGCTACACGAGCAAGACGGCTATCATAGACTTACCGCTATTCATTTCCGATTTCTATCTGCTCAATGACGGTACGTCGACATCCATTTCAGGCATATCGATGCCACGACGCCAGTCTGAGGCCATCTACGACCTGCAAGGCCGTCGTATCAACGGCAAGCCCACACGCGGCATCTACATCAAGGACCGTCGCAAGGTAGTAGTCAGACCGTAGCCTTTTTTTCACTCTGGGGCCAGGCCCCAAGTTGCAAAAAGCAGAGGGACTCACCAATCATGATGATGGGAGTCCCTCTATTTTTGCCCTTTTTACCTTTTCCTACATTCCCATGCAGGACGTAGTGCCGAGTGCGGTTAGGATGGCAGACGCTACTGAGGCGATGATCTGCACAACCCATTTGATAGTTTCTTTCTTTGTCATACGCTTTAAAAATTTTAATGGTTAAAGAATTATTTTGGCACGGATTACACGGATTTTCACTGCTTTTTATTCAGCTGAGTGGAGCCCGCAGGCCTCGGGCCTGGCGCAGCCCCCGGGTCTGGCTCCCAAAGTGGAAGGCGCAGCCCTCGGGTCTGGCGCCCAAAGTACAGTCGCGAGCGACTTTACTTTGGGGCCTGACCCCAGTGTGCAGGGGCTCGATTAAGGATTGACAGGTCCGTCGCCGCTGTCGTTGGTAGGCCCGTCGCCCGAGTCGTTGCCACCCTGAGAATTACCACCTGAGTTAGAACCACCGCCGATGGCCTCGGCCTTTGCAGCTGCGATCTCGGCAGCAGCCTTGTCAGTCCAGCCCAGCTTGGCCACCTTGTTCAGCTCCTCACGAGTGTACTCACCAGTAGCCTGTGCCAGGAGCTTCAGGCTCTGCACGGCAGCACCCGTCT
>JAEEGJ010006799.1_pt1 | contig 33778 bp, 27 predicted proteins | sample 8958761 | NCBI WGS metagenome assembly JAEEGJ01 (sample SAMN16246546, study PRJNA631951) | gut metagenome | biome: gut microbiome; feature: rumen; material: RS-attached | host: Bos | place: Iran: Karaj | collected 2018-10
TCAACGTTATCGTAGGAAGAGGCGGACTTCTTCGTCCCATTCCCGGCGGCACATATGATTTTACAGACGCTCTTCTTGAGGACCTCAAGAAGGGAGTTCAGGGACAGCACGCATCTAATCTCGGCGGTATCCTCGCAAGAGAGATCGGCGATGAGATCGGTGTTCCTTCATACATCGTTGATCCCGTTGTAGTTGACGAGATGGATGAGGTTGCTCGTATTTCAGGTATTCCTGAAGTTGAGCGTGTATCTATCGATCATCCTCTTAACCAGAAGGCTGTTGCAAGAAGATATGCCAAAGAGATTGGCAAGAAGTATGAAGACATCAGCGTTATCGTTGTTCACATGGGCGGCGGTACATCAACAGGCGTTCACAAGAACGGCAAGATGGTAGACGTATTTGCAGCACTTAACGGTGACGGTGCATTCTCACCCGAGAGAGCTAACGGTATCCCTGCAAAGGCACTTGTTGATCTTTGCTTCTCAGGTAAGTTCACATACGATGAGATGAAAAAGAAGATCGTAGGTGGCGGCGGACTCAACGCTTACCTTGGAACAAACGATATGAGAGAAGTTAACAAGATGTGCGAAGAAGGCGATAAGAAAGCAAATCTTATCCGTGACGCATTCATCTATCAGATCTGCAAGAACATCGGCGCTTGCGCTACAGTTCTTAAGGGTAAGGTTGATCAGATCATCCTTACAGGCGGAATCGCTTACGGACAGGTTATCACAGACAAGATCAAGGATCGTGTTGAGTGGATCGCACCCGTAACCGTTTATCCCGGAGAGGACGAGCTCCTTGCACTTGCACAGGGCGCTATCCGCGTAATGAACGGAGAGGAAACTGCAAAAACTTATTGAGGTATTTTATGATCATCAAAAGCTGTCACGGGAATTATTCCTGCGGCAGCTTTTTGCATAGGAAAAATCTGTAATTGTGATAAAATATAGATACTTTAATCCGTAATTGGATTGTGTGATGATCAACCCAAAATGCATCACTTGGTGGGGATATGAAAATAGTTCTGAAAAAAATTGTTGGACCAAGGGAGAAAAAAATAGCGAAAGCATCCGACAAACAGGTTAAGGAGAAATACAGTCTCAGTTATTTCTTTTTTTCATTGTGCCTGTGTTTTTTGGTTGGATTCAATGTTCTTTTAACAGCCGGATTTATAAACAGATACAGTGATTATCTGCAGGATTATAAGTCAATCAACAATATCGTCGGCTCTTACGATGATTCTAAGGCCGCGTTCTTAACCTATTCACGATCCCGTAGTGAAGATGATCTTACGGAATTTCAGAATGCCAATGCAAGTATATTCAGTGAGCTTGATAACGCCAAGGACAGTATGAAGGCAGACAGAAACTGCATCATGATGTACAGGATAGTTTATCAGATGCTTGAGCACAGACAGGAGCTTATGCAGGAATATGTCAGCTACGGCAGGGTAAGCATAAGTGAGATCGAAGAACTAAATTTCCAGATAGAAAGAAACTTAAATCTCCTGACAACGTATTATATCGATTATGTCAGTGTGAGATTCTCGCAGTATGCTGCAAATATAAAGAGAGTACTTATTGTCGGAAACATTTTCCTTGTGGTCATTACTGTAATTGCATTCATGCTAAATACCAACATATACAGAGATTTCATGAGGACCAGACTTGAAAACGAAATGCAGAAGCGCCACATCGCAGAAGCAAAGATGCATGAACTTCAGATGCAGATGAATCCGCATTTTCTTTTTAACACATTAAGTCTTGTCATCAGGAATATACAGATGGGAGAGGGAGACACTGCCATAAGGCTTGTTAAGGCTACGTCTCAGCTACTTAGGAGATCCATTGCGGTAGGCAATGATACTATCACCATGGATGAGGAACTGGAACTTCTTGAGAAATATCTTTTTATTCAAAAGATACATTGCAAGGGCAGGATCAGCATCAAGCTTGATGTCAGAAAGTCATACATGGATGAGGAGATAAGGATCCCGCCGCTTATCATTCAGCCTCTTGTTGAGAATGCCATACAGCACGGGCTTAAAGACACTACGTCGGACGGACAGGTCAATGTATTCATTGAAGAAAAGGCTGATATGATCCGGGTGCAGGTGCAGGACAACGGCTGCGGAGTTCCGGAAGAGGTTGTGAACAATATCATGGGACATGTACCGATGAAAAGGATCGGTCTTAGTAATGTATATGAGAGGCTCTGCTTTTTTTACCACAGAGATGACTGCATGAAGATAGAGAGCAGTTCCGAAGGAACCCTGATCACACTTTATTTGTATAAAGAGGTTGAGTAGTGGCTATTAGAGTTATTATCGCGGATGATGAAGAATATGAGAGAGACTACTTATGGAAGGCGCTTTCAGAGAATTATGAAGGAGTCCTTGAGGTGGTGTACGCTGCGGCAGATGGCGCGGAGGCTCTTGAAAAGGCAAAAGAGCTAAAGCCGGAGATCTGTCTTTTTGACATACGTATGCCAAGGCTCGATGGGCTAGAGGTTACGGAGCAGCTTGTGGAGACAAATCCTGATGTTCAGGTGGTGATTGTCTCTGCCTATGACGATTTTTCCTATGCCAAGCAGGCTATGCGACTTGGGGTAAAAGACTTTTTGGTAAAGCCATATCTGGACAAAGAACTGTTCCAGACGATCGACAATATAATAACGACTATCGGTGGATTCAATAAGAAATCATCTGCCGACAAGATAATCGATGCGGTAACCGCAGATATAGACAGGGATATAGTTTGGGAGCTGGCCCTCAAACAAAAAGATGAGACGGAGATAGCCAAGGATCTTTCTTTGTGGGGGATCGGCGAAGCGCAGTGTAAGTGTGTTGTTTTCTATTATGACGGAATAAAAAGAATTGACGAAAAAGGCTGCGATATCGTAAAGGGAATCTTTCATATCGGTGGGACGCAGACACTTCTAAGCAGGCTCTTTGATTTCATGGTGGTGTATGTGTTTGCGGAGGATGAGGACTCATTTATCGAGCTTAACCAGTGCATCGGAAAGACCCGAAATTACATGAAGGATTTGGGGAGAGGCACGGTATACTGCGGAGTAAGCGGAATATACAAAAGCGCCGAAGCTGCCAAAGGATTTGAAGAGGCTTCGGGATTTATAAAAACCTACGGAGACAGAGAGGTTCAAAACGGTCTTGAAAAAGATATAGCCCATATCAGAAATGTTCTTGAGATCACGGACAAAGCGAGCTTTGCCATAGCCAGCAGGAACAGGGAGCAGGCTCTTTTGTGGCTTTCCAAACTTAGGATGAGTCTGATGGCTGAATATTCCGAAAAAGAGCTGTCAGATCCGTACCTACAGCAACTGATGGTAATCTTGAGAGGACTCAACAGGAAGCTTGGAATAAGGATTACAAATGAGGACGTGGACAGACTTGTTGCCGAGTTTGAAAAAGAGGGCTGCGATATAGACAAGATCATGGCTCAGGTTGTGGATGAGCTTATAGAGCGCTCTCCCGACGTTATGATCAATCATAATGTTATTGTTGTGCGACGGGCTAAGGATTATATTCATGAGCATTATAAGGAGCAGATCAATCTGCAGATCGTTGCGGATGCCAACGGGGTAAGCGCCGGCCATCTTAGCAAGTGCTTTAAGAATATAGAGAAAAAGGGCTTCTCCGAATATCTTACAAGCGTAAGGCTCAATGAGGCAAAAGAGCTTATGAGAAAAGGAAACATGAGCATTCAGGAGATCGCTTATGAAGTCGGTTTTTCCGATTCCAATTATTTTGGGAAGAGCTTTAAAAAGAATGAAGGTATCACGCCAAAAGAATACTGTGCAATGCTGATCCTGGAGTCGGGACAGACGAGAAAATAATAGCAACCATTTTTTACTCTTTTTAATATTTTATTACCTTTATGAACTATTTGTTCCTTCATACAATTACGGTGTAACGGAATAAATTTTTATGGAGGTGTTTGTATGAAAAAGAAGGTTATAGGTGCTATGTTAATGGCGGTTTCTATGCTAGTGGTTGCTTGTGGCTCCGCGGGAACAACCGGAACAAATTCCGGCGCTGATTCCGCAGAAGCTGCTCCTGCAAGCGATAAGGCGGCAGCAGGTGGGGATTACACCATCAAGATGTCGACTCAGCTTAGCGAGGGATCACCTTTTGTTGACGGATTTTACGCATGGGCGGATGCCGTTAAGGAAAAGACAGACGGACATGTTACTATCGAGGTTTATCCTTCCGCAGCTCTCGGAAGTGATGAGGATGTTATAGAGCAGGCTCTTCAGGGAGCTAATGTAGCTGTTCTTACCGACTGCGGAAGAATGGGTAATTATGTAAAAGAAATGGGAATCCTTAATGCTGCATACTTTGCGGACAACTATGAAGAGATGCAGAAATTCATGGAAACCGATACTTTTAAGGGATGGACAGATGAGCTTGAATCACAGCACGGAATTAAGATACTGAACTTTGGATGGTGCGACGGCTTCAGACATTTCCTTACCAACAAACCGATCCATTCGCCCGACGATCTTAAGGGTGTTCTGATCCGTACTCCCGGTGCCGATGTATGGAGTAAGTCAATCGAGTCTTTGGGAGCAACACCTGTTTCCACAGTAGGATGGGCAGACGTTTACAATGCGGTTCAGACCAAGACCATAGACGGTGCAGAGGGACAGACATCGGCTTCTTATCCCGCAGCTCTTTATGAAGTTCTTGATTACATGGATCAGACAGGACATATTCTCCTTATGAACGGTATCATTGTCGGAGAAAAGTATTGGGAGACAATACCCGAGGAGTATCAGAAAATAATTATCGATGAGTGCGCGGTTGCAGCACAGAATGCTTCGAAGGTTGTTCAGGATCAGGCAGCAGACAATGAAGCCAAGATGGCAGAAGCAGGTATGACTATCATTCCTCCCGAGGAAATTGACATTGAAGCATTCAGAAAAGCATCTGAGAAAGCATATGAAGAACTTGGATTTACCGAGCTTAGAGCTGAGCTGTACGAAAAGATAGGTAAGAAGTAAGGCTTAGGAGGTAATTCCATGAAGAAGTTTTATAACTGTTTTGTAAAAGCGGAAGAGGTCGTGGCTTGTCTTCTTCTCGCCGGAATAGTCGGCCTTATGTTTTTGTCGGCTGTACTTAGGAAGGCGGGACTACCTCTCAACTGGGCCGGTGATACTTCTCTTTTACTGTTTACATGGGCTTGTTTTTTTGGAGCGGATCTGGCCATCAGAGAAAAGAGTATGGTTAACGTGGACATGCTTTTGGTAAAGTTTCCTGTGAAGGTACAGAAGATCATCAGGATAGCATGTCACGTTTTGGCGATGGCTCTTTTGATATCATTTGTATATTTCGGAATTCCGCTTTGTATCGATTCCGTTGCCAGGAAATTCTCCAACATGAATCTGAGTTATTCATGGGCGAGCGCCAGTGTTCCGACAGGAAGCATCCTTTTGCTGATCACTTCCGTTATCAATCTTTTTAAGATGATAAAGTCCGAGAACGGAACCTACGGAGTACAAGGAGGTAGCGAAGTATGCTGATTGTAATGATTACTTTTCTTGTGCTGCTAGCCATAGGAATGCCGGTGGCTTTTGCGATAGGTATTGCCGGAGTTTTGTTTTTTATAATAAATCCAAGCGTACCGTACAGTATTGCTGTGCAGAAAGTTGTTTCTTCGACCCAATCGCTTAATATGTTGTCGATACCGCTGTTTATCTTTGCGGGTAACCTTATGAATGAGACAGGTATCACGAAGCGACTTATAAAGCTTTCAAATACTCTGGTTGGTCATCTTCCGGGCCATTTGGGACAGGTGAGCTGCGTGTTGTCGACTCTTATGGGCGGTGTTTCGGGATCGGCCAATGCCGATGCTGCGATGGAATGCAGAGTTTTGGGAGCAGATATGGTTAAGTCCGGTTATTCAAAAGGCTGGAGTGCTGCGATAAACGGTGTTTCATCTTTGATCGTTGCAACGATTCCGCCCAGCATGGGCCTTATCATATACGGCTCTGTCGGTGATGTATCTATCGGAAAGTTATTTGTGGCAGGCCTAATACCGGGAATACTTATGTGCGCGGCACTTATGACGGCTGTTCACGTATCTGCCAAGAAAAGAGGATATAAGCCCGCGAGGGAAAAGAGATCGTCTTTCGGAGAGATAATAAAGGCATTTGTTGAAAGCCTGTGGGCGCTTATGTTTCCCGTCATCCTTATCGTTGGAATCAGAATGGGAATCATGACCCCCGCCGAATCAGGAGCTTTTGCCGCGGTATATGCTCTGTTCATCGGATTTTTTGTATACAAAGAGCTTAATATCAAAAGACTTGTAGAATGTCTTAAGAGAAGCGTGAGAGATATCGGCGTTATCATGCTGATAGTCATGATCTCCAATATCTTCGGATACGGCATAACATACGAGAATGTTCCGAGGAAGCTTGCGCAGCTCCTTGTGGGAGTGACAAGTAACAAGTTCATCATGCTGACTCTTATCATAATCCTGCTTGCTTTTGCCGGAATGTTTGTTGAGACTACCGTGGTAGCTCTTTTGATGACACCGATCCTTCTTCCTGTTGTCCAGAGCGTTGGGATCGATCCGGTTCACTTCGGAGTTCTCATGATGACGGTGGTTACAGGAGGAATCATGACACCTCCCGTAGGAATAGCTCTTTATACCACTTCGGAGATAATGGAGTGTAAACCTCAGGAGACGGCAAAGGAAGCCATACCGTTTTATGTTGCGATATTGGCTGTTATAATGGTAATAGCTTTTATTCCACAGGTGAGTATGTTCCTTCCTAATCTGTTGTACTGATAATAGTTGTAGTCAAGGCGTAGATGCCGGGTAGCAGAGCCCGGCGGTACGCCTTTTGGTGATTTTTGAACCAAGGAGTATCAGGATATGGCATTTCGTAGGATGAAAATTGTATGTGCTGTATTGACGGGAGCGGCGACAGCTCTTTTGTCTGCATGTTCGGGAATAGTGTTGGATCAGAGTATAGGTTCCGAGCCTGAGATTATTTTGCGCTATGCCGAAGTTAATCCGTCCGATCATATCATTACCCGCACCGGTAAATATTTTGCCGATCGTGTAAAAGAGATGAGTGACGGCCGGATTGAGATTGAGATATACGATGCGGGGAAACTTGGAAACGATGCCCAGTATTATGAGCAGCTAAGGATAGGAGCCCTTGATATGTACAGGGGAAATGCCATTGCGCTTGAAGGAATATCCAATATGGAAGTCGGTGTTATGGCTATGCCGTATCTTTTCAGAGATAATGATCATTTTTGGAAAGTATGCGACGGAGAAATAGGAAAAGAAATCCTTGCCGATATACAGGAATCAGGTTCAAATATGGTGGGACTATGTTTCTTGGATGAGGGTGCAAGAAATATTATGACGGTAGATGCACCGATAAAAGATATTTCGGATCTTAAGGGATTAAAGATACGGAGCATGGAAGATGAGCTTTTGTGCGATGTTATAAGAGCCACAGGTGCAGAACCCGTGGTTATGGATTATGCCGATGTTTATTCCGCACTTCAGTCGGGAGCGGTGGACGGAGCGGAGAACCCGGTATGTAGCTATTATTCAAATCAGTTTTATAAGGTTGCACCTTATTATACGGTTGATGCACACACGCATTCACCGAGCGTCATTCTTATAAGTGAGATCACATGGAAGCATTTGTCGGATGAGGATAAAAACATTTTATTGACCGCAGCGGAAATGGCCAAAGAATATAATAAAGCCGAGATAGAAGATGCGGAATCAAATGCTTATAATAAGCTGATCAAGGAAAAAGTGAAAATAACCCAAATTGATGATATATCTAAATGGCAGGAAGCAATGGAACCTGTTTATGAAGCGTATGCAGGGAATCATCGTCTGCTTATCGATAAGATTAAAAATCTTCGGTGATAATAATAGAATAGTATCTCGAATAAGTTCATTGGGAGAAGTTGAATAGTTTTTGCAAATCTGTTACAATGTACAACGGACTTTTGCTAAAATAAAGGGAAACTATACCCTTTTTTACGGAGATTTAAATATGAGTATTATTGACAAAATTATCGGAACACACAGTGAGAGAGAGCTTAAGAGGATCAGACCTATAGTTGATTCTATCGAGGCGATGAGACCTCAGATGCAGGCTCTTTCGGATGAAGAGCTCAGAGCTAAGACAGATGAGTTTAAGAAGAGACTTTCAGAGGGACAGACTCTTGACGATATTATGCCGGAAGCTTATGCGGTTGTAAGAGAAGCAGGTAAGCGTGTGCTTGGAATGGAGCACTTCAGAGTTCAGCTTATAGGAGGTATCATCCTTCACCAGGGACGTATCGCCGAGATGAGAACAGGTGAAGGTAAGACACTCGTTGCTACACTTCCTTCATATCTTGATGCACTTGCAGGTCAGGGTGTTAACGTCGTTACAGTTAACGATTACCTTGCTAAGCGTGATGCCGAGTGGATGGGTAAGATTCATGAATTCTTGGGACTTACCGTAGGTGTCGTTCTTAACAGCATGAATGCGGAAGAAAGAAGAGCCGCATATAACTGTGACATCACATATGTAACCAACAACGAACTTGGTTTCGATTATCTTCGTGATAACATGGCTATCTACAAAGAGCAGTGCGTTCTTCGCGGACTTAACTATGCCATCATCGATGAGGTAGACTCAATCCTTATCGACGAAGCGCGTACACCTCTTATCATTTCAGGTCAGTCCGATAAGTCAACCAAACTCTATGAGGCATGCGATATCCTTGCTAAGCAGATGACTCGCGGTGAGGATATGGAAGAGCTTTCCAAGATGGATGCCATCATGGGTATAGAGAGAGAAGAGACCGGAGACTTTATCGTTAATGAGAAGGATAAGATCGTTAACCTTACAGAGCAGGGTGTTGCCAAGGTTGAGAGATTCTTCCGTATCGAGAACCTCGCAGATCCTGAGAACCTTGAGATCCAGCACAACATCATCCTTGCACTTCGTGCAAACAACCTCATGCAGAGAGATCACGACTACATCGTTAAGGATGACGAAGTTCTTATCGTCGACGAGTTCACAGGTCGTGTAATGCCCGGACGTCGTTATTCAGACGGTCTTCACCAGGCTATTGAGGCAAAAGAGCATGTGAAGGTTAAGAGAGAGTCCAAGACCCTTGCGACTATTACTTTCCAGAACTTCTTTAATAAATTTGAGAAAAAGTGCGGTATGACAGGTACGGCTCTTACAGAGGAGCGCGAGTTCCGTGATATCTACGGAATGGACGTTATTGAGATTCCTACCAACGAGCCCGTTATCCGTAAGGATCTTCAGGATGCCGTATATAAGACAAGAAAAGAGAAACTTAACGCAATCTGCGATGCCGTAGAGGCTGCACATGAAAAAGGACAGCCTGTACTTGTAGGTACGATTACAATCGAGGCTTCGGAGGAACTCAGCAAGATGCTCAGAAAGAGAGGCATCCAGCATCAGGTCCTCAATGCCAAGTTCCATGAGATGGAGGCTGAGATCGTTGCCGAGGCAGGTAAGCACGGCGCTGTTACGATCGCGACCAACATGGCCGGCCGTGGTACCGATATCAAGCTTGATGAGGAATCAAGAGCAGCAGGCGGACTTAAGATCATAGGTACTGAGAGACACGAGAGTAGACGTATCGATAACCAGCTCCGTGGACGTTCCGGACGTCAGGGTGATCCCGGTGAATCCAAGTTCTATCTTTCACTTGAGGATAACCTCATGAGACTCTTTGGTTCAGAGAGACTCATTGCTATGTTCAATGCACTTAGAATTCCCGAGGGACAGGAGATTGAGCATTCATCTCTTTCCAAGGCTATTGAGACTGCTCAGAAGAAGATCGAGTCCAACAACTATGCGATCAGAAAGAACCTTCTCGAGTACGACCAGGTTAACAATGAGCAGAGAGAGATCATATACAACGAGCGTAAGAAAGTTCTTAACGGCGATTCTATGCGTGATTCCATCTACAAGATGATCACTGATATTGTAGAAGGCTCCGTTGAGACTGTAGTAGGTGAAGAGAACGATCCCGATAACTGGGATCTTAAGGAACTCAATGAGATCCTTCTTCCCACAGTTCCTCTTAAGAAGATCAACAGAGGACGTATAGATAATCTCACCAAGTCAGGTCTTATCCAGCAGCTTAAGGAAGAAGCTGTTAAGCTCTATGAGGCAAAAGAGGCTGAGTTCCCTGAGCCTGAGCAGATCCGTGAGATTGAGCGTGTAATTCTTTTGAAAGTTATCGACAGAAAGTGGATGGATCATATCGACGATATGGATCAGCTTCGTCAGGGTATCGGACTTCAGTCTTATGCTCAGAGAGATCCCAAGCTTGAGTACAAGCTTGCAGGTTATGAGATGTTCGATGATATGACTAAAGCTATCAGAGAAGATACAGTAAGACTTCTTTTCCATGTTCACATTGAAGAGAAGGTTGAAAGAGAGCAGGTTGCCAAGGTTACAGGAACCAATAAGGACGACTCTGCTCAGAAGACCCCCGTTAAGAGAGTGGAAGCCAAGGTTTATCCCAACGATCCATGTCCTTGCGGAAGCGGCAAAAAATATAAGAATTGCTGCGGAAGGGCGTAATAGGTAGGAGAACACAATGGTTATACTTGATCAAATGAAAGTGGAGATTCAGAATCTTCGCGGAACTCTCGACGAGGTTACTGCGTCACTTGATCTGAACTCCAAGAAAAAGATAATAGAAGAGCTCTCACGTGAAATGGAAGAGCCGGGCTTCTGGGATAACGAAGAGAAAGCCAATAAGAAGACCAAAGATCTCAAGACCATGCAGGATCTTGTTGCAGGTATTGAGAAGCTCAACAATCAGTACGGTGATATCATCGATCTTATCGATATGCAGAACGCAGAGGGTGTGGACGATGATGACATGGCTGCAGAGATCAGAGCTGAGCTTGATGATTTTGAGAATACTCTTGAGAACATCCGTATCAGCAATCTTCTCAACCAGCCTTATGATAAATATGATGTAATCTTAAGACTTAACGCAGGAGCAGGCGGAACAGAGGCTTGTGACTGGGCTAGCATGCTTTATCGTATGTATACAAGATGGGCAGAGCGCAAGGGATTTACAACAGAGGTTCTCGATCTTCTTGACGGAGACGAGGCAGGTATCAAGTCAGTGACTTTCCAGATTTCCGGAACCAATGCTTACGGACTTCTTAAGTCTGAGCACGGTGTTCACAGACTTGTTCGTATCAGTCCTTTCAACGCACAGGCCAAGAGACAGACATCTTTCGTTTCCTGCGACGTTATGCCTGATATAGAAGAAGACGTTGATATCGAGATCAATCCTGATGACCTCAGAATTGATACATATCGTTCAAGTGGTGCCGGCGGACAGCACATCAACAAGACATCATCCGCTGTACGTATCACACATATTCCTACCGGCGTAGTTGTTGCTTGTCAGAATGAGCGTTCACAGTTCCAGAACAAGGACAAGGCTATGCAGATGCTTAAGGCTAAGCTCTTCATCATGAAGCAGGAAGAGAACCAGGCCAAGCTCGACGGTATCCGCGGTGAGGTAAAAGACAATGCGTGGGGCAGCCAGATCCGTTCATACGTATTACAGCCATACACAATGGTTAACGATACAAGAACAGGCTTCAAAGCATCAAACGCCGATGGAGTACTTGACGGCGAACTTGATCCATTCATCAATGCATATCTTAAGTGGCTTGCCACAGGCGGAAAGCCTGTAGGGGATACTACAGAAGAGTAAGACTCCAAGCAATACATCAGAATAAAGACAAAGCACGCGTAGAGGGTACATATCACTTTCTAACGCGTGCTTTTTTATTTTTGCTTCTAAGTATTGCCTGGATTCTTACACCACCACTACGCAGTTTCTGCCGGAGTTTTTCGCCTTATACAGAGCGTGATCGACGTTTTGGATTGTCTTTGCAAAGTCGCCCGTGTACTTCGATATGCCGACAGAAATAGTGAACGGTACAGGAGTATCTTTTGACACCTCGATATCACGCCTGAACTGCTCCATGCGAGCGCAGGCATTGTTCACATCACAGTCCTTTAAGATGATGATGAATTCTTCGCCGCCAAAGCGGATGACGTAGTCATCCTCATGCGTCTGCTTTGAGAGCATCTGTCCCATATAAAGGAGAGTCAAGTCGCCTGTGTAGTGACCGTGCTCATCGTTGACCTGTTTGAAGAAGTCGATGTCGAGCATCGCGATCGTCACAGGCTCTTTTGCATCTATAAGAGCATTCTTCGTTACAATCTTTTCAAGTAAATGTCTGTTATAAACCTGCGTGAGCGGATCCGTTACCATGGCAAGCTCAAGCTTTTGCTGAACTCTGTAGTGGTCGAGGTATACAAGTGTAAGTAGGCAATGTGAGAAGAATACCGCGATCGCGCATGGGATCTGGAGTGAGATTATAATGTCGAGATTTTCGTAGTGATTGAATGTGTTTGAGATAAGTATCTCCAAGATGAATGCCACGGATGAAAAAGCTATCTCACGCGGCCTTGATACGAAGCCTAAGGTCATGAATATCAGGTTCATGATGATAAAGCCTTCACTGGCGTGGACCTTGATATCAAGGTGGTAGATCGACCAGATTGTAGCGATGACAACGGCGTGGCCGAGTATGTAGTCTATAAGGACAGTCGTCGTTCTTTCTTTGGTATTATTGGTTACCACAAGAAAAAGTATGATAAAAAAGATGATCGAAAATCTGGGAATGAGTGTGGGAATAAAACTTCCGTTAAGGAAGTAATCGGAAATGATATAGAGTAGGGAGCATACAGAACCGGCAATAAGGCTGATCCCAACATAGTCCTGATAGTAGTCGCACTTAGACTGATAGAAGTCCTCAAGGTCTTCGTGAGTCATTGTGCGATAATCTTTAAATAATGTCATTAACGATTTGGCGTTCGTAATTATTTTCATTTTTGTTCATCCCCCAATCCTATTTTACTAGCTATAACGTAATTTAGGAAGAGAAATCTAAAAAATTTATAAATATTATAAAGAAAAAAATAAAGCCCCTTCCGGTGTGCCGGAAAGGGCGATTGTCATCAGTAAATTGCTGTTACATCAGTGATATCCTTATCATCAACCTTAAACGACCAGATGGAGTGGCCTTTTATGCGGTGTTCGGTAAGGAAGAATGTGTCGTCCACATTTGAAATGTAGTAAGGCGTTCCGCCGCCTATAAAGTGGTCGGCGTAAACATCAGTGTACTTGCCTTTACTGAGGGCTTCGAGTGAATCTGTCTGAACTATAGTTGCCTTATCCTGTGCGCCGGACTTATCGGTAGAAATCGTTATGAGAAATCCCTTGCCGGCTTTTGTGAGCTGGACCATTCCCGCAAGCTCATCGGGAACCGGGTATTCTTTTTCTATCTCAAGAGTCTCAAGGTTGCATTTAAGGATCTTGGAATCGGGAGCAGAATCCGAAACGCCGGAGACGAAGTAAATATCACCGTCTATTATGGAAAAAGATCTTACGTATATGTCGTCAAGGCATGAGATGACGCGCTTATCCGTAAGATATACGCGGTTTGTTGAAGCTTCTCTTCTAAAGCAAAAGAGCTCTCCCGTGATCGAACTCCATACATAAAAGGTATCGGTGTCCTTGTCGTAAACTGTGTAGTGAGGTCTTGTACCGATATCATTAAAGCGTTGTGTGAGGAGGTATTTATCATCCTCTTTTTCATATATGAGAACTCTGTTGTTCTCGGTGTCGTCGATAACGTAAACATGTCCGTCGCTTGCCATCGTATGAGGCTGCGTTGCTTCGGATGACATGATGAGCCAGGATGTTAGCGGAGCACCAAGCTCTTTTGAATAAATGACTCTGTTGTGGTAGCAGTCGACTATGAACCAGGTGTCATCGACATTGGTGATGTAGGTTGGAACACTGAGCTCTGTATCAAAGTTGTTTATGGGAGTGAACTCTGCGGCCGCCGCTGAAAGATCCTCGCCTGCTTCAGTAAGAGAAGATTCTTCCAGATATTCTTTTCCGTCATAAGGGGTAGTCTCTTTAACGACAGGCTTATCGCCTTGCTTCACGGCGTTCTTGCCTGAACAACCAAAGAGGCATGCGGACGAAACCAAGATAAACGCCGTCATTACTGCGGCGCGGATGATCGATATTTTTTTTATATGAAAAAAGAAATTGCTTATCGGTTTCATTTATTATTCCCGTCAGGTGTTTTATTGATATTGTAACTCAGAGGAAAATTATTGAAAAGTGGCAAGTTTAGGCATTTTAAGGTAAAATTATGTAGTGAGTATTGGCAGACTACGAAACGCGGAGGGGGATATGGTTACAGTAAGTGTTTGCATGATCGTAAAAAACGAAGAGGAGTGCCTTGGAAGATGCCTTAAGAGCCTTCAGGGAATCGTCGATGAGATGATCGTTGTCGATACAGGTTCGACCGATAGGACCAAGGAGATCGCGAAGGAGTGCGGTGCCAAGGTCTATGACTTTAAGTGGACGGGCGACTTTAGCGAAGCGAGAAACTACTCTTTTTCACTTGCAACCTGTGACTATATATATGCTGCGGATGCAGACGAGGAGCTGGATGAGGAGAATCGTCAGAGATTCGTTAAGTTAAAAGAAGACATCGAAAAACTTGATATTGATATAGTTCAGATGTATTATTGCAATCAGTTGTCGTTTAGAACCGTGTACAACTATGACAGAGAGCTTAGACCCAAGCTTTTTAAGCGCGTCAGACATTTCGTCTGGGAGGATCCGATCCACGAGCAGGTTTCGCTTGAGCCCGTTGTGTGCAACAGCGACATCGAGATCATCCACAGACCCAGGGAGAATCACGCAGGAAGAGACCTCGCTTCGTTTAGGAAAGCGGTTGACGACGGTAGATATTTGTCTAAGAGACTTCACAACATGTATGCGCGTGAGCTTTTCATGGGCGGAACCGACGATGATTTTATAAAGGCAAAAGAGTTTTTTGAAAAGTCTGCATGCGACACCAACAGAGGCGTCGATGAGATCAAAGAGGCAAGCTGCGTACTTGCGCATGTTGCTGTGCTTGAGGATGATGCACCGGCTCTTTTGAAATATTCATTAAAAGATGCGACGACTGAGATGTCGAGCGAGATGTGCTATGAGCTTGGCGAATATTATTACGGTAAAAAGGATTACGACGAAGCTATTATCTGGTTCTTTAACGGAGCTTACGAGTGCGAGAGTATCCTTGATATAAAAAAGAGTAAAGAACTTCCGAGACTTGCCCTTGCAAAGTGCTACAGAGCGCTGGGCAATGAGGAACAGGCTGCGGACTATGAGAGAGAAGCGGCCGAGTGCGAGAAAGGTGAATGATGCTTGATTTTTACAAAGGGAAAAGAGTTCTGATCACCGGTCATACCGGATTTAAGGGGAGCTGGCTTTCCAAGATATTGGTAATGGCGGGAGCGGATGTGCACGGATATGCGCTTCCACAGCCCGATGACAGTGAGAGCTTATACAAGATCGCGGACATTGAGAATATCATGGATTCGCATCTTGGAGATATAAGAAATTATGATGAGTTAAAAGAGTATTTTGATAAGGTGAAGCCCGAGATCGTATTTCATCTTGCGGCGCAGCCTATTGTCAGAGATTCATACAAGGACCCGCGCTATACCTATGAGACCAACGTTATGGGCACGGTTAATATCTGTGAGTGCGTAAGGCTTTCGGGTAGCGTTAAGTCTTTTCTTAATGTCACAACGGATAAGGTTTATCAGAACAATGAGTGGGAGTGGGGCTACCGCGAGGATGAGAAGCTCGACGGCTTCGATCCGTATTCCAACTCAAAGTCTTGCTCCGAGCTTGTGACACATTCCTATATCAATTCATTTTTAAATGAAATGGGCATTGCGACTTCAACGGCGAGAGCGGGTAACGTTATCGGCGGCGGTGATTTTGCCAACGACAGACTTATCCCGGACTGCGTAAGGGCAACTATGAAAGGTGAAAAGATAATTCTTAGAAATCCCGATTCAACAAGGCCCTTCCAGCATGTGCTTGAGGCGCTTTCTGCATATCTTTTGCTCGCGCAGATGCAGTACGAAGATAAAGCTTATGCAGGCTATTACAATGTCGGTCCCAATGAGGGTGACGCCGTGACGGCGGGTAAGCTTGCGGGAAGCTATGCGGATGCTTGGAATGCGCTCATCGCTACAGGTGAAAAGAACTGCAAATATAACAATAAGCTTGAGATAGAGGTTCGTCCCGACGGCGGTCCGCACGAGGCAAATTACCTAAAACTTGACTGTTCCAAGATAAAGAGTAGACTTAAGTGGTCGCCTAAATGGAACATCGACGATGCGGTAAAAGCAACCGCGGAGTGGACATACGCTTATTTTGCGGGCGAGGGAATAGCTTCCATGGAGAAGCAGATAAAAGAGTATTTTCAGTAATAAAAGAAACAGAGTTTTGAGGAGATTTTTTAATGAGTAACGAACAGCAGATGGCAAGAGAGCAGATACTTGAGCTTGTAAAGGACTACTACGAGCGCTTTCTTATGACTGATAAAGAGAAGTTTAGTGAGGGAGACAGAATCCCTTATTCAGGAAGAGTTTTTGATGAAAAAGAGGTTGTGAACCTCGTTGATTCTTCGCTTGATTTCTGGCTTACAGCCGGAAGATATACCGATGAGTTCGAAGACAGATTTGCAAAGCTTTTAAATGTAAAGTTCGCAAGTCTTGTAAACAGCGGATCTTCCGCCAATCTCATCGCATTCATGGCGCTTACTGCAACAGAGCTCGGTGAGAGAAGAGTAAAAAGAGGCGACGAAGTGATCACGGTTGCCTGCGGATTCCCCACAACGATCGCACCTATCATGCAGTACGGTGCAATCCCTGTGTTTGTGGACGTTACCGTTCCCGAGTACAACATCAATGTAGAGATGCTTGAGAAGGCACTTTCAGATAAGACCAAGGCAGTTATGATCGCGCACACACTTGGAAATCCGTTTAACCTTAAGGCGGTAAAAGAGTTCTGTGATAAGCACGAGCTTTGGCTTGTAGAGGATAACTGCGACGCGCTCGGATCTGAATATACTATAAACGGCGAGACAAGATTTACCGGAACTTGGGGAGATATCGGAACTTCAAGCTTCTATCCTCCTCATCACATCACGATGGGCGAGGGCGGATGCGTTTATACCAACAATCCGCTCCTTCACAGACTCATTCGCAGCTATCGCGACTGGGGAAGAGATTGCATCTGTCCTCCCGGAAAAGACAATTTCTGCGGCCACAGATTCGACGGCAAATTCGGTCAGTTACCTGTCGGATACGATCATAAATATGTATACAGCCATCTCGGCTACAACTTAAAGGCAACCGATATGCAGGCGGCAGTAGGATGTGCGCAGCTTGATAAGATGGTTCCTTTTGCTGATGCAAGAAGAAGCAACTGGAAGAAGCTTCACGACGGTCTTTCTGAGCTTAGTGATGTTCTTGTTCTTCCCGAGCCTTCCGAAAACAGCAATCCTTCATGGTTTGGATTTATCATGATCGTAAAAGAGGGTGCGAAGGACGGTAAGGGCAATGACCTTACAAGAAATGCGATAACCAAGGCTCTTGAAGATAATAATATTCAGACAAGACTTCTCTTTAGCGGAAATGTAATAAAGCACCCTTGCTTCAATGAATTTGAAGAAGGAAAGGATTACAGAGTAGTCGGAGATCTTACAGTCACTGACAGCGTTATGAACAATGCGTTCTGGATCGGAGTGTATCCGGGACTTTCAGATGCCAAGATCGATTTCATGATCAAGGTGATAAAAGAGGCATGCAAAAATGGCTGATAACCATAAGATTGCAATCGTCACGGGCGCGTTCGGATTTGCGGGCGCGAGCCTGACGGAAAATCTTATAAAAAACGGATATAAAGTCTATGCGGTCTGCAGGGAAGGATCGGAGCACAACGATAGGCTTGACGGCAACGCGAATTCGCACTTGCTGCACAAGATCTACCTGGACATGCAAGACTACGACAAGATTCATGAGTACGTGGACGCCGAGGAATTACGTTCGGCGGAGCGCGTGCTCTTTTTCCATTTATCATGGGGCGGAGCAAGAGACGATTTTAAAGCGCAGTATGCGAACGTCGAGGGCTCACTCAAGGCGATGGACTCGGCGATCGCGATGAAAGCCCGTTTTATCGGCATTGGATCTCAGGCTGAGTACGGCGTGTGCAGTGATGTTATAACAGAGGAGACTCCTCTTAAGCCGTTTACGGCATACGGAAGCTGTAAGGCGGCTGCGTATCATCTTTTAAAGAGTAAGGCTCGTATCGGAGGCATCGATTTTGTCTGGGGCAGGATTTTCAGTCTGATCGGGAAATATGAACCCGCCGGTCGCATGTTCCCGGATCTTTGCAACAAGCTTAAAAACGGCGAGGATGTGCATCTTAGCTCCTGCGAGCAGTACTGGGATTATATGGATGTGGCCGATGCCGCCGAGGCGATCAGACTCCTTGGCGAAAAAGGAAAAGATTCCGAGAGCTATAACATTGCAAACGGCGATTATCATAAGCTCTCTTATTTTGTTGAGAAAGCTGCGGAAGTTCTCGGCGCAGATAAGAATCTCATTCACTACGGTCAAAAAGCCGAGCCGTTTGTCAGCCTGAAACCTTCTGTAAGTAAGCTTAAAGCTGATACAGGGTTTGAAATTTCGATAATTTTTGAGAAAACTTTAAGAAATACCTTTATTGACATATGACAATACAACAGATACCATTAAGATAGTGGAGAAATCTTGTTTTTTCGCATAATTTTTATGGAACAAAAACCTTTAACTATATTTATCTGGATATAATGGATGGGTATTTATGATTGATATTACGTCTGTTTTTGCGAGTAATATAGTTGGATTTCTGTTGATGGCGAGCCTGCTCCTTAGTCGAGGCTGGAGAATCCAGACCAAGAACTCTGAGAGTGGTATTTTGCTTGTGATGATATTTGCCGTCATGGTGGGCTGTGTTTTTGATCCGATAGCGTCTTTCTTGGACGGACAGCCGGGCAATGTCAGCAGGATAGGTGTTTATGTCAGCAATACTCTGCTTTTTTTCCTAAATATAGTTATAGGACCGGGATATATTACCCTTATTGAGCGTCATATCAATGAGCGACAGGGTATTAAGCAGAAGTTTTTTATTTATTCTGTTTGCGTGATAGAATTACTGGTGCTTATCATCAATATCTTTTACCCGGTTGTATTTTACGTCAATGAGAATAATTCATATTGTCGATTGAGCTTTTATTGGCTGTATATAGGGGCGGAGCTCTTTTTTCTTGGATATGGTCTGTACGTGTATATAGCAGCGAAGATGAGGGGAAGATTCCTTAAGTACTTCCCCGCTTGGCAGTTCCTTGTGCCGATCATAGTGGGAATGATAGTTCAGTCCTGTGTCTATGGTATTTCACTTATATGGCCGTGCGTTGGCGTTGCGTTTTGCGAGATTGCTATTTCTCTGCAAAATGAGAGTATCTATCTTGATAAGCTGACAGGGGCGTATAACAGATTTTACCTTGATGAATTCATGAATATGGCAAGGAGGCGCGGCGGTGAATATGCGGCTCTTATGCTTGATATGAACGGGTTTAAGAAGATAAACGATAATTTCTCACATGCAGAGGGTGACAATGCACTTATCGCGATCGCAGATATTTTGAGCAATGTGGTAAGGAGTAAGGGCGTGGTTATCCGCTTTGCGGGTGATGAGTTTATTATAGTTCTTGATTCCGTCACTGAAGAGGCGGTGACAGATTGCAAGAAAAAGATCGCGGAGTCGATCGATGAGTACAACGAAACTTCCGGAAAGCCGTACAAGCTTTCAGCGGCTGTAGGCGGATATGTGTATGATTTTGACGATCCGAGCGCTGATTTTATCAGCAATATAGATAAGCTTATGTACGCCGATAAGGCGGAGTATTACAAGACACACGACAGGAGAAAGAAAACGGAATAAGGGTAAAGACGGGAGATAGCAATGTACGAGAAACTGGCCGGGCTGATAGGGGAAGGTGATTTTAAGGAAGCTCTTTATGAGTTTCAGGATGAATATCTGCATATAGATGAAAAAAACAATATCGATGCGGCGAAGCTGTGCGTTTTGGAGGCTACTATCTGGGAGGCTCTGGGCGATGACACGGCTGAGTTTGACGCTATAGCTCGTGGAATAGCCTATGATGGGTCGAACTACGAGCTTTTTTATATGCTTGGTCTGTATTATAAGGATATCAACGTGAACAAGGCGTATCTATGCATGGAGATGGCGCTGTTTTACTGCGACAATACCGATGACAGGCGCGTAATAGAAGATTCTTTTGACGAGATAATTAATTCTCCCGGTTTCAGGGTCAGAAATACCAGCATCATGATCTTGTCTTATAACGATCTGGAGCTCCTTAAGAGGTGTATCGCTTCGATTGAAAAGTATGTTCCGAAGAGTAGTTGTGAGATTGTTGTTGTCGACAACGCTTCTACGGAAGAAGGAGTTGTCGAGTATCTCAAGGATAAAAAGGAGCAGTCTGAATTTAACATCAAGCTGATCGCCTGCGATGAGAATCTTGGATTCCCTAAGGGCTGCAATCTTGGAACCAAGTATTGCGATAAGGAAAATGATGTTTTTTATCTGAACAATGATGCCTGTCTTACCAGGAATGCGCTGTTTTTCCTTAGGATGGGACTTTACGATAACAGGGACGTGGGGGCTGTCGGACCGCTTTCAAACAGCGCGTCGCTTCAGGAACTGCCACCGTCGGAGTTCTATAAGTATGCGGGAAAAGAGCTTTCGGATAACTGGCACAAGACTCTTGGCGTAGAAAAGAGCATCGAGGTGTTCAAGGGCTATGCCCACGACCACGCTTATCCCATGAGAAATGCTTATATCAAGAGGTTTAGGCTGACAGGCTTTGCTCTGCTTTTGTCATGCCAGGCAATAAACGAGGTTGCCACCGACATGAAGGTATTTGACGAGAGCTTTTCACCCGGATATTTTGAGGATGACGATCTCGGGATAAGGCTTGCCAGAGCAGGTTTTGCACAGCTTGTTTGTAAGAATTCCCTTGTATATCACAACGGCGGAAGCGGCTTTGAGGGTCATAATGACGCGCTTGAGGCAGGCAGAGAGAAGTTTAAGGAGAAGTGGGGCTTTGACATCTGGGGCTACTCGCTTCCGTGGTTTGAGGTCGCCGACGAAGTTATTGCAATGGTAAAAGAGAAGAAGGGCAGCCTTCGCATTGTTGATTTTACCTGCGGTTTTGGCGCAACGGCGTCTTATATAAAGAGTAGTTGTCCGGAAACATTTATCGCGGGCGTCTGCAGGAATTCTTTTGAAGCGGGTATTTCCAAGAGGCTTGCCGATGATGTTTGCTGGGGCGACACCAATGCCATGAGACTTCCGTGGAGCGACAGGTCTTTTGACATAGTGATCGCACCAAAGGGCGAGGTCAGTATGGGGCAGGTTATGAGATACCTTAAGCCTGACGGACTATGGCTCGGCGCCGGTGAGGATGCTGCGAAGTCGGAGAAGGAAAGCGATATTATAAACGTTAATGCGGCGGGGTTCGACTCGGAGAAGATAGATAATCTGCTGTAATTCACAGATATAGATATATGGGAGGGTTTTCATGAACTGTCCAAATTGCAACCGGGAGTTTCCGGACAATATGAACATCAAGATCAAGTTCTGTCCGATGTGCGGAAGCAGGCTGTTTGAGGATGGAAAAGAATATGTGATACAGGTAGAATGCGTCGGCCAAAGATCGATGGGCGAGCCTAACATGATGGTTTTTCTTGACGACAGGCAGCTTTACGAGGTTCAGGCGGGTGAGAGTATTTGTTTTGCCGCAAAAGCGGGTTTCCATACGATCAGATTCAGGCAGAAGGTGAGAAATAAGAGCATAACGCTTTTGGTTAATTCAAGCTATGCGATCAAGGCGTATTTTAATTCGCTTTCGGGGCTTATAGAGACCGGAATAACCAAATATGTTGATAATACCAATGAATTCAAGATAAATACGATGAGCCTTACGCCGCCCATTATGGTTGTTGAAAATGACAAGGCGGGCTTTGATACGCTTCTTGGAAATGACGGCCCCGACTATGAGTTTAGGGTTTCGAGCGGCCTTAAGGAAGGCACTCTTGCCATATACGGTGAGAGGTGTGAGTTTATTGCCGATACCAGCATGATAAAAGAAATCGTGTATTACAAGAACGTTGTCGCGGTCAAAAAGAAAATGGGCTCAATTGACATTCAATGCGATGGAAATGTCCATAAAGTTTATAGTATTCCGAAAGATATCTACAATGAGGTTTTGGCATTTTTGTCCAATAGAATTGAAGAAGTAAAGAATGCATAAAAAATGACTGAATATACGCAAAAACCAAAAAATATATATTAATAAACGAAAAACAGCACTCAGGTGCTGTTTGTTTTTTCGTCTATTGTATGGAAAATTGTAGCACGCAGCCAATTCTGGTCTGTATGCCGTTGACGGTATAAAGTGTTCATTATAACTGTGAGTTGTGAAAAATGTGTGAACACTTTAGCAAATTATTGTTTCTTACTGGATTTTCGTTAAAATGCCAAAAAACAGTCGTCAATCTTAATGAATTTTTATGTGAAAATTCCCCTAAAAAGTGAATGACGAAATTACGTCTATGTGGTAGACTTGTTTTTGCAAAAGAAAAGACATTCACATGTGAATAATAATATATCAGGAGGTTTTATCAATATGACAAAAGCTGAGATTTTAAAGAAAGAGATTTTACAGCAGTACAAGAGTGTCAGACAGTTTGCAATCGATATGTCTATCCCTTACAGCACACTTGTAACTGCTTTAGATAGGGGCATTGAAGGAATGGCTTACGGAACAGTTATTAAGATGTGTGATCGTTTGAACCTTAACCCTGTTGATTTCTCAACACTTGAGCAGGGAACAGACCTTGGAAAGAAGATCGTAGAGAACCGTGTTATGCAGCAGTACGTTAAGCTTAACAAGGCAGGTCGTAAGAAGATCCTTGACATGATGGGAGACTTCTCACAGCTTGATAAATACCAGGCTGACTGATGCTTTGGATGCACCGAAAGGCGATATCAACAATAGTATAGATAATGGTATGATTAACACCGCGGATTTGGTATAATAAAGTCCGCGGTGTTATTTTTTATGCCGCGAGCGCGGAACTTTCCGCATTACCATTTGTTATGGAGGCTTACAATATGAAATACGATTATTTAGTGGTTGGCGCAGGCCTTTTCGGAGCTGTGTTTGCCCGTAATATGGCAGAGAACGGCAAGAATGTCCTTGTTATAGATAAGAGAGACAATATCGCCGGCAATATATATACAGAAGAAAAGCTGGGCATCAATGTTCATAAGTACGGAGCTCATATTTTCCACACATCGGATAAGGAAGTATGGGAGTATGTGAACAGGTTTGCCGAGTTCAACAACTACATAAACAGCCCCGTCGCTGTTTATAAGGATGAGCTCTACAATCTTCCTTTTAACATGAATACTTTCAGCAAGATGTGGAATATCAAGACTCCCGCTGAAGCTAAGGCTATTATCGACAAGCAGGCCGAAGAAGAGAAAAAGAAGATCAATGAAAAGAAGGGTACGGATACCTTCACTGCAGATAATCTTGAGGAGCAGGCTCTTTCGCTTGCGGGAAGAGATATCTACGAAAAGCTCGTAAAGGGCTACACGGAGAAGCAGTGGGGCAGAGATTGCACGGATCTTCCGGCATTTATCATTAAGCGCCTTCCCATGAGATTTATCTATGACAACAATTACTTTAATGATAGATTCCAGGGTATTCCCATGGGCGGATATACCAAGTTGGTTGAAAAGATATTGCTTATAGGCGATGATTCCAAGGTAAGCGGTTCGATTACGGTAAAGACGGGGGTTGATTATTATGATTTCGTCAAGCTTGCGGGCAATGTTCCGGCAGAGCCGTTTGAATCTGTAAACGGAGACTCTTTTGACAAGATTCTCTTTACAGGTATGATCGACGAGTTCTTTGGCTACAAGCTCGGAACTCTCGAGTACAGATCTCTTAGATTTGAGACAGAGGAACTTCCCGAGGTCGACAACTATCAGGGTAACGCCGTTGTTAACTATACGGAGCGCGAGATCCCTTATACAAGAATTATCGAGCATAAGCACTTTGAGTACGGTCAGGGTAAGGGAACCATCATTACCAGAGAGTATCCCGCTGACTGGAAGCATGGCGATGAGCCTTATTATCCTATGAATGATGATAAGAACAATGAGCTCTACAAGAAGTACACCGAGCTTGCTTCGGAGTATCCGAACATTCTCTTTGGAGGAAGACTTGGTCAGTACAAGTATTACAACATGGATCAGGTCGTAAGAGCGGCACTTGATATGTGCAAGGAGCTTGGAGCATAAACGCACTTTAAGATACTATAAACGGTCGTTTACACATATTTTTCTGCAAAAAAAGAAGCAACACGCTGATGGAGCGTGCTGCTTCTTTTCTATGAGATCAAGTCACCTACCTGCAGATAGGGACTCTTAACTATGTTTAGCTGTAATTGTTGAACATCATTCCGGAATACTCGCTGGTTATGTAAGGCGATGTAGTGTTTTTCGTTGATTCCGGGTTCTTGTAGTTAACAACCGGTCTGTCTATGTACTTCATCGGGTCTACCGAAATGTCTTTTGCCTTCTTGATAAGAGCATCCGTAAAGTTCTTGATGGATGCGAGCTGCTTGTTATCAAGAGAAGCTTCGATCGCCTGCTTGAGCAGTTCTTCGTCGACCGCTATGGTGCCGTCTCCGGAGAAAGAAATTCCTATATCTTCACAGCCCGTCATGTACAGTTTGGCGATTCCGATCGCTTCACTCTTGACTCTGTCGCTCTTGAATTTATCGTTGTATTCGCCGACGGTATCGGTCACGAATGTGTTATAGCTTTCCATGATCGACATTATGTGACGGCGAAGAGCTTCGTTGTCCTTCATTACTCCGACATGTATCGGCTTTCCGGGATCTGTCACGTCGCTTATCTGGATATCGAACTTGGAACCAACCGTAAAGTGATTGGAAACCGCGCTCTTTTCTTCACCGTTAAGTGTGAAGAGTGCGTTGGAAGCGGGCTTTATAACATTGTCGAGTCCAAGCGCAGCTACCGAGCCTTTTCCAAGGTCTCCGGAAGTTTCGTATATATCAAACTGGTTAGAAGAACCTTCTCTTATGCCGGTTCTGTTCGATGTGATCTCGATTGCACCAAATCCGTTCTCGAATTCGGTTATCTTTGCTTTGAGTCCGACATCTGCCTTGTTTATGAGCCTTTCAAGCTTCTGAAGAATGTCGATGTTCTTGTCTTCTTCATAAATGCTGAACTGGAACTCAAATTCCTGTGAACCGATGCTTACATCAAAGGCATAGCTTCCTTCTTTGAGTGCGGACTGCGCTTCGAGCGGAAGCGGATGTCCTTGGTTGGTCTGAACAGAAGCCAGCTGTTTAACCTCAATGTCAAAGCCGATAACGCCAACGTCCTGATCGGGAGTTTTTCCGATGTAGGAAGCGGCAACTCTGTTCGGATCAGTCGTGAACGCAGAAGTATGCGTGAGCGAAGACCTGTCTTCCTGATCGCTCAGACTGAATATATTACCCTGAAGCTGTCTCGCACGCTCTTTTATATCAATCGCATCGAAGCGGGATTCGTCATCATTGGTCAAAAGATACAGAGGGGATTGCTTGTTGTGTTTAGCTATAGACTTATACACATCCCGAAGCTCATCTTTTCGATGTGCGTCAGCATGTGTGACATCTTTGGATACGTAATCCTGTATGAAATGGTTATATACGCCATTTAAAGATATGCCTGCCATACGTGCCCCTCCTTTCTTCCGTGATAACGTGCGCAATATATACTCTGCCAATCCATTGACATCAGTCGCACGAGGGCATGTTTAGCCACCTTTAGATACTTACATTATATTTTTTATTGGTCAATTGTCAACTGTTTTTTATCACAAAATCGAAGATTTTACAAAAAATTTATATATGAAATCCCGTAAATTGCTTTTGCACCCACGCTCATACTATAATGATGAGGTGTAAAGGACGGACTGATATGATATTTGCGATCACTGTTGTGGCGATACTTTTGCTTTCGGCCACACTTTCATATAAATATAAAGATTCTTTTTATAATACTTTACCTTTGTCGCTTGTTACTGCGATGTTGGCGCTCTATGTGCTGGCGTTTTTTGGAGGCATGCGGTTTATCGGGTTGATCTCGGTGCTGTTTATAGCGGTTCTTGGGATAGGCTTTTATCTTAAGACTTGTGTCGCCTCTTCCAAAGACGATGGGCGAAGTGTTGTTTTCAAGACTCGGTTAAAAGAGTTTTTTTCCGTAATTCCATGGATAGAGCTTGCGGTTCTTACGGTATTTCTTTTTGCCGTAAGGGTTCTGACGCGTGATATGGTCTTTAATTGGTGGGATGATATCAATTTCTGGTCATCTGATGTTAAACAACTCTTTTTCTTGGGAGGATTCCCCGGTAAATACGGCAATGTTTCCCCTGAGTTTGGAGACTATCCGCCCGCGGGGTCTCTTATAAAGTGGCTTTTCCTTCAGATCTCGCCGGGTGAGTATGATGAGAGCCTTCAGTTCTTCGGGTATTTCACGATGAATCTGGTTTTCCTGCTTCCTTTGTATGGTGCGGTGAAGAGGGGGATCGGCGCTGCGACGGAGCTCCGTGCTTTCAATGGCGATGGCGCGACGAATAAGATTCTTGGCGTAAAGGTTGTGCGCTACGCTTTGTGCGTGATCACATTTCTTGCGATAGTTCTTTTCCCGGGTGTGTTCAACGGGATAATCTATTACGGAACGCCCGCAGATGTGACGATGGCGATAGTTTACGGCGCGCTTTTGTATATGATCCTTGGAGGCGGGGGTAGCGGTCCGTTTTATTACATCAGGATATTCCTTATGACTTCGATGCTTCTTTTGACCAAGTCTGTAGGAATCGAGTGGGCAATCTTTGCGCTGGTGTTTTATTTTATCATTAATATGAAAAAAACAGCGGGTGCAGATGACGGTTCATCAGATCTTGCTGTGAATAGCCGTGGCTCTGCGAAGGGTATGGTTATCACAATTCTCGGAAGCGGCGCGGTTTACGGAAGCTGGCTTTTGTTCTGCCTGATAAACAGGCGTGTTGCGAAGCTTACGGGCGCGGGGATCAAGATGGCTACGTCGGGAACGTATGAAGCTCCTGCCAATGCTTGGGATAAGGCGAAGTACTTTATTCAGGGCTTTTGGATGATGCCGATCCACGCAGATACTAACCTGACTTTTGACATATCAACAGGCGTTGTTGTTATATTGATATTTGCGGCAATAGCTGTTTTGGGCATAACTAAGATCATCAAGAAAAAAGAGGCGGTGAAACTTGCAGTTTTCATGGCTGTGACAGCTCTTTTGACCTATGGGATCATATTCCTTGCGCATATCTCGATATTCATGACGGAAGATCAGTATCTTGATGCGTTTACGATGTCGGTGTCTATCGCGAGATACGGATGCCCGTTCGCGTTGGGCGGAGTGTATCTGCTGATGTGCATGTATTATGACAGGATCGTGGGAGCGAACCGCGCGGGGCAAGCTGCATCATCAGGTTTGAAATCTGATTCCGGCAGCAGCAGATTTACTGCAATCCGCGCTTGGCTTGCGGTATCTGTGTTTGCGATTTTTGTCTTTTTTACCGCCAACTACGTCGGCATTTTCGGATATCTTTTTGACCACAAGCAGGCGATGGAAGAGAATGCGGCTTACGTAGACGAGATGGTCGGAGAAGACGGTAAGGTGCTTGCGGAGACTGTTTTTGCAAAGAAAGAGCTCTGGGGGGAAAGAGTTCTTGTGATGCGCGACGGTCACACCTATCACTGGGTGCACAACGCTTATATAAGCGGCAAGGCTTCTCCCGTTGCGCTTGTCTACGACGGCTTTATCGCTGAGGAAGACAGCGCGGATGTAATGGTGAGGAAGATTTCTGAAAGTCATGCTTCGTATTTATATATAGAAGATGATGAGATGCTTTCGAAAGATCTTTTTACTCCTTTATTAAAAGAGGGGGCAGAATTAGAGAGCAGGAAAGTGTATAGTATTATTTATGATAACGGCGGCGTCTTCCTGGAATGATCCGGTGCGCCGATGTTATATAAATATCCTTGGTTTGCGAGGATAAAACGACTTATAAAGGAAAGGTAATAAAAATGAGGAAGAGAATTTTTATCGGAGTTGCAAGTGCGGCAATGCTGCTTTTGTCGGCATGCGGCGAAGCGAACATAGGGGAAAATGTAAGCGAAGCGCAGGCGCCTATGGAAGCATCAAATTTAGCTTCGGCTGAGATTTTGCAGGCTGCTTCGACGGAAGCTTCTGTAGAGCCTGTATCAAATGAAGCATCTACACAGGCCGGCACGGAGCTTTCCAATGATGTTGCGGCCATGCCGGAAGATTTGATGGATGAGGCATCCAAGAAGCTATACCAAGATTTTTTTGACGGAAAAGAAAAGGCTGTATTCGATGCATCGGAAGAGTTCCACAAGTGTTTTCCGTATTATTATGATCTTTTGAAAGATAAAGAGTCCTATACGCTTGATGATCTTATTGATCTGGTTAAGGATAACGCTCATTTGGAGCGCGGCACCAAGAAATACATTGATTGTGCTCTTGATGGCAAATTGGAGCTTCTGGTATCTCTTGTGTTTGAAGACTCTAGAGGTTATGACTTTATCGTCAAAGATAAGGGTGGAGAATTAAAAATATGCTATCTTTCCGATTCCGCAGAAAGAGATTATTCTATTGTCAATTATTGCGGAGAGACGGAACGGTTTATGAATTCGGGAGATATGCATGGTTCTGAACATGGATTTATTGACGGCGAAGGTGATTATCATTTCTGGTATGTAGACTGCGAATCCGAAGCTGGTTACGGTAACGCTCGGATCGGCAATTTGCCTGAGCTTGACGGGGTAGCTTATGTTTCCGAAGAAATGCTTTCTTTTAAGAAGGAACATGAAAAGGCGGATGAATACTACTATTTCATTATGGATGACAAGGATTATAACACTATTGAAGAAGATCCTTCTTCCGACAACAATCCTTATGAAACTGTAAGGAAGGCGTATAAGGATGCGGGATACAATATTATCTCCAAGGATGAATTCGACAAAATGGTTGCGGATGCCCGCAAAAAGATCGGATATACCGATGAAGTCTACAACTTGAATTGTGAGGGATCAAGAGAGCTGTACGAGGCATTTCTTGATGATAAAGAAAAAGCCGAATTCGACGTAAGTTCCGATACCGGAGAACACGTGAAGTTTTCCGAGTTTTTGACTGACAAAGAATCATACACGCTTCGAGAAATTTTTGAGAAATTCGATGATTGGAATAAGAAGCACGATGATTGGGAACGTGAAGGCTATATAAAGAACTATACGGATGTCGGCCTTGACGGAAAAGCAGAGCTTATTATAACCATGAATGTTTATTGTGAGTATAAACCGTATATTGTTGTGAAGAATGTAGACGGTAAGCTTAAGATCAGTGCTGTCGGAGATTGAGGATGCCGGAAATCCGGATAACTATGATAGTTTATATAGTCCCGTGAGCGAAGCGGAAATAGACTGATGAGGTGCGCTATGACTTCAAAAGAAAAGGTGCTTGAATTTCTTGAATCAAATAAAGGAAAGTATATCTCGGGCGAAGCCGTTGCGGAGTCGCTTGAGCTTTCAAGGACAGCGGTCTGGAAGGCGGTGAATGAGCTTAGGAAGAGCGGCTACGAGATTGAGGCGGTGAGCAACAAGGGGTATATGCTTAAGGAGTCCAGCGACATTCTCTCGGCAGCAGGCATAATCTCTTTTCTTCCGCACGAGTACCAAAAGGCTTACAAGGATGAGGAGCTTATCTGCGTCTACGACACGGTCGGTTCTACGAACCGCTTGGCAAAAGAGCTTGCTATCGCGGGAGGCGACCATGGCTCCGTTATCATAGCGAACGTGCAGACGGATGGGCATGGTAGAAGTGACCACAGCTTCTTTTCTCCAAAGGGCGGTCTGTACATGAGCATTTTGCTAAGACCCGAATATATGGATATAGGCGAGCTTAAGCCGGATGCTGTCACAATGGCGGTCGGTAACAGTGTTATTGACGCTATTGAGGAGCTGACCGGTATCACTCCTACGTTGAAACCTGTGAACGACCTTTATATAGGAGATAAGAAAGTCTGTGGAATCCTCACCGAAGCAGGTACCGAGTTTGAGACGGGGCTTGTTCAGTGGATAGTTGTCGGCATCGGTATTAACTTTGATTCCGACATAAGCTCTTTTCCCTCGGAGGTAAAAGATATTGCTACAAGCCTGTTTCTTCCGGGTAAAGCCGCGGTGTCCAAAAATAAACTTGCGGCTGAGATAATAGGAAGAATTGCGGATCTGTAATATGTAAAACGCGTCGAATGTAAAATGATTCGACGCGTCTTTTTATGCGAGTTTATAACCGAGTGATTTGATGGTCTTTAGATCTTCTTCGACCGATATACCCTTTACCGTGAGCATGTTTCCTGTGATCGTTGAATTGGAACCGCCCTTGAAACAGCTTATTCCCGTATCGTCAAGGATGTCTCGTCCTGCGGCAAACCTGATAGAGGACTTCGGAAGAATGAATTTGAATATAGAAACGATCCTTCTGACCTCGTCCTTTGTAAGGGGCTCTCTGTTATCCATGGGAGTTCCTTTTATGGGTTTCAGCATATTTATCGGGATCGATTCGGGCTTAATATCCGTAAGCGCAAATGCCATGTCTATGCGATCTTCCCAAGTCTCGCCAATTCCGAATATACCTCCGCTGCACAATTCAAGCCCAAGCTCATGAACGGTTTTCATGACTGCAAGTTTTTCGTCTGTCGTGTGTGTTGTGCAGATCTTTTTAAAATACTCCGGGCTTGTTTCTATATTATTATGAACTCTTTTTACACCGGCTTCTTTTAGCATCTTGAGATCTTCTTTATCCAGAAGTCCGAGTGATACGCATGGCGCGAAGCCTGTTTCTTCGACAATTCCCCTCACATTATCGCAGATCTTTTCGATTTCTTTTTTGCTTAGCTTTCTTCCCGATGAAACCTGACAGTAGTGAGCTATGCCGAGTCCGTCCAGTTTCTTGGCGTCGGCTACCACATAATCTCTGTCTCTTATTTCAAATGAAGGAATGTCTGCCTTTGAGCAGCTTGACTGCGCACAGAATTTGCAGTTTTCGCTGCAGCGACCGCCCTTTACGCTTAGGATGGCGCACATGTCGAATTTATTCCCGTTGTAGTGTTGTCTTATCTTATCCGCGGCCTCGCACAATTCTTCGAGGGGCGCGTCAACGAGGCGTAGGGCCTCTTCTTTCGTTATCTCTTTTCCGTTGATTATCTTGTCGGTAAGTTCATTAATAGTCATTTCCGTTCCTGCCTTAGTATGATAGTAAGCTGTATGATATGTGCGAAAAGCAGCTTCTGAAAGGTAGGATAGTATAGGATATGTAGATTGTCAACCAATTAATAATACAAGGTTGACAATAATAACTCTTTCTATTATTATTACTTTTGGCAAAAGAGATGACGAAGCGGTTATCGGATCTCTTTTGACATAATGACTGAATAAAGAGGAGACTTGAGATGAGTGACGAGAGTATGAATAAGGGACGGAAACTTACCACCAAGAAGCTTGTGGTGTGCGCACTGTTTGCAGCGCTTTTGTGCATATCTGCGTATTTAAGCATACCCACTATGCTGCCCATGGCGCCCAAGATCACAATGATGAATTTTGTGGTGTTTCTGATAGCGCTTCTTTTCCCGGTGAATGAATCTGTTCTTATAGGAATAGTTTGGTTCCTTCTGGGAACTGTAGGACTTCCGGTGTTTATCGGAGGCGGCGCGGGAGTCGGATATCTTGTAGCACCTTATGGCGCATATACCTGGGCATTTCTGATCGTGTTCCTTGTTCTTCCTATTATAAGAGGAAGAAAATACAACAGAATTTGGTACAGCGTATGTGGCATAATTGGAGTGCTTATAATTGATTTAGTTGGGATGCTGTGGCTTATGCATTCTATGGGCTACGATCTTAAAACGGGAATGCTTATGGGATTCGTTCCTTTTATCCCGCTCGATCTGTTAAAAGCCGTTGTGGCTGCGCAGGTAATTCCCGCTTTCAGAAAGGTGCTTGATTAAGGCGCCTGTGCGGAATCTGTAAGTTGTTTGGATATTTGGGAAAAAGACGCAAATTTTCGTTGACGAAGATAAAACAGTATGATATATTAGACAAGCGACATGAGATTTACGTCTTTTTTTTATGCAAAAAATTATTGTGGCGATTTAGAAGAGTACACGCCGGAGGTGAGATAATGCGTACAAGAATTACACTTGCTTGCACAGAATGCAAGAACCGTAACTATGACACAACCAAGGATAAGAAGACACATCCTGATCGTGTTGAGATGAAGAAGTATTGCCCTTTCTGCAAGAAGCACACTTTACATAAAGAAACAAAGTAATTTCATCCTTTATAGGAGGGAGACTACGGGTATGGAAGAGACCAAGGTAGTAGAAAACAAGTCCGCTACTTCTAAAAAGAAAAATTCAGGCGAAAAATTTGGCTCCGGAATTGCAGCTTTTTTCACAGGAGTTAAGGCTGAGTTTGGCAAGATCATTTGGCCGACCAAGAACGATATGATCAAGCAGACAACAGCGGTTATTGTTGTTTCTGTTATTTGCTGCGCTTTGATAGCTGTATTGGACTATGCGTTTAGTGAAGGTATTAGTTTCTTAATATCTATTGCTAAATAATAAGGAGATAATATGTCAGAAGAAATGGAAAAGTCTTTTGAATCTGATGAGGTATTATCAGATGTAGCCGTTCCCGCTGAAGGCGAAGTTGCGGCTGATACACAGAGCACTGATACAAATACAAACGAGAATGCGCACTGGTACGTTGTTCATACATATTCAGGTTATGAGAAGAAGGTTAAGGACAACCTTGAGAGCGCTATCATCAACAGACATCTTGAGGATCAGATCTTTGAAGTAAGAATTCCTCTTCAGGATGTGGTTGAGGTTAAGAACGGCGTTCGCAAGAATGTTCAGAGGAAGATGTTCCCCGGATACGTTCTTGTCAACATGGATATGAACGACGAGACTTGGTATGTTGTTCGTAATACACGTGGCGTAACAGGTTTCGTAGGACCCGGAAGCAAGCCGGTTCCGCTTACCGATGCAGAGATCAAGCCTCTCGGAATCAAAACGGATACAGTTTCCGTTGATTTCGGTGTCGGTGATGAGATCGCTGTTGTGGCAGGCGTTTGGAAAGATACTGCCGGAGTTGTTCAGAGAATGGATTTTGGTAAGCAGACTGCTACTATCAATGTAGATCTCTTTGGACGTGAGACACCGGTTGAGATCAGCTTTGCTGAGGTCAGAAAGATCGACCGCTGATAGTTTATATTTTATTTGATATTTAGGCGCATTTGTGCTTGAATATATATTGCTCGTTTTAATACGGGCATGTAACCGCTGGAGTGGGAGCATTGTCCCCCCGGGGATAATGCGCCGACCACATATTTTCAGGAGGTGCCATAATGGCAAAGAAAGTCGAAGGATATATTAAGTTACAGATCCAGGCTGGTAAAGCAACACCAGCACCACCGGTTGGACCC